>Ga0209415_10005078_pt1 | contig 23818 bp, 21 predicted proteins | sample PeaSoiSIISIP2007_FD_187696 | JGI IMG/M metagenome (GOLD analysis project Ga0209415, IMG submission 187696) | Peat soil microbial communities from Weissenstadt, Germany - SII-SIP-2007 (SPAdes) (version 2) | ecosystem: Environmental > Terrestrial > Soil > Wetlands > Peat | place: Germany... | reverse complement strand
GGAGCCGATCCAAGCGCGCTACGGGCCGTCGGTGCGCTCGGAGACAGCGGCCGGCCGCCTGGCGCTCGACCTGCGTGCTGGAGTGCACAGGGCACTAGAGCAAGCCGCCGTTTCGATCGCGGCCGAGGTCTCAGAATGCACCGCGTGCGATCCCGGCTGGTTCTCGTGGCGCGCTCGCAGCGAAACCGGGCGCCATGCACTCCTCGTCGCGGGGTCCCCTTGAGTCCTGCCGCAAGCCCCGGACCTCGCGGAGATGCCGAGCCCGCAGAGGTGCCAGGGCCGGAGCTCGTGCACCTCGACCAGGCACTGGTCGAGCAGGTCGCCGAATGTGCCGCTTCGGTGCGGGACCGGATCGCGCGAGCCGGAGGCGACCCGGAGCGGGTGAGGATCGTGGCGGTGACGAAGGGGTTCGGGCCCGACGAGGTCGCTGCGGCGTTCACGGCGGGTCTGACGGATCTTGGTGAGAACTACGCCGACGAGCTGCTCTCGAAATGGGCGGCCGTCGGGGCCGCGGCAACCTGGCACTTCCTCGGGGCAGTGCAGCGCAACAAGGTCGGGCGTCTGGCCCCGTTCGTGGACTGCTGGCAGGGGATTGCGAGGGTCGTCGAAGGTGAGACGATCCAGCGCTACTGGTCCGATCCCTCGCGCGCCGAGGCCGGCCGGGCCGGCCAGGCGCCGGGCCGAAGGCTCGAGCAGCCCACGCTCCTGGTGGAAGTCGACACGACTGGCCTGGCGGGACGGGGTGGCTGCCAACCGGGGGAGGTGCCAGGTGTCGTCTCGGGCTTGCTCGCGCTCGGCTGTCGTGTCGATGGTCTGATGACGGTGGCGCCGCCGGGCGACGCGACCGTGGCGAGGGCCGCGTTCGATCTGGTGGCTAGGCTGCGCGACGAACTCGGACTCGCCGAGCTCTCGATGGGCATGTCGGATGATCTCGAGCAGGCCGTGGCCGCAGGGGCGACGATGGTTCGACTCGGGACGGCTCTGTTCGGTCCTCGCCCGCAACGTCGCAGGCTGTAACAATGGAGATCTTGGAGGAGGGCTGGCGATGGCTTCATTTGTACAAAGGGCACTGATGTACCTCGGACTCAAGGACATCGATGACGAGGAGATCTACGACGGCGACGAGGAGGAGGCATCGGAGGTTGCCTCGACCCGGGTGCGACAGAGCTCCTATCCCGAGCCGGCGCCGCCGCGGGCAACCGTGGCCACGGTCAGGCCTATCGCCCGAGATGACGGGCGCGAGGTGCAGACGCCGATTGCCCGCGGGGCAGTCGTGCGGCCGCTCGTGACCCAGCGCCATTCCAAGCCGCAGGTGGTAGCACCAGCGCGTTTCTCCGACGCGCAGGAGATCGGCGACATGGTCAAAGCGAACTCGCCGGTCATCGTCAATCTGCAGGCGAGCGAGAAGGACCTGGCCCGCCGCATGATCGACTTCTGCTCGGGTCTCACTTACGCCGTCGGGGGCTCGATGGAGAAGGTCGCCGAATCTGTGTTCCTGCTCACGCCCTCGAACGTCGAGGTGTCGCCCGAAGAACGTCAGCGGCTTCAAGAGAACGGACTCTTCCGGTCCTGAACACCTTGGCACCCACGGCATACCGTGGGCTCGACCGACAGGGGCGCTGAGGCTTGACGATCGTCGCCTACATCCTCAACGTGTTCTTGTTCATCCTGGTGGTCCGGGTTGTGCTCTCGTACATTCCCGCTCCGTCGGGATCTGTGCTCGTACCGATCACCCGGTTCTTCGAGGCGCTCACCGAGCCCGTGCTGCGGCCGGTGCGCCATTTCGTGCCTCCGCTCAGAGTCGGCGGCGCGGCCGTGGATCTCTCACCGATCATCGTCTGGATCGTCATCCTGATCGTGAGAGGCTTCCTCTAGGCCATAGGTAACGCAGCATCCACCATCTCCTCGAAAACGCCCGGTACCATCCCGAACTATGGATCTCTCTGCGAAAGTCCTGCGAGAAGTTGAGTTTCGTGACCGCCTTCGGGGGTACGACACCGACGAAGTGGACGAATTCCTTGAGAAGGTCGCGATCGCGGTCGACGAGATGCAGGAGAAGATGCGGCAGCTTGCGTACCGGGCCGAGCGCGCAGAGCGTTCGGCAGCCGACCGGGCCGTGGACGAGGACGAGGACAGCATTCGCCGAACGCTCGTGCTCGCGCAGCGAACCGCGGATCTCGCTGTTCGCGAGGCACAGGAGCAGGCCGCGGCACTCATGGACACAGCCCGCAACGAGGCCGAGAAGCTGCTAACCGACTCACGCGAGAGTGCTCAACGGCTCGTCTCCGAGTCCGAGCGCCGCCACCGCGATGATGTTGCGCGGCTCGAGAACCAGCGCGACCAAGTGCGAGGCGAGCTGAACGCCTTGTCCAGTCTGCTCGACGCGGAGCGCAAGAGGCTGGCCGAGGCGCTTGGCGCGGCGCTCCGTTTCGTGGAGAGGACGCTGACGCCGTCGATGGAGATCTCCGATCGCCCCGTCCCGGTGGCGGCCTCGCCCGGAGAACGCGTCGTGGACGATCTCGAGGCGCAGATCAACGAGGATGCCGCAGCTGCGGCGCCCTCAACCCCACCTGCGGTCGCAGAGCCCGACGACCAAGGGGCCGGCTCGCAGGGCGAGAGTGGGCGAGGGAATCTTGCCGCCCTTCCGTCTCTGGAGGAGTCAGGTCCGGACACCGAGGCTTGGCAGGCCCAACGTATGACGATCTTCGGGCAGCACGACGAAGATGCTGCCGAAGCCAAGGTCGATGCGGGCTCGCGGCGCTTCGGGAGCGGCAGATCGGACTGGACGGCCTAGGTTTTTCGGGGACGGCTCCGGCGCGGCGGGCTGGCGCAGGGCTGGCGCAGGGCTACGGCGATTGAATGGTCGCGGTTGAGTTGCCGCCGTCGCCGCCGTTGATGAATTCCTTGCGCGAACTTGCTTCCGGGAAACATAGCGAGCGCTCGTTATGTCTTGCCGCGGCAAGTGTGAATGCGAGAACGAAGCACTGAGAGCGCCCAGCGGGTTCCGCGGAGCGCCAGCGGGTCTCTTGGGGGCTCAGCCGAGGCGCTGGATTCGGATGACGACAGCGTTGCCGGCGGTCAGCTCACCCACCGTCGTGAACTCGCCGTCCTGCTTGGCGTGCCCTTCGCCATCGGCTGACACCTCGATCACAACGTCGGACGCGAGCACCTGAGCCGCTATGTGTGCGCGCCAGGGCTCGAGGACGGAGTCCACGTCTTTCTGAACCCCGAGCCGCAGACGGATCCGGTCGGTGACGTGCAGTCCCGCCTCGCGTCGGGCCCGTTGCACGAGACGGATCATGTCGCGCGCGAGGCCCTCAGCCTCGAGCTCGGGGGTTGTCTCGAGGTCGAGGCTCACGATTCCCACCTCGCCGGGCAAAGTTCGGCTCGAGCTCGGATCGCGAGGGCGCAGGCGGAGCTCGAACTCGCCTTGGGTGAGCTCGACGCCGCCGACCTCGACGGAGCCGTCGGGCAGCTGGGTCCAGTCGCCCCTTCTTGCGGCGCCGATGACGTGCTGAGTGCGCTCGCCCAGCCTGGGGCCGAGCACGGCCGGGATGACGCTGAGCGCGGTCTCGGCGAGGTCGCCAACCGTTTCGAACAGCTCGACCTGTTGCACGTTCACCTCGTCCGCGATCAGGTCCGCATACGCGAGGAGGCGCCCGGCGCCCGGCGCGGCGACCTTCAGCCTCGACAGCGGGAGGCGCGCCCGGAGTCCGGCCGCCTTGCGTATCGAGTGGCCGGCCGAGCACACCTCGCGAGCGAGGTCCATCGCCTCGACGAGTCCGGGGTCGGAGGGCAATTCCTCGGCAGCGGGCCAGTCGGTGAGATGCACGCTGCGTTGTCCGGTCAGGCCCTGGTAGACGGCCTCACTGAGAAACGGCAGGAAGGGCGCCGAGACCCGGGTGAGCACCTCGAGGACCGTGTGAAGCGTGTCGTAGGCGTCCTGTTTGTCCTCGTGCGGGGCGCCAGCCGAGCCCGAGTGCCCAGAGGTGCTCGAGGCGTCTGAGACCGCCGCGGCATCCACCGGGCGCCAGAAGCGATCGCGGCTTCGGCGCACGTACCAGTTGGTCAGCGCGTCGAGAAACGACGAGATGTGGCTGGTCGCCGCCGCGAGGTCGTAGCTCTCCATCGCAGCGCTCACGTCCTCGACGAGCCGGCGCGTCTTCGCCAGGACGTAGCGGTCGAGAACGCCGGTCTGGTCGGTGCGGACGCGCCCGACGAAACCATCCGCGTTTGCGTAGAGGGACAGGAAGTACCACGTGTTCCAGACCGGGTTGCAGACGAGCCGGAGAGGTTCGGCCAATCCCTTCTCCTCGATCACCACGTCGTGACCGCGCAGCACCGGCGAGCTGAGCAGGTACCAGCGCATCGCGTCGGCCCCGTAGGCGGCGAAGACCTCCTCAGGATCGGGGAAGTTGCGCAGTCGCTTGGAGAGCTTGCGCCCGTCGTCCCCGAGCACGATGCCGTGAGCGATGCAGGTCTTGAAAGGAGGCCGGTCGAACAGCGCCGTCGCGAGCACGTGCAAGGTGTAGAACCAGCCCCGGGTCTGGCCGACGTACTCGACGATGAAATCCGCCGGGAAGTGCTCCTCGAACCTCTTTTCGTGCTCGAAAGGGTAGTGGAGCTGGGCAAACGGCATGGAGCCGGATTCGAACCAGCAGTCGAGGACGTCAGGAATCCGGCGCATGGTCGACGACCCGGTGGGGTCGTCCGGGTTTGGGCGGGTTAGCTCGTCGATGCCGGGGCGGTGCAGGTCGTCCGGGCGAACGCCGAAGTCCTCGGCGAGCTCGTCGAGACTGCCGTACACGTCTACGCGCGGATAGCGGGGGTCGTCGCTCTTCCACACCGGGATCGGCGTTCCCCAGAAACGGTTCCGGCTGATCGACCAGTCCCGTGCCCCTTCCAGCCACTTGCCGAACGCGCCGTCGCGCACGTGCTCGGGGACCCAGGTGATCTGCTGGTTGAGCTCGACCATGCGGTCCTTGAGGGCGGTGACCCGGACGAACCATGAGCTCATGGCCCGGTAGATGAGCGGCGTGTCGGTCCGCCAGCAGTGCGGGTAGCTGTGGGTGTACTCCTCGGCCTGGGCAAGCACCCCGGCCGCCCGGAGCCGATCGACGATCACGGCGTTGGCGTCGAAGACCTGCAGACCGGCGAGATCCCCCACCTCGGCGGTAAAGCGCCCCCGGTCGTCGACCGGGCAAAGCACGGGGATCCCTGCTTCTTCGCAAGCGCGTTGGTCCTCCTCGCCGAACCCGGGCGCCATCTGGACGATACCGGTGCCTTCGTCCATGGCGACGAAGTCCTCGCCGAGCACGACGAACGCGCCTGGAGTCTCGGAGAAGTACGGGAACAGCGGGCTGAAGTGGCGTCCCACGAGATCTGCGCCGATCACCGTGCCGAGGACCTCGGCGCCGTTGAGCAGCTCTTCGTAAGCCGCGATACACGCTGTCCCGATCAGAACTCGCCTGTCACCCCATTGCAGGACCGTGTAGGAAAGCGTGGGTCCGACGGCGAGGGCCAGATTCGACGGCAAGGTCCAGGGCGTCGTCGTCCACGCGAGGACCGCGAGCGGGCCTCGCAGCAGCTCGGGACCGTCCGCGACGGGCTCCAAGTCGAAGCACACCGTTACCGCCGGATCGGTCCGATCCCGATAAGCGTCGTCCTGGCGAGTCTCGAAGTTCGACAGCGGGGTCTCGCACTCCCAGCAGTAGGGGAGCACTCGAAAGCCCTCGTAGAGGAGCCCCTTGTCGTGGAGCCGTTTGAAGGCCCAGAGCACGCTCTCCATGAACGAGAGGTCCATCGTCTTGTAAACGTCCTCGAAGTCCACCCATCGCGCCTGGCGCGTGACGTAGCGCTCCCAGGCGTCAGTCGTCCGCTGCACGATCTGCCGGCAATAGGCGTTGAATCGGTCGATGCCGAACTCGATCACGGCTTGGCGGTCAGAGACCCCGAGCTCCTGCTCGGCAGCCATCTCGGCCGGGAGACCGTGGCAATCCCAGCCGAAGCGCCGCTCAACTCGGTGGCCGCGCATGGTCTGGTAACGCGGGACCGCGTCCTTCACGAAACCCGTGAGGAGATGGCCGTAGTGCGGCAGCCCGTTCGCGAACGGTGGGCCGTCGTAGAAGACGTACTCGGTCTCGGGGGAGTGCAAGGCAACCGAGGCCTCGAACGTACGGTCTTCCTGCCAGAAAGCGAGAATCCGCTCCTCGAGGGAGGGATAGCGAGGCTGCGCCGGAGCCTGCGGGTAGGGGGTCGCGCCGGATGCCTCGGACATGGCCATACAGTAGGCGGCCATGGCCGATGACCTGTTCGACGTCGAATCCTCCGAAGACGCCTCCCCAGCGATCGTGTTGCGGGTCCGCGTGCAGCCTGGTGCTGGACGCTCATCGGTCACGGGACGTCACGGCGACGCGCTCGCGGTCCGTGTGGCCGCCCCGCCGATCGACGGCCGCGCCAATTCGGAGTGCATCGAGTTGGTTGCGGATCTGCTGGGCGTTCGCAGGTCCCAGGTCGAGCTCGTTTCGGGCGAGAAGAGCCGTGTGAAGCGCCTCCGAATCGCCGGTATCGAACCGAAGCAGGCGCACGACAGGATTATCCAGGAGCTGAGGTCGGCCAGCGGCCGGCCCGGTTCGCACGAGCGAGCAGAGAGGCCCGGTCGATCGAGGCCGTGAGTGTGGCGAGTGGTTCTTGGCGGGTGCTGACCGGTACGGCTAACGTCGGGCACCCTCGCCACGAGAGGAGGGACCGATGGTGCCGACGACCATGGCGGCGGCCGATACGAAGAAGGGAGCCGTCGTGAAGGCGGACGCCTCGAAGGCACCCGCGCAGGCTGCGGCTGCCAAGACGCCAAGCGAGTCGTCGAAGAAGCCTGCTGCAGCAAAGCGAGCCCCTGCCCACGCACCCCACGCTCCGGTGAGAGCGGCCGCGGCCGCGGAGGCCGTCCCGGCCAAGAAGGTCGCCGCCAAGTCCGCGCCCGTTCCAGCCCAGAAGTCCTCCAAGGCGGGCACCGCCAAGCCGGCCAGCTCCGCCGGTGTCAACGCGGCCACCTCTGGAACCGCCAAGCCGGCCAGTGCCGCCCCGTCCAAGCCGCGTGCCGCGGCCGCCTCCAAGCCCGCCAGTGCCGCCCCGTCCAAGCCGGCGTCCAAGGCCGATGTCAAGGCACCGGTCAAGCCGTCCACCAAGCATCCGATCTCGGCCAAGCAGCCGGCGCAATCCAAGCCGGCGAGCGCTTCGGCCGGTTCGCCGAAGCCACAGCCGAGACCACCAGCAAGCGTGGCGGGCAAGAGCCGGCCGGAGGGCCGGGCCGCGGCGCCCAAGCCCGCCGCGGGCCCGAAGCCCGCCGTCAACCCGAAGCCAGCGCCAGCAGGCATGAAGGCGTCGCAGTCAACAGCGAACAGGCCGGGAAAGACGGTGGCGGCCCCACACAAGGTCCCAGGACGCGCTGTCAGCTCAGGTGCCGCACGCCCAGGCGTCGGGCTCGGCGCCAAGGCCGCTCCGGCCAAGCGCATCACCGAAGGGTATGTGAAGGACGAGCGTTTCCTGGCGTCGCAGCGTACGGCGCTCGAGCGCGAGCGGGCCACGTACCTCGAGCAAGCGGCCAGCCTGAAGGCTGAGGCGGAGTCCCTCGTCGAGGAGATGGAACCCGGCGATATCCAGTTCGACGACGAGTCGGGCGAGGGAGGGACCGTCACCGTGGACCGGGAGCGTGACCTGGCTCTGTCGGCGCAGGCGTTGGCCGCTGTCGAGGAGATCGATCACGCCCTGGTGAAAATGAACAACGGCACGTACGGGATCTGCGAGAACTGCGGCCGGCTGATCCCGAAGGCGCGTCTCGAAGCCCTTCCCTACGCCCGCTTGTGCATCGACTGCAAGAGCGGGGGGCTGTCGAGACGTTGAGCACGGCCGGCGACGACCGGCCCGGTGCCATCGGGGGAGTGACGCCCGGCGAGGCCGCGCAGCGCTTCCGGCGGATCTGCTTGATGGTGGTGGTCTCGCTTGTCGTGGTGGCAGCCGACCAGGTGACGAAGTCACTCGCCGTCGCGCGACTGTCCTCGGGGCCGATCCATCTGATCGGCCCGTTCTCGCTCGTGCTCTCCTACAACACGGGCGTCGCCTTCAGCATCGGCACCGGCTTGACCTTGCCGATCGTGGTGATCGTCGTCGTCCTCGTCGCAGTCGTCGCATGGTTCGGCCGGACGGTGCCCAACACTGCGGCGGCTGTCGGCGTCGGCATGATCCTCGGCGGCGCCATCGGCAATCTCGCCGACCGGCTCTTCCGTGGCCACCATGGCGCGGTCATCGACTTCCTCTACTCGGGTTTCTGGCCGACCTTCAACCTCGCGGACTCGTCGATCGTCTGCGGCAGCATCCTGCTCGGTATCGCGTTGTGGCGGACGTCTTCCGCCGGCCGGTCCCCGCGCGGCCCGGTGCGGCCCCCACCATGAGCGAGGCCGGAGAGCGCCCGGTCGTGGCGATCCCTGGAGCGCTTGCGGGCGAACGCGTCGACCGGGTTGTCGCGCTGCTGTACGGGCGTACACGAGCGCAGGTCGCGAGGCTTATCGCAGCCGGTGGCGTGCGTCTCGGTGGTGCCGTCGTCGCTGCGGGCAGCCGCCGCGTCAAGGTCAACGACGTTCTCGAGACGGATCTTCAGCTTCTGCTCGAGGCCGGGCCCGACCTCCCGCGGGCGGCTGCTCCGGGTGAGGTCGCGTTTCGTGTCGTTTATGACGATCCGACGGTGATCGTCGTGGACAAGCCTCCAGGCGTCGTCGTCCATCCTGATGCGACGCATCGCTCGGGCACGCTCGTCGCCGGCCTGCTTGCTCTCTACCCCGAGCTCGCCCGTCTACCAGCGCTCGGCTGCGGCGAGATAGACCGGCCGGGCATCGTGCACCGCCTCGACAAGGACACCTCCGGCTTGCTGGTGGTCGCGCGGACACCCGATGCCTACCGGTCGCTCACGTCCCAACTGGCGGCGCGCTCGGTGAAGCGGACGTACCTCGCGCTGACGTGCGGCTCGGTCGAAGCCGAAGCAGGCCTCGTCGACGCGCCGATCGGCCGGTCGCTGCGCGATCCCACGCGGATGGCGGTCGCCGCGGGAGGCCGCGCCGCCCGCACGCACTACCGGGTGCTCGCCAGGTTTGCTAGGCCGCTGCAGGCGACGTATCTGGAGCTTCGGCTCGAAACCGGCCGCACCCACCAGATCCGGGTCCATCTCGCCGCGATCGGCCACCCTGTCGTCGGCGACTCGCGTTACCGGGGCGATCGGAGGCGGTCGGGCTGCGCGCGACCATTCCTGCACGCGGCCGGCCTGGCCTTCGTCGATCCGGGCACCGCGGAGCCGATGGAATTCACGTCTCGCCTTCCTGACGACCTCGTAACGGTGCTCGAGCGGTTCTCCTGAGGCCGGCCCTTCGCAGCGGAGATGCCCGCCGTGTGCGACGCTGTGGCCTGCAACCGGTAGGCGACGGGGAAGGAGCCGGCATGTTCGAGCGGGTGATCGTTGCGATCGACTGGTCTGAGCAGTCAGAACGCGCGGTTGAGGCGGCGAAGGAACTCGCCCGGCTGTCGGGAGGAGAGGTCCGGCTCCTGCACGTGCACGAGGTGGAGCGCTTACCGCCACATGGAGCCGGCCCACTCGCTACGACCGTCGGCGCGGTGGCGAGCCAGGCCCAACAGGAGGCGGCCGAACGCGTCGTAGAGGCCTCGAAGCAGATCACCGACGCCGGCATCACGGCGACGTGCGAGGTGCGCGTCTCGCTCGCGGGCCGGGTTGCGGCCGAGATCGTCGAGGAGGCGACGACGTGGGGCGCTGACGTCATCGTGGTCGGCTCACGGGGACTGACAAATCTCGCTGGCATCATCCTCGGGAGCACGACCCACAAGCTTCTGCACCTCGCGTCGATCCCGGTCGTCGTCGTGCGGTAGAGCGCCAGCGCGACGACCTGGCTTCTGGTTCAAAGGGCTGCACCGTGGTACTAGCGTCGTCGGGCTGTGCTCAGCCGCCTACCACTCTCCGACCCGGGCGAGCCGGATCTCCGCTCGCCCGTGAGGTTCCTGCTCTGGATCGGGCGCGCCCAGAGGTCGCCGATGATCGCGGGGGCCTGTTTCGGCGTTCTGTGGATGGGCGCGATGGCGACGATGCCTGCGGCGCTGGGCGCCGCAGTCGAAGCTATGGTGCGGCGGGACCGGGCGGCACTGATCGGCTGGAGCTCTGCGCTGCTCGCGATCGGAATCCTGCAGGCCGCCGCGGGCGTGATGCGTCACCGACGCGCCGTGACGAACTTTCTCGTTGCGGCGGTACGGGTGCAGCAACTCGTCGCTCGCCAGGCTGCTCGCCTCGGCGGCGAGCTCATCAGGACTGTCGACGCCGGAGAGGTCGCCAACTTCGGCTCGAACGACGTCGAACGGATTTCGCGGGCGTACGACGTGACTGCGCGCCTCGCCGGGGCGATCGTCTCGTACATCGCGGTCGCGGTGCTCCTGCTCGTCCGCTCTCCGGAGCTTGGGCTGGTCGTCGTACTTGGGGTTCCCGTCTCCGTGGCCGCGATCGCGCCCATCATGCGCCCTCTCGAGCGCCGTCAGACCGTCGAGAGGGAGCGGCGGGCAGACGCCTCGTCACTGGCGGCCGACACCGTCGTTGGTCTGCGGGTACTCCGCGGCCTGGGCGGCGAGGCGGTCTTCGCCGAACGCTTCAACGCTTCCTCCCAGCACGTCCGTGCCGCCGCGGTGTCAACCGCGCTCGCCCAGGCGAATCTCGACGGATTGCAGGTGCTGCTGCCCGGGGCGCTACTCGTAGCCGTCACGTGGCTCGGCGCCCGGCTGGTGGTGAGCGGCCGCGTGACGCCTGGGGAGCTCGTCGCCTATTACGCCTACGCCGCGTTTCTTGTCATCCCGCTTCGAACCTTCACCGAAGCGGTAGCCAAGTGGACTGCTGCTCTCGTCGGGGCCGATCGGGTCTTGACCCTGCTGCGGCGCGAACCGCCGCTCGCCGACGGGCACGGCGCCTCTGAGCCGGGCGTCGGTCCGCTGGTCGACTCGACGACCGGGCTCTCGATCGAGCCAGGCCTACTGACGGCGGTCGTGCCGACCGACCCCGAGGAGGCCGAACGGCTCGTGCAGCGACTCGGCCGCTACGCCGACCCGGACGACGCCCAGCGGATCGTGACGCTCGCCGGCGTCTCGCTTGCCGAGTTGCCGATTTCGACTGTCCGGCGCCGGATCCTGATTGTCGGCCGCGAGCCCGTCCTGCTTGCAGGCACGCTCGCCGAGGCTTTGAACCCACCACGGAGCTCGATTCCTCGCGTCGACACGGTGCCGATCAGCGTTGCCGCCGCGCTCGACGCGGCGTCTGCGACCGACATCGTCGACGGCCTGCCGGAGGGACTCGACACCGAGATTCCCGAACGCGGGCGAACCTTGTCGGGCGGTCAGCGCCAACGGATCGTGCTCGCAGCCGCGTTCCTCGCCGATCCCGACGTTCTGATCCTCGACGAACCGACCAGCGCCGTCGACTCCTACACCGAGGCTGCGATCGCTGACCGGATGGTGGTGCTCCGGGCGGGGCGCACCACGGTTGTCGTGACGACGAGCCCCGTCATGCTCGAACGGGCCGACCGCGTGGTCTTCCTGGCCCGGAAGGTCAAGGCCGTCGGGCTGCACCGCGATCTGCTTCACGGCGACCCGGACTACCGGTCGGTCGTGACGAGGGGAGTGCCCCTTGGATCGTGAGCGAATCGTGCGTGGGATCCTCCCAGTCGCCTCGTCCGCCCAGACGCGCCGCCAAGTCAGGCGCCTGCTCGGCGAGGAGCGAGCGTCGCTGTGGACGGTCGTGTCCTTGCAGGCCGTCGCCACAGCGGCCGGCCTCGTCGGTCCGCACCTCCTCGGCACGATCATCGACGAGACGGGACCGGGGCGTGGCGGTTCAAGGATCGACTTCCTCGCGCTCGTGTTCGTCGCGGCGCTGCTCGTCCAGTCCGCGCTGACCGGGTTCAACAGCCGGCTGACGGGCGTGCTCGGCGAGCGCGTCCTCGCGCGGCTGCGCGAGGACTTCGTCAAGGACGTGCTTGCAGTGCCACTCGGGGTTGTCGAGCGAGCAGGAACGGGCGACTTGCTGGCACGAGCGTCGGGCGACGTGGAGCAGCTCTCGTTTTCGGTGCGCCGGGCCGCCCCGGAGATCCTCGTGGCAGCCGTCACCGCGTCGCTCACCGTTGCCGCCCTGATCTGGACCGCGCCCTTGCTCGGACTAGCACTCGTTCCTGCTGTGCCCGTCCTCGTCGTGGGCACGCGCTGGTACCTGAAGCGGGCGCCGGAGGCCTACCGCCTCGAGCAGGCGGCCTTTGCCCGGGTCAATTCCGTCATCCAGGAGTCGGTGAGCGCGGGGAGCACCATCGAGGCCTTCCGCCTCGGTGACCGCCGCATCGCTCTCACCGACTCCGACATCGGCCAGTGGATCGGGATGGAACGCCTCACTCTCGGCTTGAGAACCAGGTTCTTTCCCGTTGCCGAAGCCTCCTATGTCATCCCGCTCGTGCTCACCGTCCTGCTCGGCGGCCTCTTGCATCTGTCCGGTGCCCTCACGGTGGGCGCCGTTACCGCGGCGGCCCTCTATGCGCAGCAGCTCGTCGACCCGGTCGACGTCGTCGTGTCGTGGCTCGATGAGTTGCAGCTGGGCTCGGCCTCGCTGTCTCGACTGCTCGGAGTGCGGGACGTCGAACCTGTTCCGACGACCGACGAGGAACCGGCGAGACCAGTGGTGGAGGCGAACAACCTCCGCTACTCGTACCGGTCCGAGACCGAGGCCCTGCGGGGGATCGACCTTCTGCTCGAGCCGGGCGATCGCGTCGCGGTCGTCGGACCGAGCGGCGCAGGCAAGAGCACGCTCGCGTTACTGCTTGCCGGCGTTCATGCTCCCACCGCGGGCTGGGTCCACATCGGTGGAGTCGACGCGTATCGGATCCCTCCGAAACGACTTCGCCGCGAGGTCGCGCTCGTGACCCAGGAGCACCACATCTTCAACGGCACCGTTCGCGACAACCTTTCGCTCGTCTCTCCCGACGCCTCGGATGCCGACTTGTACCGCGCCCTCGAGACCGTCGACGCCGGCGCCCTCGTCCGGTCGTTCCCGAGCGGCCTTGACACACGACTTGGCTCGGGCGCGATGAGCCTCTCACCGGCACACGCCCAGCAGCTTGCCCTCGCTCGCCTGGTCCTCGCGGACCCGCACACCCTCGTGCTGGACGAGGCGACCTCGCTGCTAGATCCCCGGGCAGCTCGCCACCTCGAGCGCTCGCTGGCCCGCCTGCTCGAGGGTCGCACCGTCGTCGCGATCGCGCACCGGCTACAGACCGCGAGCGATGCGGACATGGTCGCGGTGGTCGAGGAAGGACGGATCGTGGAGCACGGCACGCATGCCGACCTGCTGGCCGCCGGCGGGACTTACGCGGGGCTCTGGCGCTCCTGGCAAGGCAACGACTGACCCGACGACCGGGCGGCACGGGACACTGATCGGGCGGCACGACCGGGCGGCACAGCGACACGACCGGGCGGCACGACATTGCCACCGGGCGGCACGGGACACTGATCGGGCGGCACGACCTCGCCGCCGGACGGGACCCCGTAAGGGCCGGCCGTCAGGCTGCGTCGTGAACGCCCTCGACCTCGGGCTGAACGGCCAGGAAGGCCAGAGCCGCGGCCTCGATACGTCGCACGCGGCGGACCCCGATGCCGAGAGTGCGCGCCGTCGACTCCAACGAGGCAGGTGCGGCACCGTCGAGCCCGAAACGAAGACGGACGACATCGCGTTCCAGCTCCGGAAGGCGGTCGATCGCCGCGTCGAGCTTGCCGAGCGTGAGCGTCCGGGCGATCTCGTCCTCGAACGGCGGTTCGTCGCCGCTCACCACGTCGCCCAGCGTCGCGGTGGCTTCGCTCGTCAGCGGCTGATCGAGGCTCGCGACGACGCGGGGCAGCCGCGCGTGATCGGGGTCACCCTCGAGCTCGGCCGCGAGAGCGTCCTCGGGGAGGCGGATCGCGCGGCCCTTCGATTGCACAGCGCGCTGCAGAGCCTGCCGAATCCACCATGTCGCGTAGGTGGAGAATCGAAATCCCTTGCGCCAATCGAACTTCTCGACCGCTCGCATCAGGCCGAAGGTGCCCTCCTGCACGAGGTCGACGAGGTCGACGCCACGTCCCTGGTACCGGCGTGCCCAGTGCACGACGAGGCGCAGGTTGGACCCGATCATCTGCTTGCGGGCTTCCTCGTCGCCTTGCTCGATCCTCTTCGCGAGCTCGGTCTGCTCCGCCGCGCTGAGCAGCGGGAAACGGCCGAGATCGTCGAGGAACAGCCGCATGAGGTCCGGACCGCTGGAGCTAGGCTCTCTAGTGACGCGGCTTCGCTCGCCGGGGGTCAGCTCCGGCGCGTTGACATCCTCGACCCTGTTTTCCGCGGGAATGACTATCCTCTCCTTCCTCACCTCTCACGTGATGACAACGCGAATCACGGTCCTGCCATTCCGCGCCAGTCGCTCCGCCCCGCCCGGACTCTCGGGAGGAATCCGATAGTCCTGGTCAGGGTCGCAACCGACGGGAACACTACGCTTTTGCCGGTGAACGCAGCCGTCCAGGAGCTGGAATCGCCCAGCCGGCTGGTCCTGGTGCGGCACGGAGCGACCGATTGGAGTGTCTCCGGACGGCACACCGGGCGCACCGACCTGTCCCTGACCGAGGCCGGAGTGATCGAAGCCCGCTCCCTGAGCGGTCGCCTCAGTCTATTCCACCCGGCGCTCGTGTTCACGAGCCCCCTGCGGCGAGCGCTCGACACCTGCCGGCTGGCCGGTTTTGGGGACTGGGCGAAGATCGACGACCGCCTGCTCGAATGGGATTACGGCGATTACGAGGGGCTCAACTTCTCGGAAATCCAAGAGCGCGATCCCGGCTGGAAGCTATTCGACGATGGCGCTCCATCGGGCGAATCGCCCAGTCAGGTCGGTGCGCGAGCCGACTCGTTCCTCGACTCGTTACGAACTGATGACCAGCTGCGGGGAAACGCAGCGCTCGTATTCGCCCATGGCCATCTGCTCCGCGTGCTCTGCGCCCGTTGGCTCGGCCTCCCGCCGAGCTGGGGAAGGTTCTTCGAGCTCGATGCGGGTGGGATCGGCGTGCTCGGTCGAAAGCGATCCGAGCCGGTGATGGAGCACTGGAACACTTGAGCTTCCCGTTCCGGCCAAACATTCCCTGTTCAGTCGAGCTGCGAAAGGGGTTCAGTCGAGAGGCGAAAGCGTTCAGTCGAGAGGCGAGGGCGCCGGAGCGTTGCCGCGGGCTCGAAGCACCATGTCCTCGAGCGTGAAGGAGTCGAGGTGGTGGCGCATGTGCTCGCCGACGTCCGCCCACACGGCCAGGAGCACGCACTGGCCCTCGTGGTCGCAGGCGCCGTTCTGGTGCGGCTGGCCGAAATCCCCGACGACAATGGGGCCGTCGACCGCGCTCACGATCTGGCCGAGCGTGATCTGGTTCGGCAATCGTGCGAGGACGTAACCACCTCCCACGCCACGTTTGGAACGCACGATCCCGGCGCCCTTCAGCGCCAGCAGGATCTGCTCCAGGTACGGCTGGGGAAGGCCCGTCCGTTCCGCGATGTCGCGGACCGAGGTCGGCGAGGCCTCCTCGCGAAGCGCGAGGGAGAGTAGCGCCCGGCTTGCGTAGTCACCTCGAGTCGACACCCTCACGTCCCCATCGTACGTGGGCAGAAGGCCTGGTCCGCGGGACGCCTATGCCAGCCGTACCGGCCATCGCCTCGGCCGGTGCCGATCACGACCTCGGCCGGTGCTCGTTACCATTTCGACCGGTGCTGGTTACGGCCTCAGCAGGCGCATCCGCCTGCAGGGTGAGCCCGTCCACCAGAATGAGACGATGTCTTGGTGAGGCTGGTCGGGGCCGTGAACTGGGCTGGTAGGGTCCCGGGTGCGCGGGTGGGCGATCGGTTCCGTAGCAATCACAAGGGGTGGGTGCGCGTGCGTAGTCCTCGTGGGTCGCTTGCGCTTCTCGCGGCTGTGACGATTGTCGCGGGAGCGTGTGGGAACGCCAAGACCACCGTGTCCAACGCGGGCAACGTCGAGGGCGTGACGAGCTCGAAGATCGTCGTGGGGGGTGTCGCTTCGCTGACGGGTCCGATCCCGGCCGACTTCGCCCCGATCTTCGACGGCGTGAGGGCGTATCTGACGATGGTCAATTCCGAAGGCGGCGTCGACGGCCGCAAGATCGAGTTCCTCTACCCCCTCGATGACGGCTCGAATGCCTCCCAGGACACCGACCAGGTGCGCACCCTGGTGGAGCAAGATCACGTCTTCGCAGTCGTCGGCGTGGGCACGCCAAGCTTTGCCGGGGCCAGCTACCTGGCCTCGAACAACGTGCCGACCTTTGGCTACGCCGTCAGCACCGACTGGTCCGGCGGGCCGAGCCTGTTCGGCGCGGAGGGTTCCTACATCGCCTTTACCCGTCCTGGTCCCGAGCCTGCGTACCTGGCCGAACAGGTCCACGCCAAGGCCGTCGGGATCCTCGCCTACAACGTGAGCGGGTCTCAGCAGGGCTGCGAGGGAGTCTCCTACGAGATGCAGCGCTTTCACGTTCACGTCGCATACCAGGATCTCTCGATCCAAGCCCCGCCGGTCGATTTGACGACCGACGTCAACCGGATGCGCGCGCTCGGCGTGGATCTCGTCGCGAGCTGCATGGATCTGTCGGGCAACGTCCTCCTCTCGCGGACGATGCACCAGGACGGCATGGAGTCGGTCGCCCAGTACTGGCTGAGCGGCTATGACGAGGCCGCGATCGCAAAGTTCTCCGCCCTAATGCAGGGCGTGTACTTCCTCATCGGGCACGTCCCCTTTGAGTCGGCGAGGCTCTCGCCCGGCAGGTACCCCGGACTCGACCTCTACTTGAAGGAGCTCGCAAAGTACTACCCGAACGAGCTCCCGGGAGAGGCGTCGCTCGCCGGCTGGGTCGACGCCGACATGTTCGTGACGGGCCTTCGCCTGGTCGGTCGCGACCTCACGCGCACGAAGCTCATCAACGCGCTCAACTCCCTGACGGGCTTCACCGCGGACGGGATCGTCGCTCCCATCGACTGGCGCTACGAGCACCGCAGCGTCGGACCGGTCGACTGCAACGTCTATGTTCGGGCGACCGGTGGTCGCTTCGTGCCGCTGTTCGGGTCGGCCCGCACGGTGTTCACGTGCTTCGCGGTTCCCCAGCCCGCCGGTGCCCGCCGAGTCGTCGTGGTCCCGCCGGCTACCGGCGTGCCCGGAACGTGAAGGAGCTGCGCACGGGGCCGGCAAACGCGTGACCGAGTTTCTCAGCTACGCCATTCCAGGCCTGCCGTATGGGTGTGTCTTCGCGCTCATGGCGGTCGGTCTCGTCCTGACCTACCAGACCTCAGGGGTGTTCAACCTCGCCTATGGTGCCCAGGCTTACACCTCGGCGCTGATCTTCTACGTCTGTGTCAACGCCGGCTGGCCGACATGGGCCGCCTTCCTCGCCGCGGTCGTCGTGGTGGCGCCGCTGCTGGGGCTCGCGATGGACCGTTTCCTCTACCGTTTCATCCGCTCGGCCCCGGTGCTCGTCAAGCTCGTGAGCGCGCTCGGCATGCTGATCGCGATCCCGAGCATGCTCCAGCTGGTCTTCGGGAACCAACAACGGCTGGCGCCTCCTTCCCTGTGGCTGCCCCCGGGCTCGGTCTACTTCCACGTCGCAGGCGACGCCATCAACGGCACGGAGCTGTCGACCGTCATCGTGACTCTCGCCGTTGTGCTGCTTCTGTCGCTCATGTCGCATTTCACCCAGATTGGCCTTCGGATGCGGGCCATGGCCGAGAGCCCGCGGATGGTCCAGCTCGCGGGCGTCAACTCCGAGCGGGTCGGTGTCGCGATCTGGGTCCTCTCGAGCTTCCTCGCAGGCCTCGCCGGGGTGCTGCTCGCTCCTTTGTTCGCGGACTTGCAGGCGTTGAATTTCACGGACCTGCTGGTTGCCGCTATCGCAGCTGCGGCGCTGGGGAGCCTCACCAGCCTCCCGCTCGCCTTCTGGGGCGGCATCGGGCTCGGCGTGGTCCAGGAGCTTCTCGGGGGTTACCTCCCGAGCGGGACCGTGCTCTCCTCGGGGCTGCGGCCTGCGCTCCCCTTTATCGTCCTCCTCGGGCTGCTGCTCGCGTTGCCGGGCCTTCGCGAGCGGTGGTTCCACACCGATCCCCTCGCCGGGTGCGATCCGCCACCGCCTCCGATCGCGGCGACGATCGGTGGCTACGGCCTCCAGGGATTGATGCGCGTGGGCGGGTGGGTCGTGCTGGCGGTGTTCTTCGTTTCGTGCCTGACGTGGATGCCGGCCAACTGGACCTTCACGCTCACCCAGGGCCTCGCCTTTTCAATCGTCTTCTTGTCCATCGTGCTGTTGACGGGGATGAGCGGCCAGATCTCCCTCTGCCAGGCATCCTTCGCCGGCATCGGGGCGTTCACCTGCGCCCAGCTAGCGACCCACTTCGGGATCTCGGTGCTGCTCGGGATCCTGGCCGGAGGTGCCGTTGCAGCGCTCGTCGGAGTTGTGGTGGCTTTGCCCGCACTGCGTCTGGGCGGGCTCGCGTTGGCGCTGGCGACGCTCGCATTCGGGCTGCTGGCCGACAACATCGGCTTCCAGTACTCCTGGTCAGGAAACGGGGTCTCGGGAGTCAGCATCCCCCGCCCCCAACTCGGCTCGCTCAGCTTCGCTAGTGGAAAGGCGTTCTTCGTCCTGGCTTTCGTCGCTCTCATCGCGTGCGCGGGCGTCGTGTTCGCGATCCGGCGGGGCACGACCGGGCGCGAGCTGGCCGCGATGCGGGGGAGCGAACTGGCAGCGGCCTCGATCGGCGTGAATCTGGCCAAGCTGAAGATCAGCGTCTTCGCCGTCGCTGCAGCGCTCGCTGGTGTCGGCGGCGCCTTGTACGGCTCCTTGCAAGGCACGGTCTCGCCGAACGACTTCAACTCGCTCTTGTCGCTCGTTTTCATGGTGGTCGTGGTGACGACCGGGGTCTACTCGGTAGAAGGCGCGATCGAGGCAGGGATGGCCTACGTCATCTTGTACCAGGTGCTCGATTACCTGCCCTCGCAGTGGCGCAACCTCTTCCCGATCCTGTTCGGCCTTGGCGCCGTCACTTACGCGCTCCACCCCGAGGGCATCGTGGAGTGGCAGAAGCGCCGCGTGATCGAGCGCGTCAGCGCTTGGCGCAAGCTCCCGCAGGTGGTTGGCTGAGATGGCCCTCCTCGAGGCCACAGGAATCAGCAAGCGTTTCGGGGGGATCGTCGCGCTCGATGACGTCTCGGTCGTGATCGACCCGGGCGAGGCCGTCGGCCTTGTGGGTCCAAACGGAGCCGGCAAGACGACGTTGTTCGACTGCATAAACGGGGTGCGGCACTTCGACGCGGGGGAGATTCGTTTCGAAGGCCGGCGGATAGACCGGCTTGCGGTGTACGAGCGGGCGCGATTGGGCATCGGGCGCACCTTCCAGCGGCTCGAGCTGTTCGCGGGGATGAGCCCGCGTGACCACTTGATGGTCGCCGAGCGTGTGCATCGGGCCGACGGGCGCTTCTGGAAGGACCTGATCGGCCGAGGACGGGCCGAGTCGACCGTGGCACGAGTCGAGGAGCTGCTCGTCGAGCTCCGCCTCTCCGATGTCGCGGACGACCCGATCGAGTCGCTCAGCCAGGGCCACGGTCGGCTCGTCGAGCTCGGGCGCGCGCTCGTCCAGGACCCGCGGCTCCTGCTCCTCGATGAGCCCTCGTCGGGCCTCGATACCCGCGAGACCGCTTCGTTCGCAAGCGTCCTGCTGGAGGTGCGGGCCAACCGACGCACCGCCATGCTGCTCGTCGAGCACGATCTCGACCTTGTCCGGCGGGTCGTCGAGCGGACGTATGTGCTCGACTTCGGCAAGCTGATCGCCTCGGGGATTGTCGATGAAGTGCTGGCCGAACCGGGGGTCCGTCGTGCGTATCTCGGAGACCTGACGTGAGCGAGGCCGGCCCCGCCGGTTCGGCGAGCCCCGCCGGTGCAGCGAGTCCAGCCGGTTCGGCGAGCGAGCCCGGTTCGGCGAGCCCCGCGCTGGAGCTTCGCGACGTCTCGGCTGCGTACGGCCGCTTCAGGGCCCTGTTCGGCGTGTCGCTCTCGGTAGCTGCCGGCTCGGTCACCGCGCTCGTTGGCCCGAACGGCGCCGGGAAGTCCACGATCGCCCGGGTCGCGACCGGGCTCGTTCCCCTGACCAAAGGCCGCATCGTCTTTGCCGGCGAGGACGTCACAGGCCTTCCGACATGGAAGCTGGTGCGCCGGGGCGTCGCTCATGCGCCCGAGGGGCGGTCGGTGTTCGCGACCTTGGATGTCGAGGACAACCTCCGCCTGACTTTTGTGCGGGCGCTCGGCCGCAAGGGGGCAAGTGAGGCACTCGAGCGGGCGTACGAGCGGTTCCCGCGCCTCGCCGAACGGCGCCGTCAACTCGCCGGCACGCTCTCGGGCGGCGAGCAGCGCATGCTCGCGCTTGCCCGGGTTCTCGCCGTGCCGCCGAGACTCCTCGTGGTCGACGAGCTCTCGCTCGGACTTGCCCCCCGCGTGGTGGACGACGTCTACCGGGCTCTGAGGGAGATTCGAGACGCAGGCACGTCGCTGCTTGTCATCGAGCAGCAGCTGCCGCGGGCGCTGGAACTGGCAGAGCAGCTGGTGGTCTTGCGAAAGGGTCGCGTCGTTCGAGCCGGGCCCGTTGACCAGCTCGGCGACCTGGCCCGGGAGCTGCTGCCCGATACCGGAGACGGCTCCTAGCCCGAGCAGCCGGGTGGCGTCGCCCCGCCGTTCTCCAGCGCGAGCAGGGTGCAGATGGTCACCTTGGCCACGAGCCACTGCGGGTTCTGGTAGATGGCCAAGCCTCCCGTACTGGTCAGGAGCACAGAATGCGTCGGTCCGAAGATGGTGTAAGTGACCAGGGCGCAGGGACTGGGGAGGAACTCGTTCTTGCAGCTGACTCCGTGCTGGATCGTCACCTTGCTCACCGTCGCGCCTGCTGCAGATTTCGCGAGAGGCGACTTGAGGGCGGCGATGAACGCCGCCTTGAGTGCCGCCCCGTCCTGGACGACGGCGAGCTTGGGCGTCACCGCCGGGTTCGCGAGGTCGAACAGGACCGCGTAGGCGTGCTTGATCTCGGCCGTGGACGTGGCCAAGGGCGGGAGCGTCGTTGTCACCGGGGCCGCGGTTGTCGTCGTCGTGGAAGGCGTGCCCGAAGAGCTGCAGGCAGCAAGCCCGAGCGCGAGGAGCACGGTGACCGCGCCGGCTGCAACGGTATGCCGGCCCCCCCGGGGCAGCCGGGCCGCCGGCCGCGGAGTGCTCGGCCGGAGGAGGTTCCGCCGTCGGGCGCCCCGCCGCTCGGCCCGGGCGCCCCACTGCTCGGCCCGGGCGCGGGGTTGCGGTCGCAAGGCCAAAGGCAGGTCGTTGGTCAGCACAGGACGAGTCTACGGACACAGCCTGGCCTCTGGCCGTTCGACCGTGGTCGTGCAGGGCTGGGCACCTGTCTGGCACAGTCTGCGATCGCCGTTACGCTGCCGTCCGGTGAGTATCTCGACGAAACGAGGCGACGACGGGACGACCGGTCTTCTCTACGGCGGGCGCGTGCGGAAGGACTCGACCCGGATCGAGACGAACGGCGCTGTCGACGAGGCACAGGCGGCGCTCGGTCTGGCTCGGGCAGAGGTACGCGGCTCGAAGCTCGACGACGAGCTCGCCGATCTCGAGCGGGGGCTCTGGGTTTTGATGGCGGAGGTCGCGACCGCGCCTCGTAACCGAACCAAGCTCGCTCCTGGTGTCACGCTTGTCACGGGCGAGATGGTCGAAGCCCTGGATCGGCGCGTGCACGACCTCGAGGCCGCGGGCGCCGTGCCGTCGGAGTTCGTCGTGCCAGGTCAGAGCCGGGCTAGCGCGGCCCTCGACCTCGCCCGAACCGCTGTGCGGCGTGCTGAGCGACTGGCTGTGGCCCTCCGTCTCGACGAGGGCTCGCAGGTGGTGCCGTATCTCAATCGTCTCTCGGACTTGTGCTGGCTCCTCGCACGCTCGGAGGAGCAGGATCATCTGACGGCTCGAGGCGGACGTGTGCGGACCCGCCAGGCGAAGGCATGATGGCCGCCATGCACTCGCCTTCGACGCTGCCGACCGAAGTCTCCGACTCAGCCCCCCACGAGGTCGAGGCCATCGGCTGGGGCGCGTTTGAAGGCCTCGAGACGGCGCGGCCTGGTCTGGACTTGGACCTCGTGTGGTGCGAGCGAAGGCGTTTTGCGGCCGAGCTTGGCAAGACGCTGATCGCTGAAGGCGCGGGCGGCCGGGTCGAGGTGGTCTTCGGCCTCGGGGATCGTCAGAGCTTCCGCCCGGCGACCTTGCGCCGAGCCGTGGCCGCTTTCGCGTTCGCCACGGGTGGAGCGAAGAGCGTCGCCTTGGACCTGACAGGGATCACGAGCCTCGGGATCGGAGCGGACCAGGCGGTCGAGGCGGCCATCGAGGGCTTCTGGTTCTCCCGGTATCGCTACACGCGTTACCACGCCGGTGACCCGGACCCACTCGAGTCGCTCACCATCGTGGTCGCGAGTGACGAGGTTCGTTCTGCCGAGCGCGGTCTCGAGCGGGGTCGCGTCATCGCCGACGCGACCCGACTTGCGAGGGACCTCTCCAACGAGCCTGCAGGTGCCCTCACGCCGGCCCAGCTTGCCGAGGTAGCCGTCGAGGTCGCGGAGCGGGGAGGACTCGAGGCGACGATCCTCGACGAGGCGGCCATCGCCGAGGCGCGCCTCGGCGGCCTGATGGGTGTCGCGGCAGGCTCGATCCAGTCGCCACGACTGATCAAACTTGCATACGAACCGTCCGAGTCCGAAGCCCGGAGACGCCCGGATGGAAGTATTCCGACGGTCGCGCTCGTCGGCAAGGGAATCACGTTCGACTCGGGCGGGCTGTCGCTGAAGACCGCGGACGGCATGATGACCATGAAGACGGACATGAGCGGGGCCGCCGTTGTGATCGCGACGCTCGGCGCCTGTCGGGCGCTCGGGATCGGTATTCGAGTGATCGGCTTCGCCCCTACCACCGAGAACATGCCCGGCGGGCGGGCGATCAAGCCCGGTGACGTTCTCGAGATCCGAAACGGAAAGACCATCGAGGTCCTGAATACCGACGCCGAGGGGCGTCTCGTGCTCGCCGACGGCTTGTCGCTTGCCGTCGAGGAACACCCGGATGCCATCATCGACGTCGCGACGCTCACCGGAGCCTGCGTGGTCGCGCTGGGTCGCAAGATCGCCGGCCTCATGGGCAATGACGATCGCCTGATCGAAGCGGTGCACGCCGCATCGGAGCGTGCAGGCGAGGCAACGTGGCGACTCCCGCTTCCCGAGGCGTATCGCTCGGACATCGATTCGGAGGTCGCGGACATGAAGAACACGGGCAAGCCTGGGTCGGGCGGCGCCCTCACCGCCGGCCTTCTGCTTCAGGAGTTCGTCTCGGATCGGCCGTGGGCACACTTGGACATTGCCGGGCCCTCTCGGTCCGAAGAGGACTCGGGCGAGCTTCGCAAGGGCTCCACGGGGTTCGGGGTCCGGACGCTGCTCGAATTCCTCGGCTCCTACGAGCCGCTCAACTCACCTGCTGTGGGCGCAGCTGGATGGAAGGTGGTCCCATGACCGGACAAGACGACCCCGACGAGGAACCAAAGCCCGAGGAGGCAGCGCAGCCCGACGCCACAGCGCAGCCCGAGGAGGCAGCGCAGCCCGAGGAAGCAGCGCAGCCC
>Ga0209415_10005077_pt1 | contig 23819 bp, 24 predicted proteins | sample PeaSoiSIISIP2007_FD_187696 | JGI IMG/M metagenome (GOLD analysis project Ga0209415, IMG submission 187696) | Peat soil microbial communities from Weissenstadt, Germany - SII-SIP-2007 (SPAdes) (version 2) | ecosystem: Environmental > Terrestrial > Soil > Wetlands > Peat | place: Germany... | reverse complement strand
CTGAAGACAACGAAAAGATCACGCGCGTCGGACCGGGGACTCCGATGGGGAACCTGTTCCGGCGCTACTGGCTGCCTCTCTTACTTGCATCCGAATTGCCGGAACCCGATGGACCGCCGGTGCGCGTCCGCGTCCTGGGCGAAGATCTGATCGCGTTTCGCGCGACCGACGGGAAGGTCGGACTCGTCGATGCGTATTGTCCGCACCGGCGTGCGCCGTTATTCTTCGGGCGCAACGAGGAGTGCGGCTTACGGTGCGTCTACCACGGCTGGAAGTTCGACGTCGACGGCTCGTGCGTCGATATGCCCTCGGAGCCGCCCGATTCGCTGTTCAAAACGAAGGTCTCGGTCCCGGCGTATCCGACGCTCGAGGCCGGCGATCTCATCTGGGCCTACATGGGTCCGCGCGAACTGATGCCCGCGCCGCCGGACTACGAACTGCTGCGCGTTCCGTCGACGCACCGGTTCGTTTCCAAGACGTTCGAGCACGCCAATTACCTGCAAGGTTTGGAGGGCGGGCTCGACACGTCGCATTCGTCCTTCGTGCATAACGAAAAGATCGGCGATAAGAATTGGATTCGCAATCGCGACGGCGCTCCGCGCCTCGACGTCGAGAGGACCGAGTACGGTTTCTACTATACCTCGACGCGCAACATGGGCAGCGGCGAGGACTACCTCCGCGTCTACCACTACGTGATGCCGGCGATTCAGATTCGCGGCAACGTCACGGCTTGGCATCGCGTCGAAGGACACGAGCATTTGCCGCGGATCCACGGTCACTTCTGGCTTCCGATCGACGACGAGCACACATGGGTCTTCAACTTCCAATACGGCTATGATCCCCAGACCCCGATCAGCCGCGAGAAAGCCGAAGAAGACGAAGATTTCTTCGGCCGCGGCAAGGACGATCTTGTTCCCGGAACGTTTCGCCTGCGGAAGACGCTGGCCAACGACTACATGATCGATCGCCAATTGCAAAAGACGAAGACGTTCACCGGGATCAAAGGGATCAACACGCAAGACTTTGCGCTCCAAGAGGGGATGGGCCCGATCGTCGACCGTTCGAAGGAGCATCTTGGTACGTCGGATCGCGCGATCATCGCCACGCGTCAGCTCCTGCTCGAAGCGGCCGACGTCGCAGCCGGCGGCCGGACGCCGCGCGGTCTCGAGCCGCGAACACACCGCAGCGTTCGCGCGTACGACAACTTCATCAAGCAGGGCGACGACTGGCATTCCGTCTTCGCCGAGGGTCTGGCCGTCAAGTGGTGAGCGGCTAGCGATGGCGACGACTCGGGAGCAGCAAGAGTTTCTCGTCCGCGTCGGACCGCATACCCCGATGGGCGCGCTCTTCCGGCACTATTGGGTACCGATCTTGCTCGCGCAGGAGCTGCCGGAGCCGGATTGCCCGCAAGTGCGCGTCCGGGTCATGGGTGAGGATTTGATCGCGTTCCGCGACACCGAGGGACGAATCGGGCTCGTCGACGAGTTCTGTCCGCATCGCGGCGTCTCGCTCTACTTCGGGCGAAACGAAGAATCAGGATTACGCTGCTGCTATCACGGCTGGAAGTTCGATGTCAACGGCCAGTGCGTCGACATGCCGTCGGAACCCGAAGAGAGCAATTTCAAGAACAAAGTCCAGATCACGGCGTATCCGTGCGTCGAGCGCGGCGATCTCGTTTTTGCCTACATGGGCCCGCGCGAGCACCAGCCGCTACCGCCCCAGATCGAGTGGCTGATGGTTCCATCATCGCAGCGTTTCGTCAGCAAACGGCTCCAATACACCAATTATTTGCAAGCGCTCGAAGGCGGGATCGACTCGAGCCACGTCTCGGTGCTGCACCGCCACGATCTCGACGGCGACCGGCTCCACGTCCGCTCGAAAGGCTCGGAGTTCCTCAAAGGCGATACGCGCCCGCGCTTCGAGGTCGCGGAGACCGAGTGGGGACTCTCGATCGGCGCGCGCCGCAACGCCGGCGACGATCAGTACTACTGGCGGATTACGCCCTTCATCATGCCGTGGTACACGATCATCCCGCCGTACGCCGATCATCCGACCGGCGGCCACGCGTTCGTCCCGATCGATGACGAGAACTGCTGGGTCTTCAGCATGTACTATTCGCCCGACAAGCCGATCTCGGACGAACTGCGCGAGAGCTTGAAGAGCGGCGGGGGGAACATCTCCGTCAATATCCCCGGAACCTACATTCCCAAGGCGAACAAGACGAACGACTATCTCATCGATCGCAAGGCGCAAAAAGAAGAGAAGACGTTTAGCGGCGTCAAGGGGATCGCCATCCAAGATCAGGCCGCGCAGGAGAGCATGGGGCCGATCCAGGACCGCACGCGCGAGCGTCTGGGGACGAGCGACGCGGGGATTATTGCCGCGCGCCAGCGCCTCATGAATGCCGCGGTAGCGCTGCGCGATCGCAATGAAGCGCCGCCGGCACTCGACCCCGAGCATCAGCGGGTGCGTTCGACGTCGATCGTGCTGCCGCGGAACGTCCCCTTCCAGGAGGGCGCGCGTGAGGCGATGACCGCCCGACCGGGGACGCCGCTCGTATCGATATAATGTACCTTCAGGCCCCCTCGGGGCATCTTTCCAAAACACGAATGCTGAAGGGCCTTGAAGTTTGGGGGCCCCACGAAGTGGGGGGCGCGCAGGCTGGGCCGGAGCGCCTTTAAAAATGACTACAATAGACGGACATAGCCGGGCGGCGGTGCAGATCGCTCCCCACAAGATGGAGATCCGCGAGCTCCCCCTGCCGGAGCTCCCGGCCGACGCCGGTCTCCTACGCGTACTGCGCGCTGGGATTTGCGGGGCCGACGTCCCGATGTACGCAGATTCGAGCAAGGTGCCGCGCATTCTCGGGCACGAGAACGTCGGGATCATCGAGAAGCTCGGCGAGCTTGCTGCGGAGCGCTGGGGCGTCAAAGAAGGCGACTATGTCGCACTCGAAGAGTACTTGCCGTGCGGTCACTGCGATTTTTGCCGCTCCGGCGAATATCGCGCGTGCGAGTTGACCAACCACAAAGGCCCGACGGGGCTGCGCTACGGTTCGACCAAGACGACCGTTTGGCCGGGTCTGTGGGGCGGCTACAGCCAGTTCACCTACATCCATCCGCGCGCCGTCCTGCACAAGGTTCCCGAAGGCGTCTCGCCGCGTCTTGCCGCGATGGCGCTCCCGCTCGGAAACGGCTTTCAGTGGGCCTATCTCGACGGTCAAGCCGGTCCGGGTCAAACCGTCGTCGTCCAAGGGCCCGGTCAGCAAGGCTTGGCGTGCGTCGTTGCAGCGAAGGCGGCGGGAGCACGGACCGTGATCTGTACGGGCCTGGCGCGTGACGGGCACCGACTCGAGGTCGCTAAGAAGCTCGGCGCCGACCACGTCATCGCCGTCGATCAAGAATCGATGCGCGAGCGGGTTCGCGAGATCACGGACGGCTACGGTGCCGATCTCGTCCTCGACGTCTCATCGGGCGGTGCGACCGAAGTGATCAACGGCGGGCTGGACATCCTCAAAGGGCGCAACGGAAAATTGTTGACGGCCGCGTTCAAGCGCAAGGCGATCGACGGCTTCGATCTGGACATGGTGATCACGAAAGCCGTCGAGCTGCGCGGCGTGCGCGGACACAGCTTCAAGTCCGTCGAGATGGCCCTCGACTTGATGAAGGCGGGGGCCGTCGATCTCGAGGCGATGTCGACGCACGAGTTCGGTCTGGAAGGTGCCGACGAGGCCGTGCGTCTCGTTGCGGGCGAGATTCGCGACAAGGACGGTAACGGAGCGATTCACGTCACGATCAATCCGTGGGGGAACTAGTTGCCCAACGCTTCCCTGACGCTCGCGTGCTGGGACTACGATCGGACCGCGGCTTTGGCCGACGGCCGCGTCACGGTCGACGGCGTCGATCTCACGTATCTGACCCTGCGCGTCGAAGAGACGTTTCTGCGCATGATCGCGCATCGCGAATTCGATGCGGCGGAGATGTCGCTTTCGTCGTACACGATGTCGAAGTTCAGGGACGACGCGTTCGTTGCGATCCCGGTCTTTCCGTCGCGCGTTTTTCGACACGGTAGCATTTACGTTTCGAAAAAGAGCGGGATTCGCGAGCCGAAGGATCTGATCGGCAAGCGCATCGGCGTCCCGGAATATCAGATGACGGCAGCCGTGTGGATTCGCGGCATCCTCGCGGACGAGTACGCGGTCCCGGTCGCGAGCGTCTCCTACTTCACGGGCGGTGAAGAACACCCGGGTCGAGTGGAGAAGCCCGGGCTCAAGCTCCCGGCGGACATCAAGGTAGCCCCGATCCCGCCGGACCGCACCCTCTCGGATATGATCGCGACCGGAGAGATCGATGCGCTCTACACGGCTGAAGCGCCCTCCAGCTACGGCAAGAACGGCGCGGTCCGCCGGCTCTTTGAGGATTCCGTGACGGTCGAGCAGGACTACTATAAGCGAACGCAACTCTTTCCGATCATGCACACGCTCGTCTTGCGCCGCGAGCTCTACGAGCGCCACCGGTGGCTGGCCGTCGAGCTCTACAAGGCGTTCATCCGCGCGCAAGCCGTCGCGTACGAGAACCTGCACCACACCGGCGTGACGAAGACGATGCTGCCGTGGACGCCGGCCTACAGCGAGGCGACCCGGGCCCTGATGGGCGAAGATTTCTGGCCCTACGGCCTAGAGAAAAACGTAAAAACCCTCGAGACCTTCTTGCGCTATCATCACGAGCAGGGTCTCTCGCCGCGACAACTCGAGCCCCGCGACCTGTTCGCACCCGAAACCTTGGAGGCATATAAAGTCTAACTGTGCTGAAGCCTGAAGAGAACGAACGCCTGACGCGAGTCGGACCAGGCACGCCGATGGGGAATCTCTACCGGCGCTACTGGGTACCGGCCGCCCTGTCGTCCGAGCTCGCTGAGCCTGATGGACCGCCGGTGCGCATACGAATCCTCGGCGAAGACCTCATCGCGTTCCGCGACTCGAACGGGAAGATCGGGCTGGTCGACGCGTACTGTCCTCACCGGCGCGCGCCGATGTTTTTCGGCCGCAACGAAGAGTGCGGCTTGCGCTGCGTCTACCACGGCTGGAAGTTCGACGCGAGCGGCGCGTGCGTCGACATGCCGTCCGAGCCGCCTGACTCGCTCTTCAAGACGAAGGTGACGATCAAATCCTATCCGACGTGGGAAGGCGGCGGGATGGTGTGGACCTATATGGGTCCGCCGGAGCTGCAACCCGAGCCGCCGGACTACGAGCTCGTCCGCGCCCCCGCGACGCATCGTTTCACTTCGAAGACGTACGAGGACTGCAACTGGCTGCAGGCGCTCGAAGGCGGCCTCGATACGTCGCATTCGTCCTTCGCGCACAATCAGAGCGTGGGCGACAAGTCGTACCTGCGTAACTACGACACCGCGCCGCGCTTGGAGGTCGAGCGGACCGATTACGGCTACACCTACGCGGGCATCCGTGAGATCGGCGACCAGCACTACGTCCGCGCTTACCATTATTTCATGCCGGCGCAGCAGATGCGCGGCCGCGTGATCGGGCGCAAGGGCGGGATGGAAAAGACTCCGACGATCAGCGGCCACATTTGGGTGCCGGTCGACGAGGGCGCGACGAACGTCTACAACTGGTACTACTCGTACGATCCGAAGATTCCGATCACCAAGGAAGCAGCGCACGAGCTCGAGCTCAACTACGGCCGCGCACCCGAACAAATGATCCCAGGGACGTTCCGGCTCAAGCTCAACCTGAGCAACGACTACGAAGTCGACCGCCAGATTCAAAAGACGCAGACGTTCACCGGCATCACGGGCGTCAACACGCAAGATTTCGCTTTGCAAGAAGGGATGGGGAAAATCGTCGATCGTTCGAAGGAGCATTTGGGGACGAGCGATCGCGCGATCATCGTCATGCGGCAATTGTTGCTCGAAGCGATTCGCGTGAACGACGAGGGCGGGACGCCGCGCGGCGTCGATCCGAAGACCTTCCGTCACGTGCGCGCCGTCGATCGGCAGGTGAAGCTGAACGGACACTGGCGCGAGGTCCTCAAAGACGACATGGTGGCAAAGTTCTGATGGCGCTTGCGGCGCAAGAACCGGCCTCGCTCGGTTTCGGCTACGGCGGCTTGATCGCGCGGGCCGTGCGCATGATCAATTTCGCCGGCGTCATGGACATGAACGGTCACGTGAGCATGCGCGATGCGGAGGATCCCAACACGATGTGGATCAACTCACGGCGCGCGAGCCGGTCCACGCTGACCGCTCACGACGTCGTCCCGGTCGACTTGAAGACCGGCAAGCGGATCGGGATCGGTGACGAGCCGCCGAGCGAGCTGCACATCCATCGTGAGATCTACTTGCGCCGCCCCGACGTCCATTCCGTCGAACATTCGCATCCCCAGCACATCGTGACGCTCTCGATCGCCGGGAGGGCGCTGCAGCCGGTCTTTGTAGTCGGAGCGTTCTTGCCGGAGAGCGTACCCGTGTACCCGCGCGCGCACCTGATCGATAGCGAGGCGCGCGGCAAGGCGGTGGCGACGCTCCTGGGTGACGGGACGGCGGTGACTCTGCGTGGACACGGCTTCGTCCTCGCGGGCCCGAGCGTCGAGCATATGATGAACTGGATCGTCGCTGCCGAGGACAATGCGAAGGCACAATTCAACGCGCTGCAGGTCGGTGAGCCGCACGTCCTGCGCGGCGAAGAACTAGCGGAGGCGCGTGCCGAGATTGCGCAGCCGAAAGTCGTGCGCAAGAATTGGGACTATCACTACGAAACGGCGTTGCGCGCCGGTGTGCTTGAGGGGGTCGACGGCTGATTCGTGGCAGGATCGACGTTGGAGCAGACCGCGCGAAGCGCTATCGATGCGATCGCAAAGGCCGCTAAAGCGGCGGGCTTTCCGAGCGCGATCGTGATCGTCGACGATCACGGCGACATCGTCGCGGCGCTGCGGATGGACGGCTGCCGGCCACGCTGGATGCGCGCTTCGATTCGCAAGGCGTACACGGCCGCCGTGTGGGATCGCGACACGACCGAATTCCACAAGCAGAAGATCGAGCGGCAGATCGAGGTCGCCGACTTTCCCGAGCCCTACACGGGCCTGCCCGGCGGGATCAACGTCTGCGTGAACGGCGAGACGGTCGCCGGCATCGGCGTCACCGGAAAGGGCGACGATATCGCGTACGCCCGCGCCGGGCTCGCGGCTTTCGGCGCGTAAATGCCGGCTGCCGCCCTCGACGGCATTACGACTCGCTACGAGGTCGTCGGCTCGGGTCCGCCGCTCTTGATGTACGCGCCCGGCGGCTTCGACGCGACCATCGAAAAGTGGAGCACCCAAGGGATCTACACCACGATCAAGCTGCTCGATCATCTGCCTAAAAAGTATACGTGCATTCTGTTCGATCGGCGCGAGGCCGGTCAGTCGGGCGGCCGCGTCGAGCACATCACGTGGTCCCACTACGTCGCGCAGGGCAAGGGTTTACTCGACCATCTGAAAATCGAGCGGGCGCATATCATGGGCGCCTGCATGGGATGCTGCCCCGTGCTGGCGTTCGGCGTGGCCTATCCGCAGGCGACGCTCAGCATGCTCCTCTATTGGCCCGTCGGCGGCGCAAAATACCGCATGAGCAGCCAGCAGCGTTTTGCGGAACATCTGACCTTCGTGCAGCAGAGCGGCCTCGAAGCGGTCGTGGCGCTCGTCAACAAGGACGGCAAGTCGTTCGGTGCGGATCCTCGAGGCGGTCCATGGTCTTCGGTTATTAAGAACGATCGTGCTTTCGCCGAGGCCTACGCGCGGCTGGACGTCGACCGCTACAAGTTGATCGTGACCGGCATGGCGCGAGTCATGTTCGATCGCGACACCTCACCCGGCGCCGAGCCCGAAGACTTGATGCGCCTCGACATTCCCGCGCTCGTTGTCCCAGGCCGCGACGCATCGCACGCAACGTCGGCAGCCCGCTATCTCGAGGAATGCCTCCCGCGGGCCGAATACTGGGACGTCCCGGTCGCCGGTCAGACCGAAGAGACGGCGCCCGGCCGCATCTTGGAGTTTCTCGGGAGCCGCTCGAGCGCTACGCCCGCGCGGTAAGCGCCGCCTTCAATCGCGGATACACCTTGAGCGCATTCCCTTCGAAGATTTTTTGTTTGTCGGCATCATTCAGCGACGTCCCGTCGACGTAACGTTTCGTGTCGTCGAAATCGAAACCGGTCTTCGGGTCGGCACCGCGGACCGCGCCGACCATCTCGGAGGCGAAGAGGATGTTGTCCGTCGGCACGACTTTGGTGAGCAGATCGATCCCCGGCTGGTGATAGACGCAGGTGTCGAAGAAGATGTTGTTGCCGATGATCTGGTCCAGTTCAGGGCGCTTGTTGTTGAGCGCGATCCCGCGGAAACGCCCCCAGTGGAACGGAACCGCGCCGCCGCCGTGCGGAATGATCAGCTTCAGGGTCGGAAAATCTTTGAACAAATCGGAGAGAATGAGCTGCATGAACGCCATCGTGTCGGCGTTGAGGTAGTACGACCCGGTGGTATGCATCGCGGGATTGCAGCAGCCGCTGACGTGAATCATCGCCGGCACGTCGAGCTCGATCATCTTTTCGTAGAACGGATACCACCACTTGTCCGTGAGAGGAGGAGCGTTGAAATAGCCGCCCGAGGGATCGGGATTAAGGTTGCAGCCGATGAAGCCAAGCTCGTTCACGCAGCGCTCGAGCTCGGCGACGCAGTTGTCGGGCGGGACGCCTTGGGTCTGGGGTAACTGACAGACTCCGATGAAGTTCTGCGGGTACATCGTGCAGACGCGGTGGATCAAATCGTTGCAGATCTGCGTCCACTGGAGACTGACCGCGAAGCCGCCGATATGGTGGCCCATCCCCGAGGCGCGCGGCGAGAAGATCGTGACATCGGTCCCGCGCGAGCGCTGCAGCTTGAGCTGATTGCCTTCGATCCCTTCCCGGATGTCGTCGTCGGAGATCTCCAGAAACGCTGCCGCGGAAAGCGGCGCGCGATCCCTGACCGCGGCAGCCTGCTGTGCGCGGAATTCGTGCAAAGCTTTGGGTTCGGTCGTGTAGTGGCCGTGGCAATCGATAATCATGCTACCTATGCTCTTCCTGCGAGTTTGAGGCCCTTGTCCAGCGCCGCGTAACTGCGCACCGGTGCGGCCATGATGAAGCGATATCCTTCGCCCAGGACACGCTCGATGTTATTGCCATCGACGTGCGGATGCCCAACCGGGACGTTGTGCTCTTTGCATGTCTTCACCACGCGGGCCATCCATTCGAGCACGGTCGGGTGCTCGTATTGGCGCGGAAAGCCGAGCTCTTGCGAGAGGTCGCCTTCGCCGATGAGGATCGCGCCGATCCCGGGGACTTCCTTGAGTATTTTCGGGAGGTTCTCGATGCCGCGTGTATCCTCGATCATGAAGATGACGAAGATCTCGCCCTTCGGATTGAGCGGCCAGACGTCGGCGCGTTCATAATACTCTTGCTGGCTGACGCCCCAGTAGCGCACCGCGCTCGTCGGCCCATCACCGCGGATGCCGGCAGGCTCGTAGAGCGGCTTGTCTTTCAACCGCGGATAGCGGCAGGCGGCGACGGCGTTGTAGGCTTCGTCCACCGTTGAGATGTGCGGCCATACGATGCCGTAGGCGCCGAGATCAAGCGCCTGCTTCGCATGGAACTGCGCTTTCTCGGCGCCGTTGGGCGGAATGCGCACGATCGGCGTGACGGCGGGCGCAACCGAACCGGAGCGCGCTATCTGCCCACGATTGAGCATGTATTGCAAGCTATCGCGCAACGCGCGAATATCCCAAGGATTGTGTTCCATCTCGAAAACGATGCCGTCATACTTGGCGGTGCTCATCGCGATCGCCGTCTCGGGATCGGCCTGACAGAATGACGTAAAGGCCGGTTTTCCGGACTCGAGCGCTTTGATGACGTTGTTCAGACGCGGGAGTTCAGCCACGTTTACGCTTCCAGTCCGCGCGTGTTCTGCGCGAAGAGTTCGTCGACGCCGAAGGGCCGTTCGATAATGCGTTGCGTGACCGCGTGGCCGATCAGCTGCTGGATGACCTCGCGGTTTGGCCCAATGCCGTATGGCAGCGGGTCTTTACCGGTGATCTCCATGACGCGCTTGTGCAGCTCGTCCACGGCGTCAGGTTTCTCGATCCCTCCGGCTTTGAGCCGATCGATGTACATCTGCTTGGAGCGCGCAAACGAGTTGAAGACGTCCTGCGCAACCTCGGGATGTTCGGCCAGTACCTCATCCTTAATCACGACGAGATGGTTGATCGGATAGTGCCCGCGCGTACGAAGCGCTTGCAGCCCGGCTTCGAGCGCGTTGGGGATGAGCGGCTTCACGTCAGGATGATCGACCTTGTCAATCCCGATCGCTGCGGCCAGCTCGCCCGCGGCGAGCATGTCGCCCATATTCTTGCCCTTGTCCATCGGCACGACGTTGGCGGGCGGTTTGTACTCGGCGACGTGCTCGTCCCCCGAGAGCACCCACGTGATCTTGCTCAAATCGACGCCGTATTCGTCTTGCAGGATGCTGCGCGCCCAAACTCCGGTCGTTACCGTATAGCCGCGATTGACCCCGACTTTTTTGCCTTCGAGGTCTTTTGGGCTATGTACGTCTGCCTTCGTGTTGTGCAGGATCGCGCCGTGGTGAAAGGCGCGGACCAGAAAAACCGGAACCGCCGTGAATTTCTTCCCGTACGCCTTGGCGCAGATGTAGGTTGTGATCGCCATTTCACAGACGTCGAATTCGAGCCCGCGCACCATGCGCCGAAAAGCGTCGACGAGCACCGGCACTTCTTCGAAATCGAAGTCGAAAGTCTCCGGTTTGACCGTCCCCTCTTTGAGGGCTCTGTTGTTTCCTTGCGTGCGGGTGACGGTCTTCAGCTTCAGTTTGACCATAGTGCGCAGTTGGGATCAGGCAGCAGAACGCTCCTGCTCGCAGAAGGGGAGCGGCATGGACGAGAAAGTCACTATTCCTGCGCTTGGGCAGATGAAGCGCGACGGGCGCAAGATCGTCGGCGTCGTCGCCTGGGACTACCAGATGGCGCAGATCGTCGACCGGGCCGGGGTCGAGATCATCTCCGTGGGCGACACGGTTGGAATCAACCTGTGGGGACAGCCCAACCCCTTGGAGGTCACGATGGACCAGATGGTCGTCGTCTGCCAAGCCGTCCGCCGGGGAACGAAGCGGGCGCTGGTGAGCGTCGACTTCCCCTTCGGGCCGCTCCAGGAGGGTGTTGAGAGCGCCGTGCGGGCGGCGATCCGGCTGGTCAAAGAGGCCGGGGCGGACATGATCAAGCTCGACGGGGCGGCCGACTTCCCCGAAGCGGTCCGGGCCCTGGTCCGGGCTGGGATCCCGGTCTTCGCCCAGTTCGGGATCACCCCGCAAACGGCGCTTGCGTACGGGGTGGAGTACCACACGATGGCCAGGGGCGGGACCCAGATCCCCTCCGAGATGACCGCGAAGCTCGTCGAGGAGGCCAAGATGCTCGAAGAGGCCGGCTCCTCGCTGCTCGACTTCACCAATTCGGGCCCTATCGCCGGGGAGGCCGTTGCCAAGGCGGTCTCGATCCCCGTGATCGGCGGCTTCGGGGGTGGTCCATGGCTCGACGGCCGGATGCGGATGGCCCACGCCGCGATCGGCTACGCGGCCAGCGCGATCGACGGAAAGGCGGAGAACTACGCTAACGTCGCCCGGATTACGCTCGACGCGATCACGGCCTACGCCCAGGACGTCCGCGCCGCGCGCCAGATCAAAGGGGCAGTCCCGAAGTAGCTGGATCTGCTATGGTAGAGGGCGTGTTTTAACAAAGGCTGATGACGATTGGAGATTGAGTAGCGTGGCAGAAACAACGATTTCGGCGGTTAAGACCGGTCCTGGCACGACGGAGATCCGCGAGTTTGCGATGCCGGAGATCGATGACGAATCCGGCTTGCTGAAGGTCGAAGTCGCCGGCATTTGCGGGAGCGATGTCAAGAATTACAAGGCACCGATCAAAAACGTGATCATGGGCCATGAGAACGTCGGCCGCATCTACAAGGCCGGGAAGAAGTTCTTGGAGCGTAAGGGCCTCAAGGAAGGCGACCTCGTCTTCCTCGAGCACTACCTGCCTTGCATGCGGTGCGAATGGTGCCACAAAGGCGAGTACCGCCACTGCACGGCGACCGATTGGCATCACAATCCCGACGCGATTCGCTACGGCTACACGTCGGCGGAGATCGCACCCCATCTCTGGGGCGGCTTCGGTCACTACCTCTACCTGCCGTGGAACGCCGTTTTACATAAGGTTCCGGACAACGTGAGCGCCGAGCTCGCCGGCATCTCGACGCCGATGGCAAACGGCGTGCAATGGACGCTCTTCGAAGCCGGGATCGGTTACGGTACGAAGGTCCTGATCCAAGGTCCCGGCCAGCAAGGCTTGTGCCAAGTCGTGACCGCGAAGCAAGCCGGCGCGGACCTCATCATCATCTCCGGGACGTCGAAGGACGCGGCCCGACTCGAGGTCGCGAAAGCGCTCGGCGCCGACTATGTCATCGATGTTAATAAGGAAGACGTCGTCGAGCGCGTCATGGAGATCACGAGCGGAAAGGGCGTCGACGTCTCGATCGATTGTACGGCCGGCGCGGGGACGAAGGCGCTGCACGTCGGCTTGGACGCGCTCAAGCCCAAGGCTGGGACACTCGTTATCCAAGGCAACGAGATGAAGACGTTCCCGGATTTCCCAATCGAGAAGCTCACGCTCAAGTACGTGACGATCAAGAGCGCGCGCGGGCACAGCTATCTAGCCTGCGAGCTGGCGCTCAAGCAACTCTCGTCGCATCGCTTTCCGATCGAGAGGGCGCTGACGCACAACTACAGCCTCGACCAAGTCGACCTCGCGATCCGCTCGGTCGGCGGGACCGGCGACAAGGACGTCATTCACGTCAACGTCCAGCCCTGGAAGGGCACGGCTGCGTAAGGCCATCACGCCTTTCGAGGAGCGACGCACAGGGATGTGCTAGTGCCGCGGAGCCCATGGATGGGCTAGAGCGGCCGCGGCGAAACTAAGTTCCGCCACGCTAGACGGAAGGTGAATCTATGGATCAGACGATCCGGCTCCGGGTCGACGGCAAGGCGCAAAGCGTTCAAGCCGACCCCGAGATGCCGCTCTTGTACGCCCTTCGGGACGATCTCGGGATGGAGAACCCACGCTTCGGCTGCGGCCTTTCGCAGTGCGGCGCGTGCACGGTCCTCGTCGACGGAAAGGCGACCCGCTCGTGCGTGACGCCCGTTGCGAAAGTCGAGGGCCATGCGGTCACGACCCTAGCGGGCCTTGGGACGCCGGAGCATCCGCATCCGCTGCAAAAGGCGTTCATGGAAGAAGCGGCGATGCAGTGCGGCTACTGTCTCAACGGCTGGATCATGACCGCGGCCGATCTCTTGCACCGTGAGAAGTCGCCCAGTCGCGAACAGATCGTCAAAGCGCTCAACGGCGTCGTATGCCGATGCGGCGCGCACGTCGCGATGTTGCGTGCCGTCGAGCGCGCGGCGAAGGAGATGAGCGCATGACGAAGCGTCAGGATGCGCAAGTGTCGACGGAGCCCAGGATGGGCGTGAGTCGACTCAGGCGATCGGAATTTCTCGCCGCGGGAACCGCGGCGCTTGCAGTCGTTGCGCTGCCGCAAGGCGGTACGCGCAGCTTCGCGATGGCGGCCGACGAGCGCACAACGACGCTCGGCAGCTGGCTGCGGATGTGGCCGGACGGGACCGTCGAGGTTTTCACCGACAAAGTCGAAGTCGGGATGGGCGTCGCGACCGGATTGGGACAGTTCGTCGCGGACGAGTTGGACGTTCCGTTCAGCCGCATCAAGATGATGTTGGGTGATACGGACTTCACCGTCGCCGCGGGCGGCGTCGGCGGCAGCAACTCGACGTTCATGGGAAACTTTGCGCTCCGGAATGCAGCCGCCCAAATGCGCCGTATCCTCGTCAACGAAGCGTCTGCGCGGATGGGGATCCCGGCCGACAAGTTGACGGTCAGCGACGGCGTGATCCATCCCGCCGGCGACACGTCCAAGAGCATCAAATACACCGACATCGTCGCGGCGCTCTTCCCCAGTCCGACATTTCCGCTGCGGGGCGACGGCTTCACGACCGACATCGACGTTCCGGCGAAGCCGAAGGACTTCACGCAGTACAAGCTCGCCGGTTCATCGGTCCCGCGCCTCGATGCGCCCGGGAAGGCGTACGGACATTATCCGTATGTCGTCAACGTCAAGCTGCCGGGGATGATGCACGGGCGGATGATCTATCCGCCCGCCATCGGCGCGACCGTGCAATCGGTCGACGAGGCATCGATCCACGGCATCGGCGACGCGCGCGTCGTCCGCGTCGGGAGTTTCGTCGGCGTCGTTGCAACGCGCGAGTGGCATGCCGTGAAAGCCGCCCGCGCACTCAAGGTCACGTGGAGCGCGCCGAGCACGACGCTCCCCGCGATGGACAAGCTCGCCGACTACATGTGGGCGCAACAACCGTTCAAGAAAACGGCGGCGCCGCCGCAGGGCAACGTCGATGCGGCGCTCGCCTCGGGCGCGTATGAGGCCAAGTACTTTTGGCCGTTCCAAACGCACGCGAACATGGACCCCGGGTGCAGCGTCGTCGACGTCCGTCCCGGCGCGGTAACGGTGTGGTCGGGAACGCAGAAGACGCACGCGCTGCGTCAAGGGATAGCGAAGCTGCTCAAGGTTCCGCCCGAGCAAGTCCGGGTCGTATGGGTCTCCGACGCCGGGTCGTACGGACGAGGTGGGCTCGAGGAATCGGCCGCGGCAGCCGCATACCTTTCGCACGCCGTCGGCCGTCCGGTTCGCGTTCAATCGATGCGTGCCGACAACACGCAGTGGGGCAACAAGGCGCCCGCAATCGTCGGCCGGTTGAGCGCGAAGGTGCAGAACGGCTCGATCGTAGCGTTTGACTCGAACTTGCGTCAGTTCAACGGCAACGAGATCTTCTCGCAGCCGAGCGCGCCGGGGACGTTTATCGCGGCACAGCTCGCCGGCGTTCCCAACGACGGCGGGACGTTCGAGTACGGCATCTACGGCGCAGCTTCGGGGAAATATGAAATCCCCAACACCCGAGCGACGGCCGAGCTGATCGCGCCGTTTGCCCCCTCGGGCTCGCCGCTGCGGACCGCGCACCTACGCGATCCGCAAGGTCCGGGAGTAACGTTCATCATCGAGTCGTTCATCGATGAGCTCGCCGCACAAGCGAAGGCCGACGCCGTCGCGTTCCGTGTCAAGCATCTGAGGGATCAGCGTCACATCGACGCAATCCAAGCCGCGGCGAAAGCGGCGAATTGGGAGACGCGGCCGTCGGCGACGGCCAAGAGGACGAACGCCGCCGGCGAGTTGATCGGCCGAGGCGTCGCCTTTGCAACGCGCGGGCCGACGATCGTCGCGACGGTCGCCGAGGTTGCCGTCAACCCGAAGACCGGAAAAGTTCGCGTACCGCGCATCGTTGCCGCGCAAGACTGCGGTTTCATCGTGAATCCGAAGGCGCTGCAAGGCACGATCGAAGCGAACGTCATCCAGTCGCTGAGCCGTTCGATCTACGAAGAGGTGACGTTCAACGATCACACGGTGACATCGAAGGATTGGCGCACCTATCCGGTCGCTCACATGCGCGACGTCCCCGCTGAAGTAAAGGTCGTCATGATCAACAGGCCGTCGATTCGGCCGGGTGGCGCGGGCGAACCGACATCGCGGACGACTGCCGCAGCGATCGGCAACGCGATCTACGACGCGACGGGGGTCCGCATGCGAACCGCACCGTTCACGCCGAAGAACGTGCTAGCGGCGCTGACGGCGCAGAGCCGCGCGTGAGGCGCTGGGCAGCTCGCTGAAGAAGCCCTCGTGACGTTCGGCCGCGCGACGTGCTCGCGCGGCCGAGCCGTCTGCGATCGCCGCAACGATCTCGCGATGGACCGCGAGGTTGCGCTTGACTTCCGCGGCAAACTCGCGATCGGCGACGACGCCGGTGAGCTCGGCTTCGCTTGCGTCGAGCAGCGTACAGTACAAATTGCCGAGGATCCGGTTCTTGCACGTCTCGGCGATGCGCCGGTGCAAGAGCCAGTTGAATCGCAAGTACTCGGCGGGATCGCCGGCGTTCGCCGCCATGCTCGCGACGATCTCTTCGAGCGCGCCGGCGTCGGCGCGCGTTCGCGAGCGGGCGGCATCGACGGCGACGCTCGACTCGAGTGCGTGCCGGACCGCGGCGCAATCGGCCATCGACCCGCCTTCGCGAAAGCCGAGGATGAGGTGGCTCAGGCGCAGACTTGCACTGGGGACGCTGGCGAACAGGCCGCCGCCGGGGCCCGTCCGCGAGGTCACGTAGCCGCGTTGCTGCAAGATGCGCAACGCCTCGTTCAAGGTGCCATAGGCGACGAAGTAACGCCGGCGCAACTCATCCTTGGTCCCCAGCCGAGAGCCGAGCGCAATCTCACCGCTCGCGATCGCGCCCTCGATCTCTTCCGCTAGGGAAGCAGCCCTGCTCAGCATTGCGTGTAATAAATATACGGGAAGAATGCGTAATCCTATCCGCTATCAGCCCGCCTTCACCCGCCCGCGCTTGCGTCTGCCGGGCGGCGCGCGCTTGGCGATCCACGTCATCGTGAACATCGAAGAGTGGGACATCAACGCACGGCTCCCACGTGCGCTCCTCTCCGCGCCGGCCGGCGGCGAGCCGGTCCCTGACGTCCCCAACTTCGCCTGGTACGAATACGGCAACCGGGTCGGCGTCTGGCGCTTCCTCGACCTGCTCGAAAAATTCCGTGCGAAAGCGACCTTGAGCGTGAACGCCAACGTCGCCAACTCCTATCCGCTTATCGTCGAGAAAACGCACGCCGCCGGTTGGGAGATGATGGGTCACGGCTTCATCCAAAAGACGATGGCGCTCGTCCCCGACGAGGCCGAGGTGATCGCCAAGACGCTGGACACGCTCGAACGGGCGACCGGTCAGCGCCCGCGCGGCTGGCTCGGTCCCGGACTCGTCGAGACGCCGCAGACCCTCGAACACCTCGCTGCCGCGGGGATCCGCTACTGCTGCGATTGGGGGCCGGCCGACGACTTGCCGTTCGAGCTGACGTTGGAGTCGGGGCGCGCGATGCTCGCCGTCCCTTATCCCGTCGACATGAACGACATCGTCATTTCGGCCATCGAGCGTCAACCCTCACACGAGATCTTCGCGCGGGGCAAAGCGCAGTTCGACACGCTCTACGCCGAAAGCGAGCACAATGCGCGGATCATGGCGATCGCGCTGCACCCCTACATCACGGGCGTCCCGCACCGCATCGGTTATCTCGAGCAGCTGCTGGCGTATTGCGCCGGCCACACAGGGGTCACGTTCATGCGCGGGGGCGAAATCGCCGACTGGTTCTCATCGGCCTCTCACGATGGGCTAACGACGGGCTAATTCGCGTCGCCCGCGACCGCGTTATATTGGGAATGTCCAGAGCCGCCCTGCCTTCCTACAAAGGACTTCCGAATGAACAAGATCGTGTTGACCTCACTCCTGGCCGCCGCGCTAGCCATCCCGGCAATCGTCCTGCCGGCGGCCGCACAGGCCGGCGAGGTCCTCAACCGCGAGCACAATCAAGAGAACCGCATCTACCAGGGCGTCGCCAACGACTCGCTCACGCGGCGCGAATACAGCAACCTTCAGGCACGGGAAGCATCGATCAACACGCAGCGTCAGTGGGATCTCGCGCACAACAACGGTCAGCTGACCCCGCAAGAGTACCGCAACCTCAACCAGCGCGAGAACAGCCTCTCGCGCTCGATCTACCGGGACAAGCATAACCAGTACAACGCGCCGTAACCGCTTGACGCGACGGGAGGCGGCATGATATAAACGCAGCCACATGCTTCGCTTCTCGTCGCGTCGACCGCCGCTCCGGCCCATGCTCCGTGCATCGGGCTACTTCGTCATGAGCTGACGGGAAGCACGATCTCACCGAGTATGGGCGCGCCGCAACGACGGCGCGCTTTTTCATTTGAGGAAAGGGCAATGGTTGAGGAATCAACGGCAATATTCACACGTGCGGCAGAAAGGGCCGATGCATGCACGCTGGCTGCGCTGCGCGCCGAAAGCCTCGTGGAGATGGGGCTACTCGAGCGGCCGGCCCGCGCGCGCTTTGTCGCGGAAGCGTCACGCCGCTTCGACGATTTGTTCGCCGAAGGGCGGCTCGCGGCATGGATTCTGGTCGACGGCGCGTGCGCGGTCGGCTGCGCCTGCGTCGTGTTTTGGGACCGTCTGCCCTATCCCGACGGTGCCGTCCATGCCGAGATCGCCGGCGTCTACGTCGCGCCGGGGTACCGCCGGCGCGGCTTCGCGACGGCGCTTACGCGCAACGCGATCGCCGCTGCGCGCGCCCGCGATTCACGCAAGATCGTTCTGAGCCCGACCGCCGCCGCACGCCCGCTCTACGAGCGGTTAGGCTTCGGCGCCGCTCACCAGATGCAGCTGCGACGTTGAGGCGGGCGGATGCTTCGCCAAGACGAGCGCAGCCGCGCCCTGCAATTCACCGTTGCGCCGCAGGCTCGAGCGCCACAAGCGGCGCGCCGCGTCGAGCTTCCTGCTGCGGTCGCGCGCGATGCGCGCCCGCAGCCGGTCGGCGCCGCAATCTTGCGCCAGCGCGTCGAGGACGTCGCAATCGTGTACTTCGCCGAGCAAGTCTTGCAGTTGCGAGAGGACTCCCGAAGCGTCGCGAAATTCTTGCGAGAGACGGTCGCGAAACAGCTCGGTCGCGTAGCGCAAGCGCTTGCAGGCGATGCGAAAATCGTGGATGCGCTGCGGAGCTCCGTCCTCGAAGGCGTCCGAGAGCAGCAACGCTTCCGAGAAGCGGATTGCCAGGATCCGCAGAGCGGCTTCGTCGGGTTGTTCTTCGACGGAGAACACAATTGGACGCGCCTTCACGCGGGTTCTTCTTTCGCAGTAGGGACGTCGGCGGGTGGGCGCTTAGGTTTGGCGCAGTCGCGCAGCGAACCTTTCGCGTGTTTGAGGGCGCGGCGCTCGCGCCGCTGCAGCGTCGCAATCAAACCGTCGATCTCGGCGCGTTCCGCCTTCCCTGCAGTCGCGCGATACGTCTGCAAGCGTCCGATCAGAACCGCGAGATCGCGCGCGCTGCCGGTCGCATCGCCGACGCGTTTGACGAGACGCAGATTTCTGCGGGTGTACGGGACGAGCGGGCCGATGTCTTCGAGCGCGCCGCGCAGCCGTCGCGCGGCGGTGCGCAGGTCGTGCAACGCTTCGCCGTCGAGGCCGCGCTTGTGCGCGCGCCGGATCCGCGCTTCAAACGTCGCGATACGCTTGTCGATGAGTCCGGCGGCCCAGGCGTTGAGTACTCCCGCGGTCTTTCTCCCGAAAAAGTGTGGGAGTCCAGTTACCGCGCACAGAGAGCTTAGCCCTCGCGGTTGAAACCCGCGATACTCGCTGCCAGACGTGCGAATCCTTCGCGAAGAGCGGCGAGGGCAGCGGGGATCGCGTCCCATCGAGCGGCCGAAGCGGCGTATTCGAGTTCAGCGGCTAGTCGAGCCGTTTCACCGGCGCCGACGTTGGACGCGGCGCCTTTGATCGCGTGGGCCGCATAGCGTATGCCGGGTGCATCATGTTTCTCGATGGCGGCCGAGATGGCGTCCAGGTGCGTCTGCGTCATTTGGACAGCAAGATCGAGCAGATCGCGGATCCCTTCTCGATCATCTTCGTAAATTTCGTGCAGACGCTCCAAGTCCAAGATCGTCGGATCGGTCATCCTTCCCCCAACGCGGCCGCGGCTCGAAGGGTTCGCACTGGACCGTCGCTCGCCCGCCTGGCGCGGCTCGCCGGTGCTTGTGGACACACGTTTCGATATCGTAGCCGGCAAGCTCGCCGAAGAGCCCCGACGGGCCTGCGAACCGGACATTCCCGATCGCCAGCCCGAGCCGTACCGCGGCCGCCGCACAGAGTTCTTCAGGCGGGTCGATTCCGCTGACGGCGAGGACCGTCCGGGTCCGCTGCGCGAGCCGGGAGAGCCGGTTCCAGGCTGCCGCACCGATCCCGCGGACGCGCCGCGGCACGGGGATTGCGACGACCGAGAACGTCCCCGAACGGATCAAGATATCGGCGGCGCGCACGATCCCGAGCGGCCCCTCGACGGGGACGATCGCGAGCCGTTCGAGCCGGATCCCCGCTGCCGCAAGCCCGAGGGCCGAGAGTCGCCCGTCGCTTTGCAGGAGTGCCCCGAGACCCTCATGCGTCGCCTGGGCCAGCAGACGGGCTGCGAGGGCACTCGCACCCGAGCTGGGCGGCCCTTCGAGCGTGACGATCGACCCGCGCGGAAATCCGCCGGCAAGCGCCAGGTCGAGTGCGGGGATCCCGGACGGCAGGACGGCATCGCCGGGGAGCGGTTCCGGCGGACGGGCCAGGAGTTCGCGCAATGCGTCGAAAGCGGGATTCGCCGACATGGGAGACTTATGCTAATCGAACAAATGTTCGGGGTCAAGATCCCGGCTCTCCGGATTGCCGTCCTCGCGGGAGCCCTGCTCGGACTCGCTGCTCCGGCCGCCGCGGCATTGCCGCATCCGGCCCACGTCGTCGTGGTGATCGAAGAAAACCATTCGCGGGACGAGATCATCGGGAACGCCGCGGCGCCGTACATGACGAGGCTCGCGAACCAGGGCGCGTTCTTCACCCGCTCCTACGCGATCACTCATCCGAGCCTGCCGAACTACTTCGCGCTCTTTGCCGGCCTGACGAATAGCAATGCCGACGATTGTCCCGCCCTCGGTATCCCGACGACGGCGCCAAACCTGGCGAGCGAACTGATCGCCGCGCATTTGAGCTTCGTCGGCTATGCGGAAGGGCTGCCGGCGCCCGGCTCGATGGTCTGCTGGGCCGGGCATTACGCGCGCAAGCACGCGCCGTGGGTGCACTTCAGCAACATCCCGCAAAAGACGGTGAGCCTTCCGTTCACGGCGTTTCCAAGCGATTACGGCAAGCTGCCGACGGTGTCGTTCGTGATCCCCGATCAGATGAATGACATGCACGACGGGACGATTGCGCAAGCCGACGCCTGGCTTTCGAAGAACATCGCGCCGCTCGTCGCATGGGCGCAAACGCACGACACGCTCGTCGTCCTAACCTGGGACGAGGACGACCGCTCCGGCGACAATCAGATCCCGACGATCTTCCTGGGGCCGATGGTGAAGGCGGGACGCTACGCGGAGCATATCACGCACTACAACGTGTTGCGCACGATGGTGGATTTTTATGCGTTGCCGCGCCTCGGCCGGACGGGGACGGCGTCGCCGATCATCGGCTGTTGGCGATGACGTCGCGGAGCGCTTGATCGAAGCGCCCCAGGATCGAGTAGCGGTGAACCTCGAGCAAGCTTGCTGAATCGCCGGCGTTGCCCCAATCCTCGCTGAAACCGAGCGCGTACCCGTTGGCGGCGGCGAGCCGGGCGATGCGATCGTCGTAATTGTCATATGGATACGCGAGCGCGTACGGAGCGTGACCCAGACGATGTTCGATCGAAAAGCGTGAGAGTCGCAACTCGTGGACGACGCCGGCGTCGGAGAGCTTGCGCAGATCTTCGGGGTGGTTCGCGGTCAGGCTCTGCACGCTCACGAGGCCGCTGCCCTCCATGGCCTTGAGCTGATCCCAGCTGTTGTGCCGTTTGCTCGTTGTCTTCCCCACGTAGTTCGAGTGGACAAACAGGGTAGCGTGGAAGCCGTAACGGCGCAGGAGCGGGAACGCGTTGGCGTAGATCCCCGCTCCGTTATCGTCGAAGGTGAGGACGAGCGGCCGCACGGGGAGCGGCGCGCCGCGCTCGAGGTGGGCGCGCAGCGCGTCGAGCGTGACGACGTGGAAGCCGCCGCGCGCGATCGCGTCGAGTTGGCCGCGCAAGGTCGCCGCGGTCGTGTCGAACCAGACCTCTTTCTCACCGGCGACGACGTCGTGCCAAACCAGGACGGCGACATAGGGCGTCCGGCCGGCAGGAGCGACGGTCGGGAGCGGCGACTGCGCTGCCGCCGGCCCGGCAAGCAAGAGCGCGAATGCCACGCAGGTCTTAATCAAGTCTTGAAGCATCATTGGTATTCTTGAACTTGCAGTGACTACCGCCGACTCCTGGCGTGCGTTCGTGCGCGCCATTTCAAGGCATCGACGGCTGCCGATTGCCCTTGTGGCGGTCGCTCTTGTTCTCGTATCGATTGTGTTCGTTCTCCGCGGCCGGATCGACCGGGCGGCGGCGGCAACGATCCTCTCCATGTCCGGCGCGCGGGATGTCGCATTCGAAGGAATGCGCAGCGAGGGCGGGCGCTGGTTACTGGACGCCGTCCATTTCCGAGACGCGACGTCCAACATCAGCGTCGACGCGCAGACGGCCGGCATCGGCCTCGATTGGCGCGGCGCGCGGCCATTCATCACCCTCTCTCTCGTCCGCCCTCACTTGACGATCAGCGCGAGCACGACGCCGGCGCTCGAGGGCCTCGCGCGCACGGCGCTGCATGCGCCGCCGGTCGGGCGCGGTCTCCACGTGGAAATCTTCGGCGCAACGGTCGAGGTCCTAGGCTTGCGTTCCCGGCCGATCGTCGTCGATCAGGTCGCCGGGACGATCGATAACGGCCTGCGCCGTTTGACGTACGATCTGCGCGGGAAGTTGCTCGAGGACGGGCGAGCCTATCCTTTCGCCGCTCGAGCGGATGCCGAAGGGAAAACCGTTGTCCATCGCTGGAGCGCGTCGGCCCTCCCCGCCGCCGTCGTCGGCTCCGTCCTGCACGCCGGCGGGATCGAGGTGCGCGATGGTCTGGTCGGCGACGTGGCGGTCCGTTTCACGAACGGCCGCGATTTGCGCGCCGACGGAAAGCTGAGCGCTGCGACCGTCGTCGTCGACGGATTTGCGCTGCACGGCGTCTCCGGCGGGATTGCACTCGATCACGACGAGCTCGCGACGAACGAACTGACCGGAACATTCGACGATGCAACGGTGAGCGTGCGCGGCGACACGCGCTTCGCCGATCTGGCGCTCTTGCGGGAGCTCTTCGATAACATTGCCGGAGAGCAGCACCTGCAGACGGTCCGTCTGGAGTCGGTCGCGCCCGGGGTGGTCTTCGCGAAGTACGTGACGCGCGGCGATGAGGGACCGCTCGCGATTCACTTGCTCGACGTCGATCCGAACGAGCCGACCGTCCGCTTCGATACGGTCCTTGCCGGCGATCACGTTTTTTCCGGCGCGGAACGGACGTCGTCGATGGCCGCGCGTACCGGTGCGATCGCCGGGATCAACGGCGACTACTTCGACATCGGCGGGACGAGCGCGCCGCAAGGTTTGATGATTCGCGATGGGGCGTTGGTCCACGCGCCGACCGCGTTGCGCGAGGCGCTGATCGTCCATCGCGACAAGTCGTTTAGCTTCGATCTCTTTCGCTTTCACGGGACGGCGACGACGAGCCGCGGGACGGCGCCGATTACGCTCTTCAATGATTGGCCGCCCGGCGACGTCGCGGTCATCACGCCCGATCTCGGGAAGATTCCGGCCTCGCCGAACGTCATGTTCGTCTCCTTGGCCGGGACGACGACGCCGGGCCGCTATCGCGTCGAGGACGTCTCCCCGCTCCCGGAGCGTCGCGTGGCGACGTTCGGCCTTGCTTTCGGTCCGTTGGTTCGTTCGAAGCTGCCGCGGCGAGGTGAAGAGATCGACGTGCGGTACACGGTGACGCCCGGTGTCGACGACGCCGTCGCTGCCGTCGCCAGCGGCCCGCTCCTGCTCAAAGACGGAAAATGGTATGAAGATCC
>Ga0209415_10005076_pt1 | contig 23820 bp, 18 predicted proteins | sample PeaSoiSIISIP2007_FD_187696 | JGI IMG/M metagenome (GOLD analysis project Ga0209415, IMG submission 187696) | Peat soil microbial communities from Weissenstadt, Germany - SII-SIP-2007 (SPAdes) (version 2) | ecosystem: Environmental > Terrestrial > Soil > Wetlands > Peat | place: Germany... | reverse complement strand
TATCTGGCCGCCTATCTGGATGAGTGCCGCATGATGCGGAAGAAATGACCTGGGCGGTTAAGGCATGCATGTCCAGATAGCGCGCCTTCGGCCATCGTGACCGTTCATGAAGATCGTCACCCGGCTTGGCCGCCAGATCGCCGCAGCGCTGGCCAGGTGATCCCGGCACGGCCTGAGCCTGGCTGTGCCGGGATTGGCAGCGCGGACGCGAAGGCATGGTCTGAATATTGCCAAGGCCAGGCAGCGCTATTAACTTGAGGAAAGGCAGTGGGCGGTCCTGGCTGAGGTCGCCCGCGACTCGACAGAGAAGAGGTCCTCATGCCAACACTTGCTGCGGAGAAGAGCCACAATGCGCTCGTCGTGGCGCCAGCCATCCGTACCAGCGTCTTCCTGACACCGGAGCGGGTGGCGAAGATGCTGCAGGAGCGCCGGGGCTTCCAGATCGTGAAGTTCCGCACCAACTGCTCGGACTGCGTTCCCAACCTCTAGACCGGCCGCACGCCATCGGAACTCGGCGTCATCGGGGTGCAGTATCTGCACCCCGATGGGGATCGCCGGGTCCGGCTGCCGCGCCGCCGAGGTGACCGAGCCGGGCAACGTCGAGGCCGGCGGGTGATGGCGAGCTTGGGCGTCCCGCTGGCGTACCACACCTATCAGGAGGTCCGGTGCCAGCGGTAGTTTTCTACAACAAGGGCGGCCAGGCGGAGTCACTGACGGCGGCGCCTGGCATGACGGTCAGGGAACTGCTCCGCAACCACGGCATTCCGGCGAACGCGGTGCTCACCTGGATCAACGGCAAGGTCGTCGCTGAGCAGGCGGCGGTGGTCGCGCCCGACGATCACGTGGAGATCCGTCAGGTACGGCACTACGACCTGGACGTCACCCGCAGGCCGGCGGTGCGGGTGCTGCCCTCGGCCAGCCCCCCGGTCTACGCGAAGTCGGTGCTCTTCGATGAATCCGGCCACCTCGAAGTGCAGACCGAGCAGATGGACGAGGCGGAATTCGTCGGCTATGTCGAGGATGTCTTCGCCACCTCGGTGACCGAGCACGGGCTGCTCGCCGCGGATGCGGCGGCCGTGGTCGGCCTGTCCGGCGGACGGGACAGCGTCGCGTTCCTGAAGCTTCTCGATCGGTGCGCGGACCGGATCGGCCGGTTCCCGCTGACCGCGGTGACCGTCACTGGGCTGCCGGACTGGGAGGAGCCGGCCACCTTCGAAGCGGCGCGCACGGTCGCGCAGACGCTCGGCGTCGAGCAGGTGCTGGTCGATGCCGAGGCGATCCGCGAGGTATTCCAGCTGCGCCGCGGTTTCCACGAGGTGATGCAGGACGTGGTGGGCGGCCAGTCCCGGCAGCTGGTCATGGTCATCACCCATCATGTAATGCGCCGGATGGTAGAGATCGAGGGACTGAGCCGGGGCGTGGGCACGGTCGCTCTCGGGCTCAACGCCGACGACCTGTTCGCCACCATCGTCACCTGGCTCACCTCCGGATTCACGATGGGCGGTATCCCGAGCCGGAACATCGGAAAGCTCCGGTACGTCTTCCCGCTGTTCCGCATCACCAAGAAGGAGCTCACCCTCTACCTCGAGCTCGTCGCGCCGGATCTGAACCGGCAGGGCACGCCTGGCCGGTTCACCACCGGTCCGGGAGAGCGGTCGATGGCCTACGCCATCACCGACCACCTGTACGATCTGTGGCCGGGCATCGACTACTACGTCTTCGACGCGTACCAGTCGCTGACCAAGCGCATGGTGCTAGACGCCCACGACGAATGCCGCACCTGCGGTGCGGCGTACCTGCCGCAACCTGGCGTGCACAATCCGAGGGCGCTGTGCGACGTCTGCCACTTCTTCGCGATGAACGAGTACGCCATCGTCCGGGCCTGACCCGGCACCGGCCGGGCACGGTGCGGACTTGACCCGGGCGGGCTGGCACCGGGACTTCCTGAGGCCGGCCTGCTGGCCGGTGCGGGGCTCGGACACCGAGCAGCTGGCCCTGCTTGATGGCCTGCGCCGGATGCTGATCGCTGGCGGGCTGCTGATCCTCGACGTGATGAACCCGGTGTGGATCTTCGGCAACTACCAGGCGTCCGCCGTCGCCGAGATCGGCGGCATGCCGTACCGGTTCGACCGGCACTATGACGTCGCCGAGGGCCGGAGCCGGGGCAGCGTCGTCGCGGCCTGCGCGCCCGGCGACCCAGTCGGCCACGATATCCGGCTGTATACGGCGCCCGAGGTCCGGCGGCTGCTGACCGAGGCGGGCCTGAAGGTCGAGGCGATCGACGCCGACTTCGAGGTGGCCGAGCCCGTCTCGCGGCAGTCCAGGTACCTGCAGTTCGTGGCGCGCCGCTAGCGCGGACGGCGCCTGGTCGGCGCGCGCCCGGTCAGGGCGGTGCGGGCTGGCGGCTGCCGTTGGCCGAGAGCAAGCGCGGGAAGCTCTCGCTCACTGCCGCGCGGACTCGGGCATGCACCTGCGCGACGGATCCGGATCCGGTGATGACCGCGAAGCGAGTGAACTCTGGCAGCTGGCGGTAGCCGCGATCATTGGCCACCAGGAACGCGGCTTCCTCGCGCCCGGCGGCACGCTGGCTCAGCCGGCTCAGTGCCTCGTCGGGCGAGAGGTCGAGAAAGATGGTGAGATCGGGCTCCGGCAGCCGGCGCAGGACCATGCGCAGGGTCTCCTCGTTGGTGGCCCCTACCGCGTAGGCGGCTGCGTAGTGGCACACCGCGGAGCGGTCGGTGACCACCCACTGGTGGGTGGCCAGCGCCGGCATGACCCGGTCGGCCCAGTCCCGGTAGCGCATGAACGCGGTGAGCAGATGGGTGACGTCAGGACCAAACACCTGGTGGTGATCCGACACCCCCAGATCGCTGGCGAGCGCCGTCAGTGCGGACCGGATGAACGAAGGGCCCTGCGGCGCCTCCACCGCGACCGAGTGCCCCATCCCGGCCAGCCAGTCGGCCAGCATTCTGGCCTGGGTGGTCTTGCCTGCTCCGTCAAGCCCGGCGAAACTCACCAGTGCCGCCTGTGCGCTGACCGCTCGGCTGCCCGGCACGGCACCATCCTCTCCGCGGGACGCGCCCGCCAGGCAGCCAGGTCGGCCGCCTGTGGCAGCCGCCCAGCGCCGCTCTGCCTCGCGGCACGGTGCCGCCCAGCATAGTCATGCTGCCCCGAATTGAAAGCCGGGAAAAGGGCGTGCATGAAGTTACCGAGGTTGCACGTCCAGGGCGTGACATTTGGTTGACACCACTGTCCCGGCGGACCTAGCCTGCGTTTGATAACGGCCGAGGGTGAGGAGGAAGAATGATCATCTTCAAGAATGTGCGCGTGCTGCCCAAGCCGAAGGCGGAAGAGACCAAGTAACGCCTGGCCGCGATCGCGGCACGCGGAGCAGATGCGTGCGGCGGGGACTGTCGGATGATCAGTCCCCGCCGAACTCGTGGACCACCGTACATTCAACGGCATGCCACTGCCGAATACGGCACGCCGCGTCCGCGGATTTCCCGCCGGTCTCATGAGTACCGTTCGCGCTCGCGGGCTGGCTGATTTCCGCCCGGCCCTGGTTAACCGTCAGACTGGGAGCTCCGATGCCGGATCCGATCATGCAGGCCGATCCTGACGCCAGCGGCGCGGCGTGATGCCGCGCCTGGCAGTCCCGCTCGGCAGCCCGGACGCCCTGCGGCAGCTTCTGGCCAGCCGGGGCATCGGCGCTGCCGACGACGAGTCGCTGTTGCGGATCGCCCGGGCACCCGAGCACAAGCTGGCGGTGACCATGCTGAGCGGGTGGGAAGCCGCCGGGCGGAGCCTGCGTCCCGAGCAGAGTGCGGAGCTTTCCGATAACCGGCGCCGGATCGACCGGTACCGGAGCACGTGGACCGTCATCACCGGCGCCGCGCCAGGCGCGCACCTGGTCAAGGGGGCGATGATCGCGGCGCACTATCCGCCTGGCCTGCTGCGGGCAGCCGGTGACATGGATGTGATCTGCCCCGCCGACCAGCTCTGGCGTGCGGCTCGAGCACTAGCAGCGCAGGGCTGGCAGCTCGGTGCCTTCACCATTGTCCGGGCCCGGGTGGGGTCGGTGTCCGGTTCTGACCCTGACGATGCCGTCGGCCAGCCGGAGATCTCGATCGAGCTGAATCAGCCGTCGGATTCCGCCGATATTGACGAGGCGTATGGCGTGGAGCTGCGGACCGTGGACGTAGCTACCAGCCTGCGGATGTCAGCCTGGCGGCTGTCCGGGGCGCCGATGCCGCCGGTCGCCGCCAGCATCCTGGCTCTGGCGGCTGAACGGTGGGAGCGGCCGTTTCGCTCCCGTGACATCTACGACCTGGCGGTGCTCTGCGACCACCTGGATGAGGCGGAACGCACGAGCCTGAGCGCCGCGCTGACCATCACCGGGCTGTGGCCGGAGATGCGGGAGCTGTCGGGCCTGCTGCGCCGCTCAGGCCTGCGGCCGGAACCGCGGCTGCCCGGCGGCCGCCGGGCAGCATGGCGGGCCCGCGCCGTCCGGCTGGCGCGGATGCCAGCTCGCTGGTCGCATCCGCTGCGGATACTCGGCTACCTGACGATCGCAACCGTGGACACCGACCGCGGCGCGCTGGCCGACCGGTTGTCGCGGGTGGTCCATGAGCGGATCGGCACCTGGCGGCTGCTGCGGCTCGGGCTGCCGCTGTTCGCCGTGCCGCTGCCTGCCGTGCCGCCGGACCCCGGATCGCCGGGTGACGAGCCGTCCGCCGAGCGCCCGTCGGGCGCGACCGCAGAGCTGCCGGACGGGGAGCGCGAACCGGATCAGATGCGCCTGGTGCGGCGCGGCAGCCATCTCGTCGCGCTCACCCCGATCGGCTCGTTCCTGATGGTCGCCGGCTCGTGTCAGGAGAGCTGGCTGGAGGAAGCCGCGGCCGGGCCGCGGGAGGCCGTGCCGGAACCGGCAGCCGGCCAGCCGCGCGGATAACGCTCAGCGCACACGGTGCCGGTTGCACGCTGCTGGCTGCACGGGGGCTGGCTGGATTGTGCTGGCTGGACTGTGCTGGCTGGCTGCACGGTGCTGGCTGCACGGGCGGGGAGCGAGAGGCAGAGCGCAGCCGGTTGCGCCGCGCCCGTGTTGCCAGCACCGTGCAACGCAACCGACTGGTCACCTCAGTGTCGAGTCGGCTAAAGCTTGCTGCCGCCCTTCAGTTTGCTACCGCCCTTCATCCGTTCACCCCCTTTCTTCGCCATGCTCAGCCGCCGGGAATGGACGTCATATTCTTCTGTCAAGCCGCACTCTCATACCGAGAGCCAGTCGGGCCCGATGCACTGGTCGCCGCATCTTCTGGCTAAGTCTGCCATCACGTCAAAGCCCGTTCTTTCGTGCATAAATAAATAGCCCCGGTCCTGTTGACGATCTTATTGCGACCGAACTCAGCATATCTCACCGGGCCTGCGCCGACAATGACGTATCATCCGACCTGGACCATTTCAGAGTATTTCAGAATATTCAGAGAATTCCGAATACTGCCAGCGAATCCCGCCGATCCTGCCCGGGCGACCCCGCGAGCGGCGCGTCCCGCTGGGCCGGCGAGCCCCCGCCTGGCCCGGCTGGGACGCCAGCGGATGAGCCGATGAGCTGGCGTTTCGGGCTGACGTCTAACCGGCAACGATTGCCTAACGGGCCCGGGCCAGGCCGGGCCTGCGACATATCCTGCTAGTCACGTAGCCAGCGGTGGTGTCGTCTGGCCCGGTTCAGGGCCGTGCGGTTACCTGGAGGGTCCGGCACGTCGATGGGATTGCGAGGCTCCTTCATCTGGCGGCGGGCGGGCTCGACCCGGTTGCTGCTCGGCAGCGTGCTGCTCAGCACGCTGATCGCCGCATCCCTCAGCGCGGCGCTGGCCGGATTCGCGGCAACGTCACTGCCTCAGGCGGTCAGCGGGGAGCTGAAGCAGTCGCCGCGCACCACGATCGCGATCGAAGGCGCGTTCAACGCCGCCCAGGCACGCGCGGACGGGCCGGCGGTCGTCGCCGCGGTTCGGCGTGCCTTCGGCACGATGCCCTTCGCTCTGCACGAGGCCCTGTGGTCGGACCCGATCGAGCTGCCAGCTCCCCGTGGCGCTAAGACAATACCTCTGGTCCAGGCGGCGGCGCCCGATCAGATCAGGGCATACGTCGCGCTGGTCAGCGGCACCTGGCCAGGGCCGCCACGGCCGGGCGCGCCGGTCGGCGCCGCGGTGCCGGCCACCGCGGCCAGCGCACAGCACCTGGTGCCAGGAGAGCTGCTCACCCTGCGCGACCGGCTGACCGGAGCGAGGGTCAGATTCCGGCTGACCGGCACGTACCGGCCGCTCGACCCGGCGTCACCCTACTGGGGCCTGGACCTGATCGCGACGTCAGGAATCAGCGTGCAGCCGGGCTTCACCACCTACGGTCCGCTCGTGGTCGCCCCTGGTGCGTTCGGGCCCGGCGGCCTCGCCATCGGCGGCGCCAGCTGGCTGGTCCTGCCGGACACCACGCGGATCGGGGCTGCCCAGCTGAATCCGCTGGCCGCCCGGATCAGCACGTTGCAGGCATACCTGAGCCGATCGTCGGCTCTCGGCGGCCTACAGGTCAGTACGGGCCTGCCTGCCTCTCTCTCCGGCGTCGCCACCAAGCTGGTGGTGGCCAGATCGCTGCTCACGATCGGCGCGCTCGAGCTGCTCCTGCTAGCCGGCACCGTGCTCACGCTGACCGCCCGCACGCTGGCCAGCCAGCGCGAGGAGGAGTCGGCCGTGCTCAGCGCCCGTGGGGCGGGGCGCTGGCAGCTCGCCAGGCTGGCCGTCGCCGAGGCGCTCATGGTAACGGTCGCGGCGGCAGCGATCGGCGCCCTGGCCGGCAACCGTCTGGCCGGCCTGCTGGCCAGCGCGGGCTCGCTGCGCTCGATCGGCCTGCGGGCCGGCGGGATCCCCCTGGCCGTCTGGTGGACGGTCGGCGCCGTCCTGCTGCTCTGCACGGCGATCATGCTGTGGCCTGCCCTGCGGCCAGGCACACCGGGCGCAGTCCGGGTACGCAAGGGCCGCCGGGCAGCCGTCGCGGCCGCGGTCAGGGCGGGTGCCGACGGCGGGCTCATCCTGCTCGCCCTGCTCGCCGGATGGCAGCTGCGCCGGTACTCCGCGCTCAGCCAGTCCGGCGGCCTCGGGATCGATCCGGTGCTCGCGGTGGCGCCCGCCATCGCCCTGGCTGCCGCGACCGTGCTTCCGCTGCGGCTGCTGCCGCTGCTCGCCAGGGCCACGGACCGGCTGGCGGCCAGGACCCGCAGGCTGGGCACGGCGATGGCGAGCTGGGAGATCAGCAGGCGGGCGGTTCGGCAGAGCGCCCCCGTGCTGCTCGTCGTGCTGGCCGTCGGAACATGCACGCTGGCGCTAGCACAGCACCAGACCTGGCACCAGTCGGTCATGGACCAGGCCGCGTTCGCGGCCGGGGCTGACGCGCGGGTGGAGGTGCCGGTGCCGGTGCCGTTCGGGCGCGAGGCAGTGATCGCGCACGCACGAGGCGTCACCGCGGCCATGCCCGTAACCACCAGCCTGGTCGTGCCGAGCGGCGGCCAGGTGCTCGCCGTGGACGCCAGCAGCGCACCAGCGACCGTGCTGCTGCGCGCCGATCAGTCCGCGCAGCCGGCCGCGGCGCTCTGGCGACGAGTCGTTCCCGCCCGTCTGCCGAGAACGGTCACCCTGCCTGGCAGGCCGGACCGGCTGGAGATCACCGCGAGCCTGGATCCGGGAGCGGGCAGGGACCTGCGACCCGTCTCCGTGTCGGCGTCGGTTCAGGACGCCGCCGGAGTCGTATTCTCGGTCCCGGCCGGCCTGCTGCCTGACGACGGGCACGGCCACCGCCTGATCGCCCAGCTGTCCAGGACCAGGCAGGCGATCTACCCGCTGAGGCTGCTCTCGGTCTCGGTCTCCTACACGCTGCCGCCGGTCCCTTCGCGGCGGCGCGCCCCGGCGGTGGCCGCACGGAGCGCGACCCTGACCGTGCGCGGCCTCGCCGTGGCGGCCGGCTCGCACGGCGCTTTTACGCCGGTATCCGGATCCGGCCGGACGCTCGCCGACTGGCGGCCCGTCGTCTCGGCGCCGAGCCTGGCGGACCCGTCCGCCGTCGGCACGGCGCCAGATCTGATCTCGGTGCAAGGTTCCGCGGCATCGTTGAGCATTGCCTTTCATCCGGGTGATGGCCAGATCGCGGAGTTTGGCGTGCTCTATCCGTACGTACCGGCTTCAGGGCTGGTGACGCTGACCGCCCCGGTGCCATTCACCGTGATTCCCGGAATCGCCACCCAGGCATTCCTGCATGGCAGTCACCTGGCGGTGGGCGACCTGCTCCAGATCTCGGCTGGTCAGCAAGTCATCACCGTCAAAATCGTCGCGGTGGTCGCGGACTTTCCCACGATCAGCGGAACCGTGGGCGGGCTGATCGTCGATCAGGGGGCGGCCCAGGACATCATGGCCGCGCTGTCGGCGCCTCCGCTGACGGTGACGCAGTGGTGGCTCGCCACCAGGTCTGGATCGCAGCCGCCCGGGCTGCCAGCCGGGGCGATCGTGACCGACCGCGCGCGGCTGCTCTCGGCGCTTGAGGCCGATCCGCTGTCGGCGATACCGCAGCAGGCGGTGCAGTCGATCGCGGTGGCGGCGGCGCTGCTCGCGATCCTGGGGTTCTCGGTCAGCGTCGCGGCGAGCGTGCGGGAACGCCGCTCGCAGTCCGCGCTGCTCGCCGCGCTCGGCGTCGACGGGGCGGCACAGGCCCGCCTGCTCTGCCTTGAGGCACTCGCGCTGAGCCTGCCGGCCGCGGTCACCGGCCTGCTGCTCGGCACTGTCCTGGCGCACCTGCTCGTGCCCGCCGTGACCCTGACAGCGACCGCTGTGGCACCGGTGCCATCGGTCCTCGTCGAAGTCCCGCTGGCCACGGCGGCGCTGCTGGCGCTGACGATCACCGCCGTTCCGGTTCTCGCCGCGGCCGCGACGGCGGTCCGCCGGCCCGACGCGGCCGCGCAGCTGCGCGTCGCGGAGTCGATATGACCGCCGCGGTACGCCGGGTCCGGGCCGGCTGGATTTCGCTGACCGGCACCGGCACGGTCGTCAGCGCCGTCCTGGGCCTGATGGTCCTCGCCATCGTGTTCGTTGCCGTCGCCGCGCCGCGGGCGAGCCTGAATTTCCGCACGAAGGCGCTTCAGCAGCTGCTCGCCGCGGTGCCGCCGCTGGCCCGGTCGGTCGAGGCGACCATCGACTACCCGACCCTGAGTGTCGCTTTCGGGTACGTCCCTGGTGCGCCAGGTTCCCAGATAGAGCCGCCGCAGATCGATTCGGTCCGGGCCGAGCTGGCCGGGAACCTGGGCGCCCTCAAGCTGCCGCTGGCATCCGCGGCGAGCCAGTGGTCGGGCCTGGCGACAAGCTACTCGCCGGTCACCAGCGGCGCGGCGCGCAGCGCCTACTTCGGCCCCGCTCCGCCGCACGTGGAGCTGCTCTACCGGAGCGATCTTGGCCGGTTCGCCCGGATCGCCGCGGGAAGCCTGCCTGGCGGCTACTCGGTAGCCGGAAGGACGCCCCGGTTCCAGGTCGCTGTCACCGCCGCCACCGCGGCCAGATTCGGCCTGCATCCCGGCTCGATCCTGCACCTCGGCGGGCTGGCCGAGCTCGCCGTGACCGGAATCCTCCGTCCGGCCGCGCCGCGCTCGGCGTTCTGGACCGAGGACCCGAACGCAGCCGCGGCGTCGCTCAACTCAGGCCACGTATCGGTGGTCGGCTGGCTCGGCGGGGTCTTCATCGGACCAGCGGAACTCGGCGACCTTCAGGACGTCTTCGATACCGGCCAGATGCGGCTGTACTGGACGTTCCCGCTTGATGTGCGCAGCCTGGGCGCGATTCAGGCCGCCGCCGTCTACGACGGCCTGACCAGGGCCATCTTCAGGGCCGGAGTGCTCACCCGGAGCGTCCAGTCGCCCATGTCGGTCACCGTGTCGTCGGGCATGATCGGCACGCTCCAGACGTTCGTCCAGGCGCAGAGCCAGATCGGGAGCCTGCTCTCGCTGCTGTATGTCAGCCTCGCGATGGTCGGCGCGGTCGTCCTGCTGCTCGCCAGCCGGCTGCTCGCCGATCGCCGGGCCGCGGAGTTCGGGCTGATGCGGGCCAGGGGCGCCGCATTCAGGCAGCTGGCCGGGCTGGCTCTGCGCGCGGGCCTGGTCGTCGTGCTGCCCGCGGCCGTCGTCGGCGCGGCGCTCGGGGTCGCTGTCACGCCGGGCGACAACGAGCCGCTCGCGTGGTGGCTGGCCGGCCTCACCGTGCTCGTCGCGGCGGTCGGCATTCCGGTCCTCGCCGTCAGGCGGACGCCGGCTACCGGGCTGTCCACTGAACGACCGGACAGCCCGCCGACCCGGATCGGGCGCGGCAGGCGCCTGGTCGCCGATGTCACGCTGGTGGCCGCGAGCGTGGGCGGCCTGGTGGTGCTCAGGCAGCAGGGGCCGCCGCCGCCGGGCGGCACCGACCTGTACACCAGCGCCGCGCCGGTCCTGGTCGCCATCCCGCTGGCCGTCGTGGTGGTCCGCCTGTACCCGGCGATCGTGCGCTGGCTGGTGCGGCTGGCCGGGCGGCGGTCCGGCGTTACCGTCTTCGTCGGGCTGGCGCGCGCCGCGCGCTCGTCGCTGACCGCCGTGCTTCCGGCGTTCGCCCTGGTGCTCGCGCTCGCGGTGATCGCGTTCGGTGCGATGCTCCGGGTCGCCATGGCGCGCGGTCAGGTAGCCGCCTCGTGGCAGCAGACTGGCGCCGACGCGGTGATCGACACCTCGCATTCGAACGTGCCGCTTGGTCCTGCGGCCCAGCGCGCGATCGCCGCGGTACCCGGCGTCCAGCGCGCGACCGCGGTCAGCGTGGTGGCCGCCCAGACGGCGGACGGGACAGCGCTGACCCTTCTGGTGGTCGATCCGGCTAGCTATGCGGCGCTGATCGCTGACACGCCGCAGCCCCCGTTCCCGGCGTCGGCGCTGGCCAGGCCATCGAGCCCGGCGGGCCAGGGATCGGCGCCTGCTCCGTTTCCAGCGATCGTGTCGCGCGGCGCAGCCGCCGTGATCGGGCGAGGCGCCCGGCTGCTGGTCGGCGCCAGCACGCTGCCGGTTCGCCCAGTCGGCACGATCGCCGGCACGCCCGCCGCGATCGGCAGCACCGACCCGTTCATCGTGCTCCCGGCCTGGGCGCCCGGGCCTGAGCAGGCGCAGCCTAACGTGATGCTCGTCGTCGGCCAGCATCTCGATGTCGCGAGACTGCAGGCCGTGATGCGGCGGGTGCTTCCCGGCGCCTCGGTCACGTTCCGGTCCGCGCTGCTCGATGCGCTTGCCGCGGCGCCGCTGCCGCGGGGCACCTACGTGACGTTCGCCGTGGGGTCGGCGGCTGCCGCGCTGTTCGGGGTGGCGATCATGCTGATCATGCTGGTGCTCGGCGCCAGGCAGCGGGAGCTGACCCTGGCCCGGCTCGCCACCATGGGCCTGTCGCCCGGGCAGGCCAGGCGGCTGGTGGCGGCCGAGACGCTGCCGTCGATCCTGGCGGCGACCGCCGGCGGCGTAGCCTGCGCGCTGGCGCTGGTGCCGCTGCTCGCGCCGGTTATCGACCTGTCGGTGCTGACCGGAACCGGCTCGCCCGTCCCGGTACGCGCCGATCTCCCGGTGCTCGGTTACGCGGCGGCCGTCCTGCTGGCCCTGGCGCTGGCGACCCTGTTCGCGCAGTCCGCCGCTACCCGGATGCGCGGCGCCGCGCGAGCCCTGCGAGTTGGTGAATGATCATGAGCCGGAGGTGCCGCCGATGACGATGTCAGATCCGGACTGGCCAGGGGCGGGCGGCAAGACCACCGGTGTCACCGCCGCCACCGGGATCAGTGAACTGGTGGCCGAGGCCGACCGGGTCCGCCGGGTCTACGGCGAAGGCGCCCTGGTGGCCTGCGACCGGCTGGTGCGCATCTACGCCGCCGAAGGCATCGAGGTGCAGGCGCTCCAGGGTCTTGACCTGCTGATCAGGGATGGCGAGCTGACCGCTCTGGTGGGGGCATCGGGAAGCGGAAAGTCGACGCTGATGAACATCCTCGCCGGGCTCGACACGCCGACCGCAGGCTCGGTCCGGGTGGCCGGGCATGACCTAGCCAGCATGACCGCTCGCGAGCGGCTCAGCTACCGCAGGACGACAGTCGGCTTCATCTGGCAGCAGACCTCGCGCAACCTGCTGCCGTACCTGACGGCCCGGCAGAACGTGATCATGCCGATGTCCTTCAGCCGGGCCGGGCGGCGCGCCCGTGCCAGCCGGGCCGGCGAGCTGCTCGAGGTGCTCGGTGTCGCGCACTGCGCCGACCGCACGCCGGAGATGATGTCCGGCGGCGAGCAGCAGCGGACCGCTATCGCGACGGCGCTGGCCAACGGCCCGCGGCTGCTGCTGGCCGACGAGCCGACCGGCGAGCTCGACAGCGCGACCGCGATGGACGTCTTCGCCGCGCTCCAGACGGCCAACTCCGAGCTGGGCGTGACCGTCCTGGTGGTGACGCACGACCCGGCCGTCTCAGGGCAGGTGCGCCGCACGATCGCGATGCGAGACGGCCGCACCAGCAGCGAGACGCTGCTCAGGTCGTCGGCGGACGACCACGGCAACGCTGTCCATCACGCGGTCGAGTACGCGGTTCTCGACCGCGCCGGCCGCCTGCAGCTGCCGCACGACATGCTCGAGCCGCTCGGCATGCGAGACCGGGTAAGGCTCGAGGCGGAGCCCGACCATATCGGGGTCTGGCCCGACGTCCAGCCAGGAGAGGGTCAATGACAGACAGATCACCCCTGGGTGAGCAGGCCGCCTCGGCCGGTCCGGCCGGTGGCGTGGCCGCCGATCCGGCGCCGCTGCTCGTCGAGGCACAGAACGTCACCCGCACCTTCGGCAGCGGCGGGACGGCGGTCCAGGCACTTCGCGGGGTCTCCTGCGGAGTCCGCCAGGGCTATCTGACCGTGCTCGTCGGCCGATCGGGATCTGGCAAGACGACCCTGCTCAACATCATCGGCGGGCTGGACCAGCCGACCAGCGGGACGGTCAAGGTCGGCGGGCGGGACGTGACCGCGATGAGCGAGCGGGAGCGGATGCTGCTCCGCAGGCAGACCGTGGCCTTCATCTTCCAGTCGTTCGGCCTGATCCCGATCCTTTCCGCGGCGGAGAACGTCGGGATTCCGCTGCGCATCGCCGGATCAGATTCCCGCGCCCGCGAGGAACGTGTCAGGCAGATGCTCAGCGTCGTGGGCCTGGCCGAGCATGCGAAGCAGCGGCCGAACGAGCTGTCCGGCGGGCAGCAGCAGCGGGTGGCGATCGCCCGCGCTCTGGCCGGCGGCCCGCAGCTGCTGATCGCCGATGAGCCGACCGGGCAGCTGGACTCCCAGACCGGGCGCCAGATCATGCGCCTGCTGCGGACGGTCGTGCAGTCCGAGGGCATCACCGCTCTGGTCGCTACCCACGATCCGCTGCTGATCGAGCTCTCCGACTACGCGCTGCGGCTTGAAGACGGAGTCCTGACTGAGGCCGCCTGAGCTCCGGCCGCCGGGCGCCGCGTGGCGGTGGAATACTTCCGGCCTGCATTCGATCGTGATCAGCCCCGGTGTACCCAGCGCCAGGGCGGGCGGCCCGTTCTTCCGTCTGGCTGGTTACCAGCTGGTGCGCTAATGTCCGCCGGCAGTAGTCGCCGGCCGGCGGGCCGGCGCCGCCCGGCGGGTCGGCCGGACCGGTACCTGTGTCGTGATAGCGTCCGCGCCTAGGGAGGTGGCAGGGGTGCAGGTCAGCCGTCGGGCACTGATCGCCGGAGGCAGCTCGCTCGTCGCCGCGGCGATCCTGGCAGGCGGCTTTTTCCTGCTCAGTCAGGGGACATCGGGGTCGAAATCGTCCACGCCGAGCTCGACCCCCGGACAGCCGCTGACGTCGCCCTTTACCGGGGAGCCGGTCAAGCAGCTCGGCCCGGAGCTGATATTCAAGATCGACAATGTCGTCCAGGCCCGGCCGCCGACCGGTCTGACCAAGGCCGACATCGTCTACCTGCTTCCGGTCGACGGTGGCCTGAGCCGGATCTTCGCCGTCTTCTCGTCCCACATCCCTCCGGTCGTCGGGCCGGTGCGCAGCGCCCGGCAGGAGGACATCGAGCTGCTCAGGCAGTTCGGCAGGCCGGCCTTCGCGTTCTCCGGAGCACAGCCGCATCTGCTGCCGGTGGTCGAGCACGCCAGGATCGTGGATCTGTACGCCGGGATCGTCGGCGGCTACTACCGTGACCTCAGCCGGGTAGAGCCGTACAACCTCTTCGCCAGGACGCGCGACCTGCTCGCGGAGGCGCCGAACGCCAGCCGGGCGCGGGACATCGGCTTCAGGTTCGGCGCTGCCCCGGCCGGAGGCAGGCCGACCACGTCATACAGCGTCTCGTACCCGGCCGCGGCGTTCACGTTCCGGTGGTCGGCGTCGGGGCAACGGTGGCTGGTGTGGATGGACGGCAGGCCCGCGTATGCGACCGAGGGCGGCCAGCTCGGCGGGCCCACGGTAGTCGTTCAGTATGTTCGCGTCACCAGGTCGGTATTCCGCGAGCTCGGCGTCAGGCCGCCCTACGCTAATACGGTCGGCAGCGGGAGCGCCGTCGTGCTCCGCGATGGCCGTGCCTACCACGTGCGCTGGTCGCGGCCGGCCTTTGGCGGTGGCACTACGTTTACCTTGCCCGACGGTAAGCGGATGCTTTTCGCTCGCGGCCAGGTCTGGATTGTCTTCGGGTTCGGGCCCGGATCCACCTTCTGACCGCCACGGTCGCACCCGGAATCCTCTGGCAGCCGGGCACGCGGCTGGCATAATCTGTCTAGCTGGGACATTGGCATGCCGACCGGCCAGGCGGCGGTCAGCGTGCACCGGACGGGAACTCCGCACCTTGTCGGCTCTTGTGCAGCATGCGACACTCTGAGATATTTAGCCGTTCCCAGGCCGGGACTGTGCACTGCGGGGGGACAAGGTCACGGTCGCTCCCGCGGTTAGCGTTCCGGTTGTCAGCTAACGAAACGAGCAGGAATCGGAGCGGGAGATGTTGACCGACATGCCGACCGGGCAGGCAGGTCCGGAGGAGCCGCAGACGCAGCCTGCCACGATTCAGCGACGTCGGCCCGACGCGGGCCAGGTGGTGCCCGGCCCGCCGGCCGCGGCGGCAGCGCAGATGCCCGACGTAGCGGGGGACCTGACCGACGAGCTGATCAGGTCCGATCAGTGGACCGACGCGATGCTGCAAGCCGCGGGGATTCCGGTCATCGACAAGCCGCTCGTCACGATCGGCGGCGGCATCGGATCATTCGTGACCGTGGACTACTTGCGGATCGCGGGCGTGAGCACCGACCGGATCGCGGTGCTGACGAATCTCGACTACCCCTGGCAGACATATGAGTACCTGACCAGGGTCTCGCAGATACCGCGTCCCGAGCGGATCCGTTCCGACTCGGCGTCCCGCCCGGACAATATCTGGGGATTTCCGTCCTACGCGGTTGCCGAGGCGATCAGCGACCGGTCGTTCGTGCCCTTGTGGCACGTGCTGATCGAGCCGATGTGGGCCGATTTCTACACGCCAAAGGCGGGCCAGGTATTTGCCGGGCTCGAGCGCGAGAGCAAGCGGATCGGCTTCACCTCGATGCTGGTCAAGGGTCAGGTCAGGATGGTCAGGAAGCGCCAGGGCGGCGGTTACTTCGTCATCCTGACCCCGATGCTCGGCTCTGGCCCGACCAAGCGGGTCGCGTACCGGGCGGAGTTCGTTCACCTCGCGGTCGGCTACCCGGGCCTGAAGTACCTGCCTGAGCTCCAGGAGTTCAGGACAGCGCATCACGACTTCCACCACGTGGTCAGCGCCTACGAGGAACACGAGCACATCTACGAGACGGCCAGGACCAAGCACATCGTGGTCATGCTCCGCGGCGGCGGCATCGTCGCGTCCAGGGTTCTGCAGCGCCTGATGGACGACCGGGCGAAGTACGGGCTGTCGACCGAGATCGTGCACCTGTTCCGCACCTACATCGCAGGCGCGCACGGGCCGAACGCCTGGAACCGCCGCAAAGGCGGAAACGGGTTCGCCTACCAGGGCTTCAACTACCCGAAGTCGGTCTGGGGCGGCCAGCTGAAAGCGGAGATGCGCACGCTGGAAGGTGACCAGCGGGCGGCCAAGTACAAGCTGATGGGCGGCACCAATACGCCATGGCGGCGGCGCTGGCAGGCGCAGATGAACGAGGGCCGCCAGGCTGGCTGGTACCGCACGATGACCGGCACGGTAGACCAGATGCGGCTGGATGGCGGCAAGATCGTCAGCGTGGTCAGGACGTCGGCCGGCATCGTCGAGGTGGCCGCCGACTTCGTGATCGACTGCACCGGCCTTGAGGCCGATATCGCCGAGCACCGGGTGCTCGCCGATCTGCTCGAGCACTCCGGCGTAGGGCGCAACCCGCTCGGGCGGCTTGATGTCGAGCGGACCTTCGAGCTGCGCGGCACCGCGAGCGGTCCCGGCGTCGTCTATGCCTCGGGAGCGACAACGCTCGGCGGCTACTTTCCCGGGGTGGATACGTTCCTCGGGCTCCAGGTCGCCGCGCAGGAGATCGCGGACGACCTGGCCAGGCGCGGATTCTGCCGGCGAATCGGTACCCTGCGATCGGTACAGCAATGGCTGCGCTGGGCACGTAATAGGCAGCCCTAGCCCGGGCCGTCGCTATCGGAAACTTCTCGGCGAGACAGGAGGCAGGAGCGTGCTACCCACCCTGGGCGGCAGGATTCAGACCAGGCTGGTGCTGCTTGCCGTGATCGGCGGGCTGGTCACCCTGATCATCGGCCCTGTGCTGCCGGGATCCGCGCCGCTGTCCGTCGTCTACCGCAACAACTTCCTGATCCTCATCGCGGTGGCCGTGCTCGGGATCGGCTGGGAGTGCCTGTACCACTTCGTCATGCAGTGGCGCTGGGAGAAGGACTGGCCGACGTTCTTCGGCCTGACCACGCTGGTTCCCGAGGGCCTGCTCGTCTGGCTGCTGCTGCGCGGCGGCGACATTCCGGGAATCAGGGGCACCGTGCCCCCGGACGCTTTCTGCGTCGATTTCCTCGCGGTCTGGCTATCGGTATGGCTGGTGGCTAACGGGCCGATGCGAGTTCCGTTCATCCGGTGGCGCTTCCACGGCGGGAGACTGGTGTGAGCGACTTGAATCATCCGCCCGGACTGTGGCCGGTGCCCGGTGACGGGGTGCTCGCCCGGCACGGCGATCTGATCCTGCTGAGCAGCCTGGAGTCTGGCCAGTTCGCCGACGTCCTGCTGGACCTTCTCGAGCAGATCTCCGGTTCCGGCGGGGACGGCCGCCGGTTCGCCGATGCCGTCGCCGACGCGCTCGAGATCGAGGCGATGGGCGGCGCCGCTGGCGAGGGGGCGGGCGCCGAGACCGACTCGGCTCCTGGTCCGTCGGTGCTGGCCTTCGGTCCGGCGGGTTCCGGGCTCGCGGTCACCGTCAGCGGCAGCGCGTGGGCGGACGTCGTCACCGCTCACGGCGTCCAGCGGATCGCGGCCGGACAGCCCGGCATGCTGCTGCGCTGCCTGCTCAGGTCACCGGCCAGCGCCGTGCGCGGCGGCCTCGGCCCTAGCGGCGACGGCGAGGCCCGCACCGACCGGTTCTCCCGGCTGGACGGCGGCACGCTGCGGGCAGGCGGCCTGGCATACATCCCTGGCGCGGGCGCCTATCAGCGGCGAGCGGCCGCAGCGCCCGGCGAGGCGGACCGGCAGGCGGCCGACCTCGCGGCCTCCCCGGCCGAGCATGCCCCGCCCGACCAGCCGCTGCCTGACCAGCCGCTGCCTGACCAGCCGCTGCCTGACCAGCCGCTGCCTGACCAGCCGCTGCCTGACCAGCCCCTGCCTGACCAGCTGCTGGCTGGCGCGCCGCTGGCCGGCGGGCCGCCGGAGGCGCCGCCTGCCGAGCCCGAGCCCGCACAGCACGCGGTTCCTGATCTGCCCGCGCCCGCTGATGCCCCGGCCGCCGAACCGCCGCCAGCGGCCGCGGCCGCCGAGCCCGAGTGGGCACGGCACGCGATTCCCGACCAGCAGCCCCCCGCCGACCAGCCTCCGGCCGGGGGACTGCCCGCCGAGTTCCCGGCCGGGGGACTGCCGGGCGAGCAGTTTCCGGCCGCCGAGCCCTGGCCGCCGGTGCGTGGCGAGGCGGCGCCCGGCGAGCGATGGCCGACCGCGGCCGTGCTCATTCCCGGGACGCCGCCAGCTGACATTCCGGGGACCGCGCTGGCCGAACAGCCGCAGTCCCCGCCGCTGCTCCCGCAGGTCGAGGCCGGTGACCTGGCCGGGCGCGAGGCGACCATCGCGCCGGTCGGCGGTCAGCCGTTCGAGGCCGTGCTGCTCAGCGGGCCCGCCGGGGCCGAGCTCAATGTGCCTGGCCGCCCGCCGCTGTCCAAGGCGAAGGATCTGCCGCCGGGGACGAGCAGTTACTCCGAGGGGCTGATCATCCAGGGCGTCTACTGCAAGAACGGTCATTTCGATGACCCGGAGGCGCTGTTCTGCGCGGTCTGCGGCATCTCGATGAATCAGCAGACGCTGGTGCCAAGGCCCGGCCCGCGGCCGCCGCTTGGCGTGCTCGTGCTCGACGACGGCTCGGTGTTCCAGCTGGACAAGGACTACATCATCGGCCGCGAGCCGAGCCTGGACGCGTCGGTGGCCTCGGGGCGAGCCCGTCCGCTGCGGGTCGCTGACGACTCGGGGATCGTGTCCCGGGTGCACGCCAGGGTCCAGCTCGACGGCTGGCGGGTGCTGATGACCGATCTGGGGTCGGCCAACGGCACGCGGGTCAAGCTGCCGCGCCAGCCCGCCGACCAGACGCTGCTGCCGCAGGTACCGATCGTGCTCGGGCCGGGGAGCCAGATCGACCTGGGCGGCCGCGTCTTGCGCTATGAGTCGCACCGGGGCCGGTGAGCCAGCTGAGCGGCACCGCCGCCGGATCGCGAGGAAGCTGCCATGACCGACCATGACGTCCAGCTCCTGCTGGCCGATCTCGCGCTGATCATCGTCCTGGCGCGCGTGTTCGGCGCGGCAGCGAAGCGGATCGGCCAGCCGCCGGTGCTCGGCGAGATCGTCGCCGGGATCATGCTCGGGCCCACCATCTGGAGCGGCCACATCACCACGGCGCTGTTCCCGAAGACGCTGATTCCGCCGCTCACCGCGCTCGCCGACCTCGGGCTGGTGTTCTTCATGTTCGTGGTCGGCTACGAGGTCGATCTCGGGCTGGTGCACGGCCGCGAGCGGGTCGCCGTGGGGGTGGCGCTCGGCTCGATCCTGGCGCCGCTTGGCCTAGGTGCGGTCCTCGGCGCCTGGCTCGCCCACCGGTATCACGTCACCAACATGGCCGTCTTCGTGTTCTTCGTCGGGACCGCGATGTCGATCACCGCGTTCCCTGTGCTCGCCCGGATCCTGACCGATCGCGGCCTGCACCGCACCATGATCGGCGGTCTCGCTCTGGCCAGCGCGTCCATCGACGACGTGCTGGCCTGGGCGCTGCTCGCCATCGTGTTCGCGATCGCCGGCTCGGGCGGCAACGGCCTGCGCATCGTGCTCGCTCCGGTCTACGCCGCCCTCGTGGTCTGGGTCGTGCGGCCGCTGCTCCGGCGGCTCGGCGATGTCTACCAGCGGCAGCGCAGGCTCACCCCGGCCGTGCTAGCCGTGATCATCGCCGGGCTCTTGCTGTCCTCGGCCGCGACCGACTGGATGGGCGTCAAGTTCATCTTCGGCGCGTTCATCTTCGGCATGGTGATGCCGAGAGACGCCACGGCGCTGCGCGAGGACATCCTGGCCCGGCTCGAGCAGGTCAGCGTGCTGGTTCTGCTCCCGGTGTTCTTCGTGATCGCGGGAATCAACGTCAACCTGTCCGGGATCGGGCTGTCCGGACTGGTCGACCTGTGCCTGATCATGGCAGTCGCTGTGGTGGGCAAGTTCGGCGGCGCCTACCTGGGCGGCCGGCTGACCGGCGTGCGGCCGCGGCAGGCCGGAGCGCTGGCAGCGCTGATGAACACCCGCGGGCTTACCGAGATCGTGATCCTGGCAATCGGCCTTCAGCTCGGCATCCTGGACAAATCGCTGTACTCGCTGATGGTCGCCATGGCTATCCTCACGACGGCGATGGCCGGGCCGCTGCTGAAGTACATCTACCCGAGCCGGATCATGCAGCGCGATATCGCCGAGGCCGATCGTGAGCTGGGCGGCCGGGCAGCCGCGCACCGGACCGTCGTGCTGATCGACTCACCCGAGGAGGCGGCGCCGCTGATCGACGTCGGGTCTCAGCTGGTCGCCAGCAGGTCGAACAGCGAGCTCGTGCTCTCGCACCTGGTGGCCCACCGGCCGGAGAGCGATCTGGACGGGGGGTCGGGGATAGGCGGCGACCTGCTCCAGATGACGCAGACGATGAGCCAGCTGCGCCGGCTCGCCGAGCGCGCGAAGGCGAGCGGCGTTTCCACGATCGTGCAGTCCAGGTTCAGCGATGACGTGCCCGGTGAGCTGCCCGGATACCTGGCAGCGGCCGGGCCGGACACGATCGTGCTCGGTCATGGCGGCCCGTCAAGCGCGGCGCTGAGCGCTGGCGGCACCACCCAGCTGGTGACCGTGCTCGCGCCATTGCCGCCGGCGCCGACCGCGGTTGTGGCACGCTGGTCTCGTGGTCCGGACGGCGCCGCTGTCGTGCAGGTGGCGGCGCGGATCGCGGTGGCGCGCGGGCTCGGCCTGGTGCTCACGCCGACCGGGCGGCCGTGCGCCGCGCTGGCCGCGGATCTGACCAAGCGCGGCGTGTCGGCGACGGCGGGAACGCCGCCGGAGGGCGCCGTTGTCGTCACCGCTGCCACCGGCGCGGCAGCCGGGCCGACCGCCTCCGGGGTCGCCGGGACGGGCGATGAAGCTGCCCGCCCGGTCGGCGGCGATGGTGCGGGGACGGCCCACCTTGCCGTGCTGGCGGGCAGCAACGAGTTCAGTGATGACCTGGACCAGTGGGTTCAGGCGCTGGAGGGAGCAGGCAGCATGAAAGCAGGCAGCCGTGAATAGTACTGACGCACGCCTGGAAGCCGACCGGTCCGGCATCGCCGACTATCGCTTCATCAGGGTACTCGGAGCGGGGAACCACGGCGTCTTCTACCTGGCCGGCCGACCTGAGCGGCTGCGGATCGACGCGGAATACGTGGCAGTGAAGGTGCTGTCCGGCTCCAACAGCCAGGACACGTTCCGCCGCGCTACCCGTGAGCTCGCGGCATTCGCGGCCGTCAGCTCGCCCTACCTGGTGACGCTCTATGACGCCGGGCAGCAGGGCGACGATCTGTATTACTCGATGGAGTACCTGCCGGCCGGATCGCTTGCCGACCCGGCCGAGAAGCTGCGGCCGGAGACGATACTCGCGGCGGTCGCCGACGCCGCGCGGGCGGCCCATGCGCTGCACGAGGCCGGGATCGCGCACAACGACATCAAGCCGGGCAACGTGTTGCTGTACGACGGCGGCGGGAAGCTGAGCGACCTCGGCCTCAGCCGGCTGCTGACACCGGGCCTGACGATCACCGGGCTCGGCTCGGCGGGATCCGTGGAGTACCTGGACCCGGCCGTGATCCGGGGCGAGACGCCGTCCCGTGCCACCGACATCTTCGCGCTCGCGGCGACCCTGCACCGGGCGCTGACCGGGGAGGGCCTGTACGGGACGCTGCCGGAGGACAACACGATGGTGGCGATGCGCCGGGTGCTCTCCAAGCCGCCGGTCGTCGCCTCGAGGCTGCCCGCCGGGATCAGGGACGTGATCGTCACGGCGATCAACGAGAATCCCGCCGCCCGCCCGGCTACCGCGCTCGAGCTAGCCGAGCGGATTGACGCGCTCTCCTCGGACATCGTCTGACCCGGCCGGCGCCCGTCGACCGCGACCGGCCAGGGCGCCCCGCCGCGTGATCGCGAAGGCGCCCAGGTAGCAGCCGGTGGCGACGGCCAGGATCGGGAAGCTCGGCGGGATCCGCGGCGCCGCGTAGGCGATCAGCAGCCCGGCCCACATGGAGCCGATCGCGAATCCGGCCGACAGCCACATCGCGCGGAACGGGCGGGCGGTCAGCCGCTGGGCCGTTCCGGCCGGAGCGGCGAGGAGGCCAAGGAGCAGCAGCGCGCCGACCGCCTGGGTGGCGGCCGCGGCGGTGACACCGACCAGGCCGAGGAACACGAACCCGAGCGTCCGCACCGGCACCCGTGACGCGCTGGCGACCGCCTCGTCGATGCTGGCGAACAGCAGCGGCCGGCCGATCACGATGATCGCGGCGCAGACGGCGGCGCTGACCGCCGTATCGGTGACCGCCTGGGTGCCGGAGAGCCCGAAGATCGTGCCGAACAGCACGCTGACGCCGGAGGTGCCGTTGGCGCCCCGCGCCGATGTGGTGTAGATCGTCAGGAACAGGGCGCCGAGCCCGAGCACCCAGGCGAACACGCTGCCGATCGCCGCGTCGTCGGCCCGGCCGCGTGCGCCGAGGGCGGCCATCGCGAGCGCGACGGCCACGCACGCCCCGTACAGGCCGATCAGCAGGCTGGTCCCGGCCGCCAGCGCCGCGAGCGCACCGGTGAACGCGACGTGGCTGAGCGCGTCGCCGGTGAAGACCTGGGATCTCAGCACGACGAAGTAGCCGACCAGGCCGGACGCGGCCGCGATGGCCGTGCCGGCGATAAAGGCATAGCGGAGAAACGGCTGACCCAGAGCGTTCGCGATTCCGCTGAACGGCCCGTTCGCCAGGCCGGTGAAGACACCATGCAGGACGCCGATCAGGGCGCGGTGCGCGACGCCGGCCAGCGGGCCGTGGGTCAGGCCCGGCGGGGCGGGGGCAGGCGTCATCAGGCGATCACCGGATCGGCGAGCTTGCCGCGGCGGCGTGCAGCGGCGACGGCTACCCGGCCGGCCGTCGCCAGGACATAGGCGGCGAAGCCGAAGGTCGTGATGAAGAAGCCGACCGGATAGACGGAGAAGTAAGCGGCGCCCAGCCCCAGCCAGACGATGACCAGTCCGAGTCCGATCGTGATCACGAAGCTGACCGCGGGGCGCGCGGTGAGCTGCTGCGCGGCCGCCGCCGGCATGACGAGCAGGGCGAACACCAGCAGCGCGCCGGTGATCTGGCTTACCTCGGCGGCGGCGGCGCCGAGCAGAACCAGGAAGACCGCCGACACCAGGCGGACCGGCACGCCGCGCACCCTGGCCACGTCCGGGTCGACGGTGGCGAAGAACAGCGGCCTGGCGATCACGGCAAGCACGGCGAGGGCCACGGCTGCCACCACGAGCAGCGTCAGCACCTGGCTGGCCGAGATGCCGAGGAACGTGCCGAAAAGCAGGCTGGTCAGGCCATTGAGGAAGCCGCCGTACAGGCTCACGAACAGTGCGCCGCAGGCCAGCGCGAATGCCTGGACCGTGCCGATCACGGCCGATTCGCTGGACGCGGCCCGGCCGCCCAGCGAGCGCGGGACGAAGGCGATGACCAGGGCTGCCGCTATGGCGGCGGTGAAATAACCCGCGGTCGCGCTGACCCCGAGCAAGATGGCGCCCGCTGCGCCAGGAAAGGACACGATGGCCAGGGTGTGGCCGGCGAAGGCCTGGCGGCGCAGCACCATGAACCAGCCGAGGGCGCCGGCGGCGACCGCGACGATCGTCCCGGCCCGGAACGCGTTGACCATGAACTGATAGGCGAGCAGCTCGCGGATATCGCTGGCAATGTTCCAGCTCAGGCCGATGCCACTAGCGGGAGCGAGCATGCTGATCACCACTGTGCCGTCACCACTGTGCCGTCACCACTG
>Ga0209415_10005074_pt1 | contig 23824 bp, 17 predicted proteins | sample PeaSoiSIISIP2007_FD_187696 | JGI IMG/M metagenome (GOLD analysis project Ga0209415, IMG submission 187696) | Peat soil microbial communities from Weissenstadt, Germany - SII-SIP-2007 (SPAdes) (version 2) | ecosystem: Environmental > Terrestrial > Soil > Wetlands > Peat | place: Germany... | reverse complement strand
GCCAGCCGATGACGAAGCGGCCGGTGGGGTTGACGTGGATCGTCGGGTCGACGCGCCGCAGGTTGCGCGGCACGACGGGGTTGATGACCAGCTCGATGATGTCGTCGCGCAGGCGGTCGGTGGCCACCTCCTCGTCGTGCTGGGCGGCGACCACGATGGTGCGGACGGCCCTGGGCCGGCCGTGCTCGTAGTCGATCGTCACCTGCGTCTTGCCGTCCGGCCGCAGGTACGGCAGCGAGCCGTCCTTGCGGACCTCGGCCAGGCGCCTGGCCAGGCGATGGGCCAGGGAGATGGGCAGAGGCATCAGCTCGGCGGTCTCGCGGCAGGCGAAGCCAAACATCATGCCCTGGTCGCCGGCGCCCTGGTCACGCACGTCGCCGCGGCCGCGTGACTCGAGTGCGTCGTCCACGCCGCGACTGATGTCGGGCGACTGCTCGTGGACGCTGACGAGCGTGCCGCAGGTCCGGTAGTCGAACCCGTAGCGCGCGTCGGTATAGCCGATGTCGCGGATCGTGTCCCGGACGATGCTCTGGAACTCGACGTAGGTGGTCGTGCTGATCTCGCCCAGGACGACCACGGTGCCGGTCGTGGTGGCCGTTTCGCACGCCACGCGGGCCGCGGGATCGTTGCGCAGGATGGCATCCAGGATCGCGTCGCTGACCTGGTCGCACATCTTGTCGGGGTGACCCTCGGTCACCGATTCGGAGGTGAAGAGGTAACTGGCGGCGTCGACGATACCGGTCATGGGGCTCCTTGGGCTGCTGGCGTGGAGGGTAGCACCAGCTCCAAGGGCGGCACATCGTCGGCCGGACGGAAGCCGAAGACCCGGCCGTAGAACGCCAGTTCCGCCTCGGTCGCGCGACGGACGTTGGCGGCCCGCCGCAGGCCGTGGCCCTCACCCTCGAACGGCAGGTACGCGTAGGGCAGCCCCTTGGCGGCCAGGGCGGTCACCATCTGCTCGGCCTGGCTCGGCGGCACCACGCGGTCGTCCAGGCCCTGCACGATGAGGAGCGGGCAGCTGAGCCGCTCCAGGAAGTGGACGGGGGACCGGCTGACATACAGGTCGCGCGCGGCTGGGTACGGGCCGACCAGGCGGTCCAGGTACCGCGACTCGAACTTGTGGGTATCGCGGGCGAACGTCTCCAGGTCCCCGATACCGAAGTAGCTGACGCCGGCCCGGAAGTCATCACGGAAGGTGAGGGCGCACAGGGTGGTGTAGCCGCTCGCACTGCCGCCGCGGATGGCGACCCGGCCGCCATCGACCAGTCCCTCGGCGACGAGGAAGGCCGCCGCAGCGGCGCAGTCGTCCATGTCGTAGACACCCCACCGGCCCTCCAGCGCCCGGCGGTAGGCCTTGCCGTAGCCGGTGCTGCCCCGGTAGTCGACATCGACCACGGCGAGGCCGCGGCTGGTGAAGTACTGGATGCCCAGGCGCAGGCCCGCACCGGCCGAGGCGGTCGGTCCGCCGTGGCTGGTCACGATCAGCGGCGGCCTCGTGCCGACCGGGCCGGCAAACGCGTCATTGCGAGGCGGATAGAAGAGCGCGTGGGCGATCGCCCCCTCGGTCGTGGGGTAGTCGATCGAGCGAGGGATCGAGATGACGCCGGGGTCGACCTCCGCGTCAAGGCTGCGGGTCACCCACGACCAGCCTCCCGTGGCCAGGTCCAGCACGGCGAGACCTCCGGCGTCGGCCGCCGAGTCGCCGGCCAGGAGCACCCGATCGCGGTGTCCGGCCACGAAGTCGATCTCGTCCAGGGGCAGCGTCAGCTCCGTCGCGGCGCCGGTCGGGGCCACCCGCCAGGCACGGTCACGCCCGGCGTCCCGCCCCACCGCCAGCACCTCGCCCCGTCCGACGAAGGCGTAGTTGGTGACGCCGAACACCCAGTCCGGCCGGGCGAAGTCGGCGGCCATCGGCAGGACCGGCTCGGACGCGCCGTCACGCCAGCGGTAGAGGTTCATCCAGCCGGTCGCCTCGCCGACGAAGTAGAGCTCGCCGTCCGGGGACCAGCGGGGCTGGGCGATCCAGGCGTCGTCGCCGCCGGCCACCCGCCGCACGTCGGTCACGTCGCCGTCCGCCCCCAGGGCCCCGACCCACAGCGTCGTGCCGTCCCAGGGCATGCTGGGGTGCGACCAGCTCAGCCACGCGAGCCGGCGCCCGTCGGGCGAGAGGCGCGGCGCGGCGTAGAAGTCGGCTCCTTGCACCAGCGGCTCAGGGGCCACCGGCGCGCGACTGTCGAGGTCGACGGTGATCAGGCGGTTGACCGCCTCGCCGCTGCCGGAATGGTCCTCCCCGACGCAGATCAGCCGTCCGCGTGGGGCATCGACGGCGATATCCGCGTAGCGCAGCGGCCCCGGCACCGTGAGCGGCTCGGGTCCCCCGCCGGGGCGGATGCGGTAGAGGCGTCCGTCGCGCACATCGCTGTAGTAGAGGGTCCCCTCGGCGACCGTCCACGCGGCACCGCCGTACTCGTGGACCATGGTGCGCACGTCGACGCCGGGGGGCACGGCCACCCCGGTCGATCCCTCCGCCGGTCGGTGCATGCCCACCTGGCGGCCGCCTTCCGCCGGGCGCGGCTCCTCCCACCAGACGTCATCCGCGTCGAAGCGGGGGTAGGTGGGGAACGCGCGGCCGGCCGCGATGAGGTCGACCGAGATCGGCGATGACCAGCTGCCGTATGGGGCGATGCTGGGACCGGCCGGCCCGGGTCGACCAGCCAATCAGGTTCCGCTCTGCCAGGACGCGACGTACCGGGCCTGTTCGGCCGTCATGGCCTCGAGCTCGATGCCCAGGGCGGCGAGCTTGAGGCGCGCGACCTCCTGGTCGATCGCCTGGGGCACGTCGTAGACGCGGGCCTCCAGCTCGGCGTGGTGCTGGACCATCCATTCGGCGCTCAGGGCCTGATTGGCGAAGCTCATGTCCATGACTGCCGCCGGGTGGCCCTCCGCGGCGCTCAGGTTGACCAGTCGGCCCTCGGCGATGAGGTGGATCTTCTTGGGCCCCAGGTCGAACTCCTGCACGTTCTCGCGCACCTCGCGCACGTGCCCTTCCGCCAGCTGGCGCAGCGCGGGGAGGTCCAGCTCGGCGTCGAAGTGGCCGCTGTTGGCGAGGAGAGCGCCGTCGCGCATGGCCACGAAGTGCTCGCGGCGGAAGACGTTGATGTTGCCGGTGGCGGTCACGAAGATCTCGCCCCACGGCGCGGCCTGCGCGGCGGTCAGGATCTCGAAGCCGTCCATGAGGGCCTCGAGCGCGGCGACCGGGTCGACCTCCACGACGGCCACGTGGGCGCCCATGCCGGCCATCCGGCGGCTGATGCCCTTGCCCACCCAGCCGTAGCCGGCGACCACCACACGCCGGCCCGCCAGGAGCAGGTTGGTCGCGCGCAGGATGCCATCCACCGTCGACTGGCCGGTGCCGTAGCGATTGTCGAAGAGGTGCTTGGTGAGCGCCTCGTTGACGGCCACCACGGGGAAGCCCAAGGCGCCGTCGGCGGCCATCGCCTTGAGGCGGATGACGCCGGTGGTCGTCTCCTCCGTGCCACCCCAGACGTCCGCCACCTGGGCCGGCCGCTCGCGGTGGAGCAGCGTGACGAGGTCGCAACCATCGTCCATCGTGAGACGCGGCTGGGTGTCGGCGACCGCTTTGAGGTGGGCGTAGTAGGTGTCGCGATCCTCGCCGCGACGGGCGAACGTGCCGATGCCGTACTCGGCCACCAGGGCCGCCGCCACGTCGTCCTTGGTCGAGAGCGGGTTGGAGGCCGCCAGCGTGATCCGGGCGCCGCCGGCACGCAGCGTGCGCATGAGATTGGCCGTCTCGGTCGTGACGTGCAGGCAGGCGGCCACGACGACCCCGGCGAGGGGCTCCTCGCGCTCGAAACGCTCGCGGATGAGCCGCAGGACCGGCATCTCCCGCTCCGCCCATTCGATGCGCCGGACGCCCTCGGCGGCGAGGCCGAGGTCGGCGATGTCGTGGGCAGGCAGCGTGGGACTGACCACTCAGGACTCCTTGCGGGTGACGAAGAGGCGACGGAAGGGCGTGACGATGCTATCCCAGCCGGAGCCACGACGATGCGCCAGCCGTTCCTCGAAGCGTACGTGCTCGCGGTAACCGAGCGTGCGGTAGGCCGCCAGGGCCGGCGGGTTGTCGGCGCGCACGTTCAGGACGACCTGGTCGCAGGTCCGCAGCAACTCCTGCGTCACCGCGCTGGTGACCGCCTTGGCCAGGCCCCGGTTGCGGTAGTCGCGATGGGTCATCACGTTGCCGACCGCCGCGAGGCGCGCCTCCGGGCTGATGACGTGGGTCCCCGCCGCGGCCACCAGGCGGCCGCCCATGCGCACCCCGTGGTACACGCCCTGGGCGACCGCCTCGGCCGGCAGCCACGAGGTGAAGCCCAGGTCGTACAGGCGGTTCAGGTCGCCGATCTCGGCCGGCAGGAGCCTGGCCGTCGCGCCGGGCACGGGCCGGAAGGAGCTCCGATCGACCCACATGCGCACCATCTGCGGGCCGGGCTGGAGGCGGTAGACCTGGCCGGCTGCCGCGAGGTGGGCCTCGAGGCAGGCGAGGTAGGCGGCCCGCGGCCGGACGATGTCGCGCAGCAGGGCCAGCACGCCCGCCGGCTCGCCCATCACGAACAGTGGCTGGGGCGAGAGGCCGTTGTACTCGAGGGCCACGGCCACCGGGCGCTCGCCTTCGAGGGCCACGCCCCAGCGGGTCTTGGCGAACTCGCGCTCGTCGAGGTCGCAGATGGCGTACGCGGCATACAGGCGGTCGCGCTCGAGGAAGGCGCGCAACAGCACCCGGTCGGTCGTCGCCCTCGCGGCGATCCCGTTCGCCTCGCCGGCGCGCCGGCGGGTGACCGCGGCCATCAGGCGTCGCCCGCCGGGCGCTGCGGCTCAGCCGGGCCCGCGGCGGCCAGCGCGCCCGCCAGGGCGGGACCGAACGGCGGCCGGAGGAGGCCGGCCTCCGTCACGAAGCCCGCGATCGACGCCGGCGGGGTCACGTCCTGGAGCGGACCGCGGGCCTCGATCGCCGACCCGAACAGGTCAGCCGGCATGTCATCGCCCCCCACGTCGGCGTACCGGTCCGACTCGACCGACGAGCCCGCCGCGTCGGCTACCGCCGGGTCGACCGCCGCGAGCGGCGACACGACCCACACCGGGACGCCGGAAGCCCGCGCCAGCTCGGCCACGGCGAGCGTGCCGATGGGCGCGGTCGTCGCCCCGTCCGCGGCGATGCGGTCGGCCCCCACGAGCACGGCATCGACGGTGGTCCGCGCCAGCAGCCAGGCTGCCGACGCGTCCGCCACGACTGTGGTCGGCACGCCGGCCGCCGCCAGCTCCCAGCCCGCGAGGCGCGCGCCGCTCGATCCGGGCCGCGTCTCGAGCAGCCACACGTGGACCGGTCGACCCAGCCTCGCGATCTCCAGGACGATGCCCAGCGCCCCGCCGACCTGCCCCCCGGCCAGGGCGCCCGTCGACCCCAGGGTGAGGATCTCGAGCGGCCGCCCGTCGGGCTGGGGAAGCTCGGCCGAGCCGACGGCGACGAGGCGGGTCAGGGCCGCCGTCGTCTCCGTGGCGATGGCATCGGCCTCGCGGCGCGCGACGTCCGCCGCCAGGCCGTCATCTCCGGAGCGTTCCAGCTCCGCCTCCCACGCGGCGGTGACGCGGCGGGTGGCGCGGCCCACCGGCCCGACGTGCAGGCGGGCGCGGCGCAGGGACTCCGCGATGTTGTGCACGACCGCGAGGCGGATGAAGGTGGTCTGGCCACGGGCCGCCACCGAGCCCCGCCAGACCCCGTAGGCGGCCACCTGGCCCAGCACGGGCGCGCCGACCACGCGATGCTCGCGCATCGCCCCGTAGATCTCCGCTGCGGTGGTGCAGCGGATCTCATGCGTCGTGGCGGGGTATACCCGCTGGTCAAGCAGCACGATCTCATCGCCCTCGACGCGATACGGGCTGCGGTACACACGGCGGGGCGCGCCAGCCTCCGCCGCCGGCTCAACGGCCGGTTCGCCGGCCAGGCGACCGAGGGCCTGCTCGGGCGAGACCGCCAGGCCCAGCAGCTCGCCGGCGGCCGCACCTGTGCCCCGCTGGAAGGCCATGGCCATGCCGGCTACCTGGATCGCGGCGCGCGCCGTGTCCCGCGAGAACGCGCGAAAGAACTGGCGGCGGGCGACCAGCTCGGGCGGTTCCTGCGGCGGCGCCGGCTCCGGCGACGCGGCCGCGTCAGGCTCGACCGGCGGGTCGGCTGGCGCGGAACGGGGCTCCATGGGCGACGGCGGGGGACCCGGCTCAGTACTGGATGACGCTGTGGATCGCCTGGCCGCGCAGCTTCTCGCGGCCCTTGAGGAAGAGCAGCTCGACCAGGAAGGCCAGGCCCACGACATCGCCCTGCAGGCGCCGCACGAGCTCGATCGTGCCGCTCACCGTGCCGCCGGTGGCGAGGAGGTCGTCCACGATGAGCACGCGCTGGCCCGGCGCGATGGCATCGCGATGGATCTCCAGCGTGTTCGTCCCGTACTCGAGCGCGTACTCCACGCTGACCGTCTCGGCCGGCAGCTTGCCCAGCTTGCGCACGGGCACCAGGCCGGCCCCCAGGAGATAGGCCATGGGGGAGCTGAAGATGAATCCGCGCGACTCCATGCCGACCACGATGTCGACCCGCTGGTCCATGTAGGGCGCCACGAGGTCATCGATGGCCTCCTTGTAGGCATTGGCGTCCTTGAGCAGCGTCGTGATGTCGTAGAACAGGATGCCCGGCTTGGGGAAGTCGGGGACCTCGCGGATCTTGGCGCGCAGATCATCCAGGGACACGGTGTACGGTCTCCTTGGCTGGGCCTCGGGCATCCTCGAGCGCCCGCCCGCCCAGTCTAAGGCAGCCACCGCACCCGTGATGCCGCGAGCGTTCGCCGCTCACCGCCCCGGGCTGTCTCCGAAGCGGCGCTCCTGCCCTGCCAGCAGACGGCGGATGTTGTCGGCGTGGAAGTACCAGATCAGCGCCGTGCCCACCACCGCATACGCCAGGTAGAGCGGGGAGAGCTGCCAGACGAACGTCATCACGACCATGCCCACCCCTGCCACCACCGAGGCCGTGAGCGAGGCGATCGACGAGATATGGGTCACGGCGAAGACGACGACGAAGACGGGGACGCCGACCAGCGCGGCCGGCCAGGCGATCGCCAGCAGGCCGCCGATCCCGGGCGAGACCCCGCGGCCGCCGGCGAACCGGATGAACGGCGAGCGGCTGTGGCCGATGACGGCGGCGAGGGCGGCCAGGATCACGGTCGCGTCGCCGGCATGCAGCAGGATCGGCAGGCCGGCGGCCACGAGGCCCTTGGCGATGTCCAGGCAGCCCGCCAGCACGGCCCAGCGCAGACCCAGGGTGCGTGCCACGTTGGCGCCGCCGGTGCGGCCGCTGCCGACGCTGCGCGGGTCGGGGCCGCCGATCACGCGGGCGATCACGACGCCCCACGGGATGGCCCCGAGCAGGTAGGCGACGGCGATCAGCGCGACCGCCAGGAGGAGCGCCGCCACGTCCATCGGCGGCAGTATGCCACTCGAGCTGGACGGCCGACGCTCAGGAGGAGGCGGCCGGCGAGGCCTCCGGCCTGCCCTCGACAAGGGCTTCCAGGCGGTCCGGCCGGCCGGCGAACCAGGCCCGCCGGGCGGGATCGGCGCTCACCTGCCGCATCGCCTCGAGCAGCGCAGCGTTGACCGGCGTCGGGATGCCCAGCACCTTCCCCTGCCCGACGACCGCGCCGTTGAGCCACTCTACCTCCGACGACCCGCCGCCGGCGGCCACGTGCAGGCGCAGCGACGGCGCCTTGCCGCCTCGCGCCGTGGCGACCGACCGGACGAACGCGGGCCGGGCGAGGGCCGCCGGCAGCCGGATCCCGAGGACCAGCAGGCGCACCGGAGCGCCCGGCAGGCCGACCGGTCGCACGCCCTGCGTCGCCATCACGTCGATGGCCTCGCGCAGCTGGCGCCGCTCGAGGTCGAAGAGCCTCGGGTCACGGTAGATCGACGCGGGGTCGCGGTCCAGGATCGCGCCCGAGGCGTTGCCCACGAGGTTGGCCACCAGCTTCGACCACTTCATGGCGGCGGCCTCCGGGTAGACCCGCGCGGGGAGGCCGGCCTCACGGAACCGTCGCGCGAGCTCGGCCACGAGGGGCCCGACCGGGCCGCTGACTGCCGCCAGCCCGATGCCGCCGCGGCGCAGCCAGCGCACGACACCGTCCGGCTGGCGGTCGACGGAGGCGGTCAGCGAGCCGGCGATGAGCGGCGCCGCGGGCCGGGCCGCCAGCGCCGCGGCCTCTGCGCCGACCCCGTTCTGGACCGTCAGCACGGGCGTCGTGGGCCAGGCCGCGAGGTCGGCCAGCGCGTCGCCCAGCGACATCATCCGGACCGCACACACCACGAGGTCGGGTGGCCCACCGGTGACGGCGGCGATCCCCGGCGCGGTCGTGACGGGCGCGGCGCGGCGCGTGCCGGACGGGTCCACCACCGAGATCGTGTCCGTGGCGGTTGCCGCCGTTCCCCGCCGGATCACCGTCACGGCGGCGCCCCCGGCCGCGAGGGCCCACGCCAGGAGGCCGCCGGCGGCGCCCGCGCCGACGATCACGACGCGCACGATCAGGTCCCGCCGGGTGGGGATGCCGCCGGCACGGCCGCGTAGGCCTCGGCGAGGATCTCCACCGGGTGACGCAGCCGCGCCCCGGTCGCCGCCTGGATGTGCCAGCGACAGGTCTCGGAGTCGCAGGCGACCTCCGTGGCACCCCGTGCGCCCAGGCGCTCGAACAGCGGCGCCCCCACGTCGAGGGCGACCTGGTACTTCTCCTCCTTCAGGCCGTACGTGCCGGCGATGCCGCAGCAGTCGTGGTCCATGTCCTCCGCGGCGAGCCCGGGCACGAGCGCGAAGAGGTCCAGGGCGGGCAACCCGATGCCGTGGCTCCGCAACTGGCAGGGGGCGTGGTACGGCAGGGACCCAGCCCGGGGGCCGAAGGCCGTGTCGAGCCGGCCCTCGTCGTGCAGGTGGACCAGGAACTCGTTGATGTCCCACGTCGCCTCGGCCACGGCCCTGGCATCGGCGTCATCCACATCGAGCATCTCGCGGTACTCGGCCTTGAGGGTGTGGGTGCACGAGGTCGACGTACCCACGATGGCGTAGCCGGCCCGCGCGAAGGCGGCCAGCGTGGCCACGTTGCGCCGCGCCCGGCCGCGAGCCACGGCATAGCGGCCGTTGCTGATGAGGGGCAGGCCGCAACACACCTGGGGCGGCACGATGACCTGGAAGCCGTTGCGCTCGAGGACGGCCACCGCTGCCGCCGCCACGTGCGGCTCGTAGTAGTTCGCCGCGCAGCCGTGGAAGTACACCACGGCCCGGTCCGGGCCGGGCAGGCCGGGCTGCGATGGGTCCACGGGCAGCGCCCCGTGGCCCGACCGCCAGGTCGCCGCGAACGTGCGCCGGGCGAAGGCCGGCAGGGCCGCCTGGCGGTGGATACCCAGGACCAGCTGGACCGCCCAGCGCGACAGCCTCGCCTGCAGGAGCAGGTTGGCCAGTGGCGCGAGGCGTACCCCCAGGCGGCCCACGAGGTCGGTCTCCCCGAGCAGCCGGTCCCGGATGCGGTGGCGCCAGCCGAGCGGGCCCGTCCGTTCGACCTCGCGAAGCACGGCCCGGGCACGGCTGTTGATCTCGGCGATCTTCACGTCGGCGGGGCAGGCCGCCGTGCAGAAGCCGCATCCCGAGCACCAGTCGACGGTGAGGTCGGGCGAGGCGATGTGCCGACGGCGGCCCATCTGTGGCGCCGCCTGGGCCGCCAGCCGGAACCGCTGGGCCTGGGGTCCCACGTACTTGGGGCCGGGGAACCGGTCGGTCACCCGCAGCACGGGACAGACCGTGTTGCAGACGTTGCACTTGAGGCACGCCTCGGCCGAGAGCGCGACGGGCTCCGAGAGCGTCATGCGGCGGCCCGCCAGGCGCTCGCCAAAGCCACGCCGTCGCCACAGCGTTCGTCGACGAAGCGTTGGCCGGCCAGCAGGCTCCCCACGATCCGCACACCGCTCGGCAACCGCCGGCGTACGGTCGAGCCGAGCGGCGCGACCGGTCGCAGCTGCGCGTCGGTCCGGATGCCCGCCAGGGCGATCGGGTGGCCCCCGGGCGCGTCGGCGCGGCTGGCCAGCCAGTCGGCCTCCGGGGGCGCCTCGACCGGCAGGCCAAGGACCGTCTCCCGCAGGCCGCCCGACGCCGGCGCGACCAGGCCACCGCCGGTCAGGCCGCCCGTGGCCAGCACCAGCGCCGGCGCCTGGATCGTCGTCTCGCGCGCTGCCGCCGGCAGGATCACCCGGGCCACCCGTCCGGCGTCGAGTTCGACGCGTGCCACGGCCTCGCCAAGCAGGATGCGGCCGCCGAGCGCGAGGAGGCGGCGTCGGAGCACGGCCTGCACGCGCAGGCCGGGGATGCTCGGCGGGACCATCGGCAGCTCGAACACGGGCCCGCCGAGCGCCTCGCGCGCTGCCGCCAGGGCCGCCGCGTGGTCCGCCAGGCCCAGGGCCGCCGGCAGGGCGATCCGGCGCTCGCCGCCGGGCCCGCCGTCCAGGGCCCGGCCCAGGCGGCCCAGGATGGCCGCGCGCTGGCGCGGGTCGTCGAACCGGCGGGCCATGTCGAGCGCGGAGCGGTTGCGCCGCCCGGCGAGGTCCGGGAGGGCCACGGTGACGGCCGTGATGGAGGCCGGGCCGGTTCCAGGAACGGCGGCGAACGCCTGCCGGAGGCCGGCCGCGACCGCCGCCGGCCAGAGGTCCTTGTCGCCCTGGATGCCCATCACGACGAGGCCCTCGCCCGGCCGCCACGGCTCCATCGCGTCGGCCATCGCGGCCGGGACGATCGCGGCCGGACGCGTCGCGCCCAGGGCCGTGGGCAGGGGCCGCAGCGGACGATCCAGGTCGCCTTCATACGGCAGGCCGCCATTGGCCATCGTGACGCCGAACCAGGCGACCGCCGCGTCGATGTCATCCGCGAGGATGGCGTAGGGATGGCCCGGGCGCGCCGCGAGGTTGGCGACGCCCTCTCGGGGGGTGCCGTCGGGCGGCACGGCCGCCACGTCGAGTGGTCCCCCGGCCCACGAGAGGGTCGCGCTGCCGGCGGCCACCACCGCCACGCGGGCGCCATCCTCGGCGAAGCGGACCGCGGTGGCCAGCCCCGCCAGGCCGCTACCCACGACCACGACGTCAACCGACGGCATGGGCCACTCGCGGTGCGACGCTATCGTCCAGCGACGCCCCGACGTCCACGGCCGGCCGCGTGGATCCCAGGACGCCCCGGTAGAGCCCCTCGACCAGCAGCAGCTCCTGCAGCTGGCGGCCCCAGGCGACGGCCCGGACGCCCTTCAGGCGCTCGTCCAGGAACGACGCTGCCGAGGCGCTCGCCAGGTCGGCCACGCCGTCCAGCGAGGCACCCCTTCGCGCCTCGCGCTCGGCGATGACGCCGGCGGCGCGGAAGGTGCAGAACCCCCCCTGGCAGGGACCCATGCCCAGCCTCGTCCCACGACGGACGTCATCGAGCGAGCAGGGCCAGCGCTCGTCGAGGAAGGCGTCAAGGTCGGGCCGGGTCACGAGCTCGCACTCGCAGATGAGGCCGGCATCGCCGCCGCCGGCCGCCTCGTGAGCCGCCAGCCGGGCGCCCAGCCAGTGGTTGTGGCGCGGTTCCTGGCCGGGCAGCACCTCGGCGGCCGTCGTGCATCGCGCGCTCGTGCCCAGCTTGCGCATGACGACGTCGACCGTCTCCTCCGCCATCAGCCGGCAGGTCGTCAGCTTGCCGCCGACGATCGAGACGAAGTCGTCGACGTCGTCGTGGGCGGCGTGGTCGATCACGACGTGCGAGCGCCGGATCATGCGCCCGCCCGGCGGCGCGGTGGCCCCGGGCCCGTCGCCGTCGTCGGCCGGCGGTTCATAGAGCGGCCGGACGCCGGCGTACGCCCGCAGGACGCGCCGCTCCCGGAGGGCCGGGAAGAGGCGCTCCCCTTCCGACAGCAGGGCCGCCACCTCCGCCCGCTCGACGGCCGTGTCGTCGGGGTCGGTCACCTGGACGTCGGTCGTGCCGAGGATGCTGACCGTGTGGATCGGCACGATGAGGTCGCCGTCGCCTGGCGGGTGGCAGCGGTTGATGACCGCGTCGCTCAGGCGCTCGGCGAAGACCAGCATCGTGCCCTTGCCCGGCAGGATCCGCAGGCGCACGCCGGCCAGCGCGGCCACACGGCCCGCCCACGCTCCGGCGGCGGACACGACCAGGCGCGGCACGATCCGCTCGATCGACCCGCTTCGCTCGTCGGCCAGCGTCACGCTGAGGATGCGGCGCCCGGCGCGCTCCATGGCCGTCACGCGGGCGTAACGGCGGACCGCCGCGCCGTGCGCCACGGCGTCGGCCAGGTTCGCCTCGATGAGCTCCCACGGTTCGAGCGCCGCGTCACGCACACGGAAGGCGCGCAGCAGGCCGGGGTGCAGGCGCGGCTCGCGGGCCAGCAGCTCGACCACGGGCCGCTCCTCGCACGGCACGCCGGCGGCCGCGCACGCCGCGGCGAACCCCGCGGCGTAGGCGTCCGGGTCACCGGGCCCCTGGACGTACCAGCCGCCGCTGTCCTCGATCGTGCGCGGGGCGATCCGGCGCAGGACCTCGTTCTCGGCGGCGCACTCACGCGCCGCGAGCGGGTCGCTCACGACATACCGGGCTCCCGAATGGAGCAGGCCGTGGTACCGCCCGCTCGTGCCGCTGCCGGGATCGCCACGGTCCACGAGCAGGCCCCGCAGGCCGCGCCGGGCGAGGTCCCGCAGGACGCCGGCACCGGTCGCGCCGCCGCCGATGACCAGGACGTCCGTGGTGGTCGTCACGCGCGCAGCGTAGGCGATGGTCCCGCGCGGTGTGGGCTAGTCGTGCTCCGCCCAGTCCAGCGACCGGGCGACGGCCTTCTGCCAGCCGGCGTAGCGCCGCTCGCGCGAGGCCGCGCCAGGCCCCGGCTCGAAGCGCCGGTCGACCGCCCACAGGCGCGCCAGCTCGTCGGTGTCGCTCCAGTAGCCGACCGCCAGCCCGGCCAGGAAGGCGGCCCCGAGGGCGGTCGTCTCGGTCACGCGCGGCCGGACCACGGGCACGTCGAGCAGGTCGGCCTGGAACTGCATCAGCCGGTCGTTCGAAGCCGCCCCGCCGTCGACGCGCAGCTCGGCCAGCGGCCGGGACGCGTCGGCGGTCATGGCCTCCACGACGTCGCGGGTCTGGTAGGCCATGGCGTCCACCGTGGCGCGCGCGATGTGGGCCGCGGTCGAGCCGCGGGTCAGGCCGGTTATCGTGCCGCGCGCGTAGGGATCCCAGTACGGGGCGCCGAGGCCGACGAACGCGGGCACGACGTAGACCCCCTCGGTGTCCTCGACCTGGCCGGCCAAGGCCTCCACATCCTCCGTCCGGCTGATGACGCCGAGGCCGTCGCGCAGCCACTGCACGCCCGCCCCGGCGATGAAGACCGAGCCTTCCAGGGCGTAGGTCACCACCCCGCCGACCTGCCAGCCCACCGTGGCCAGGAGCCCGTGGCGGCTGGCCACGGCCCGCTCGCCCGTGTTCAGCAGCAGGAACGCGCCGGTCCCGTAGGTCTGCTTGGCCATGCCGGGGGCGAAGCACGCCTGCCCGAAGGTCGCCGCCTGCTGGTCGCCGGCGTCGCCCCCGATGGTCACGGCGCCGCCCAGCAGCCCGGCCGTGGTCGTGCCGTAGGCCGCCGAGCTGGGCCGCACCTCGGGCAGCATCGCCGCCGGCACATCCATGGCCGCCAGCAGCTCCTCGTCCCAGGCCAGGCGGCGGATATCGAAGAGCAGCGTACGGCTGGCGTTCGACACATCGGTCACGTGCAGCGCCCCACCGGTCAGGCGCCAGATGAGGAACGTGTCGACGGTCCCGAAGAGCAGCTCGCCGCGCTCGGCCCGCGCCTGCAGCCCCGGCGTGGACACCAGGATGTGATGGACCTTGGGGCCACTGAAGTAGGCGTCGATCGGCAGGCCGGTGCGCTCCCGGACGAGCGGTTCGAGCCCGCGCGCTCGCAGCTCGTCGCAGTAGCCGGCCGTGACCCGGCTCTGCCAGACGATGGCGTTGTGGACCGGGCGGCCCGTGGCCCGCTCCCACACGATGGTCGTCTCGCGCTGGTTGGTGACGCCGATGGCGGCGAGCCGGGACGCAGGCACGTCGGCGTCGGACAGGACCTGGCGAGCCACCGCCAGCTGCGACTCCCAGATGGCCTCCGGATCGTGTTCCACCTGGCCCGGTGCGGGGTAGAGCTGCGGCAGCTCGCGCGAGGCCCTCGCGACGATCCGACCTGCCTGATCGAAGAGGATGGCCCGGCTGGATGTCGTCCCCTGGTCGAGGGCCAGGACGATGCCCTCGTCGCTCATCGCCGCGCCTCCGGAGCCGGCGCGGGCAGCCCGGTCAGGCTTCCAGCTTGGTGCGGATGCAGTCGAAGGTCTGGCGGATCATCTTCTCCGCCGTGCCCTGGATGAGCCGGGCGCCGACGCTGGCCAGCGTGCCGCTGATGTTCACGTCGGCGGCCCAGGCCAGGTTCGTGGCGTCGGCGCCGTCGGGGGTCAGCTGCATGGTGGCCGCGGCATCGACGGCGCTGCCGGGCGCCTGGCCGTGCGCCTTCATCGTGGCGGCGTCGGGCTCGTGGAGGTCGGCCATCTCCATGTCGACCACGAAGCGGGCCTTGATGAAGCCCACCCCGACCGTCGCGCGCGCCTTGAAGTGGGTCGCATCGACCGGCTCGATGCTCTCCACCCCCGGGCCGCAGGTGCCTACCTGCTGCGGGTCCATGAGGAAGGCCCACACCTTGGGCTGGGTGGCGGCGACGCGCTCGGTGCCCTCGAATCGCATGGTCACTCCGACTCCGCTGCGGTGGACATGCCGGCGCCCACGTAGCTGGCGGGGTCGCGCATGAAGCGCGCCCGGCACCCGACGCTGCAGAAGTAGTAGAGCGTGCCTTCGTATTGGGCGAGGTGGCGCGCGGTGGCGATCTCGACGTCCATCCCGCAGACGGGGTCGACGGCGTCGCTCGCCGCCGCGTCGGTCGCGGGGGCGGGCGCGGCGTGGGCGCCGGCGACGGCGGCCGGACCGGGCGCGGCCACGAACGGGGCGCGTCCACGCCGGACCTGGACGAGCTCGGCCAGGATGGAGATGGCGATCTCCGCCGGTGTCTGGGCCCCCAGGTCCAGGCCGGCCGGGGCCCGCAGGGCGCCGAGCCGCTCGTCGGTCACATTGGCGTCGTGGAGGTAGGCGCGCACGGCGGTCGCCCGCGTCGGGCTGGCGATCAGGCCCACGTAGGCCACGTCGCGGCCCAGCACGGCCTCCAGGGCCTCCTCGTCCCAGCCACCCTGCGAGGCCACGACCACGTACGGCGCCGAGACCGGCGCCAGGCCGGCCAGGTCCATGTCGGGATGGACGTCGATGCCCTCGCCGAACACCTCGGGGTCGGCGACTGGATCGACCACGCTGACGTGGTAGCCCGCCGCGACGCCCGCGCGGGCGAGCGCCTGGGCGATGGGGGTCGCGCCGATGACCCAGAGCTCGGCCGGTGGCAGATGTGGCTGCACGAAGATCTCCAGCGTGCCCCCTGAATGGCAGGTCATGACGTATTCGATGACGCCGTCGCCGCGGCGGCCCTCCCCGCCCGTGCGGCTGAGGCGGATGAGGCGGGGCTCGCCGTCGACGAGCGAGCGCAGCGCTTCGCGGACGACCACGGGCTGGGCGCAGCTGCCGCCGACCCAGCCCTCGATCGTGCCGTCCGGGAAGACCAGGCCGGACGCGCCCGGCCGTGCCGAGGTCGGCCGTTCGATGGCCACCACCGTGGCCATGACGTACGGCCGACCGGCCCGTTCCAGCTCGGCGGCCCGCCCCAGCAGGTCGCCCACGACCGTCGCCGCTATGCGGTCACCCCCTGATCGCGCAGGATGCGCCAGATCTTCTGCGGCGTCATGGGGATGTCCACGTTGCGCACGCCGAGGTGCCACATCGCGTCGACGACGGCGTTGACGATGGCCGGCGGCGCACCGACGGTGGCCGATTCACCGACGCCCTTGGCCCCGATGGGGTGGTGCGGCGAGGGCGTCACGGTCTTGTCGGTCTCCCACGCCGGCGTCTCGACGGCCGTCGGCAGGAGGTAGTCCATGAAGGTACCGGTGAGGTTGTTGCCCAGCTCGTCGTACGTGATCTCCTCGTACAGCGAGGGGGCGAAGCCCATCGTCAGGCCGCCGTGGATCTGGCCGTCCACGATCATCGGATTGATGATGTTGCCGCAGTCATCGACCGCCACGAAGCGCCGGACGGTGACCTGCCCGGTGCCCTTGTCGATGTCGACGACGCAGATGTACGAGCCGAAGGGGAAGGTCAGGTTGGGCGGGTCGTAGTAGTCGACCGCCTCCAGGCCGGCCTCCATGCCCTGCGGGTGGTTGGTGTAGGCCGCGAACGAGATCTCCTGGATCGTCTTGGACCGGTCCGGCGAGCCCTTGACGAAGAACTTGCCGTTCTCCCACTCGAGGTCGTCCGGGTTGGCCTCGAGCAGATGGGCCGCCAGCAGGCGCGCCTTGGCCCGGATCTTGCGCGCCGCCACGGCCGTGGCCGCGCCGGCGACGGGGGTGGAGCGGGAGGCGTAGGTGCCCAGGCCATAGGGCGCCGTGTCCGTGTCGCCGTACTCGATCTTGATGTCAGCGACCGGGAACCCGAGCTCCTCGGCGATGATCTGGGCGAACGTCGTCTCGTGGCCCTGGCCCTGCGTCTGCACGCCGATGCGGGCCAGGACCTTGCCCGTCGGGTGGACCCGGATCTCGCAGCTGTCGAACATCTTGAGGCCCAGGATGTCGAAATCGTGCGACGGCCCGGCCCCCACGATCTCGGTGAACGAGCTGATGCCGATGCCCATGAGCTCGCCGCGGGCCCGCTTCTCCGCCTGCTCCTTGCGCAGGTCGTTGTAGCCGATGATGTCCAGGGCCTTCTTCAGGGCGGCCGGATAGTTGCCCGAGTCGTACTCCCAGCCGGTCGGCGTCTTGTAGGGGAACTGCTCCGGCTGGATGAAGTTGTCGAAGCGCACCTGGGCTGGGTCCTTGCCGATCTCATGGGCCAGGATGTCCACCATCCGCTCGATGGCGTGGACCGCCTCGGTCACCCGGAACGAGCAGCGGTAGGCGACTCCGCCCGGCGGCTTGTTGGTATAGACGCCGTCGACCTCCACGAACGCTTCGGGGAAGTCGTACGAGCCGGTGATGACGTTGAACAGGCCGGCCGGGAACTTGGACGGGTCGGCGGCCGCGTCGGTGTAGCCGTGGTCGGCGATCGTCTTGACCTTGAGTGAGGTGATCTTGCCCGCCTTCGTGGCGCCCAGCTCGGCGTGGATGTGGTAGTCGCGGGCGAACGAGTCGGCCTGCAGGTTCTCCGAGCGGTCTTCGATCCACTTGACCGGCTTGCCGATCAGGAACGAGGCGGCGACCGCCAGGACGTAGCCCGGATAGACCGGGACCTTGCCGCCGAAGCCGCCCCCGATGTCATGGGTCTTGACCCGGATGTTCTGCTCGTAGATCGGCAGGCCGGCAGCGGCCGCGACGAGCGCGATCACGGTCCGGATGGCATGCGGCGCCTGGCTCGTCATGTGGAGCGTCAGCTGCTGGCGGATCGGGTTCCAGTCGGCGACGCAACCGCATGTCTCGATGGACGCGACGTGGATCCGGGGGATGTAGATGTCCTGGCTGACCCGGACCTCGGCGGCCTCCAGCGCGGCGTCCGTCCGGGCCGCGTCGCCCGACTCCCAGTGCCAGATGTGGTTGTTCGCCTTGTCCGGCCCGCGATCGGGGCGGAGCACGAAGGCGTCCGGCTCCAGTGCCTTGAAGGGGTCGACGATGACCGGCAGCGGCTCGTAATCCACCTGCACGGCGGCGACGCCATCGGCCGCCGCATAGCGCGACGTGGCGATGACGGCGGCCACTTCCTGCGCCTGGTACATGACCGTGTCCACGGGCAGCACCATCTGCTTGTCGCCGGCCAGGGTGGGCATCCAGGCGAGCTTGTAGCCTTCCAGGTCCTTGCCCGTGACCACCGCGGCCACGCCCGGGACCTTGAGCGCTTCGGACGCGTCGATGGACTTGATCTTCGCGTGCGCGTACGGCGAGCGGACGATGTCGAGCCAGAGCTGGCCGGGCAGGTTGACGTCCTCGATGTACTCGCCCTTGCCCTGGATGAAGCGGGGGTCCTCCTTGCGCTTGACGCTGTGGCCCATGCCCCCCACTTCGGGCGTCGTGTGGGTCGCGATCTCGGTCATCGTCCTACCTCGCCGCGACCGGCTCGGCGGCCGCGTCCTGCTTGGCCCGCATCTCGCCGGCCGCCTGCTGGATGGCCTTCACGATGTTCACGTAGCCGGTGCAGCGGCAGAGGTTGCCGGCGATCCCTTCGCGCACCTCCTGATCGGTGGGGTCGGGGTTCTGGCCGAGCAGCCAGCTGGCCTGCATCATCATGCCCGGGGTGCAGAAGCCACACTGCAGGCCGTGCTGGTCCCAGAACGCCTGCTGCAGCGGATGGAGGGTCGCGCCGTCGGCCATGCCCTCGATCGTCGTGATCGTGGCGCCGTCGGCCTGCGCGGCGAGCATCGTGCACGACTTGGCGCTGCGGCCGTCCACCATGACAGTGCACGCGCCGCAGTTGCTGGTGTCGCATCCGACATGCGTGCCGGTGAGCATGAACGTGTCGCGCAGCAGGTGGACGAGCAGGAGGCGCGGCTCGACGTCGGCCTCCCGCGTCTCGCCGTTGACGGTGACGGTGACGTGACGATTGCTCACGTGGACCTCCTACGCCGTCGGGTGAAGGCGGGCCGCGGCGGCGGTCAGGGCCCGCCCCGTCATCTCGGCCACCATGGCTCGCTTGTAGTCGACCGGCCCATGGCGGTCCTCCGCCGGGCGGCTCTGCGCCGCGGCGGCCGCGGCGGCTCGCTTGAAGACGTCCGCGCCGGGGGCGGCGCCGATGAGGACTGCTTCCGCGTCGGTCGCCGCGAACGGCGTCTCGGCCACGGCGGTCAGGCCGACACCGGCCTGGTCGATGCGGCCGTCCGCCCCCAGGTGGAGCTGCACGGCCACCCCGACCGTGGCGAAGTCGCCGGCGCGCCGCTCCAGCTTCTTGTACGCGGAGGCGGTGCCGGGCGCCGGCGTGGGGATGCGGATCTCCACGAGCAGCTCGTCCGGCTCGATGGCGGTCTGGAAGGCGTCGACGAAGAAGTCGCGCGCGGCGATCGTCCGGTCGCCGTTCACGCTGCGGCACAAGAGTGACGCCCGGGTCGCGATGAGGACCGCCGGCCAGTCGGACGATGGATCGGCATGGGCGCAGGAGCCGCCGATCGTGCCCCAGTTGCGGACCTGCGGATCGCCGATCCCGCCGGCCGCCTCGTGGACCACCGGATAGCGTGCGGCGATACTGGCGTCCGCCGCCAGACGGGCGTGGGTCACGCGGGCCCCGATGCGCAGTTCACCGTCCTGTTCCGCGATCCCGTCGAGCCCCGCCACATGGCCGATGTCGACCACCAGTGAGGGCGACGCGAGGCGCAGTTTCAGGAGCGGCAGGAGGCTGTAGCCGCCGGACAGGACCTTGGCGTCGCCGGCGCGCTCGCTCAGGATGCGCAGCGCCTCACCGACATCCCTCGGTCTGGCGTACTCGAACTCGGCAGGGATCATCGCGGCCCGACCTCCGTCCATCGCGCTGACGGGTGCCGGCACGGCCGACGCGGCGGAGCGTGCCACACCACACGACTGCCGCAAGGGATCCGGGGGTACGGCCACGCGCGTCGCTGCGGCGACGCATCGTCCCGCGGGCCGGGCTCGTCGGGGTCTCCTGCTGGCGCTGAGCATAGGCCTCGCGCAACCGTCCTGCAATCTGCGCCGGAGGTGAGCGGACACAAGGCCACGGACAGCCAGGCGCGACACAAAGGGCCCCTTCCGACCACGGAACGACCTGGGACGCCCGATCTGGCGAGCTCCGTTGCCGAAGGGGACACAAAGCGCCCGAGCTAACCAGCGAGCTCCATCGTCCTTCGCTCTAAAGGGCCCTTTGTGTCCCACGCTGCGGCACCGCGGGCGGCCTAGCGGTCCCAGGCGCCCCAGGTGACGATGCCGACGAGCGGCGGTTCGGCCGCCAGGCGCCAGCCCTCGGGCGTTTCGACGGCCGTCGCGCGCGCCGTCTCCACCAGGACGCGGTCCCTTGCGCCTTCTGGCGCGACCCAGGTCTGGCGCCGCAGGAATGCCAGCATGTCGTCGAATGACCCGTAGCGGGCCGGGGTCGTCGGCATCCGCGACACGGTCGGCGTGGCGCCGCGCGCCTCGAGCAGGTCCAGGAACTCGGGCAGGGCGGGCAGGGGGATGCGCGGCTCACCGTAGATGGCGGCCCAGTACGGTGCCGCGACCATGGCCGGCTGCTGCTCCATCAGCAGGGCCACGCGGCGCGGCGCGGCCGCCTCCAGGGCGTCCAGGAAGGCGCCGATGCTCTCGACGTCGTAGCTCACGTGCGCCATGAGGGCGACATCGCCCGACGGCGCCTCCTCCATGGGCCAGCGGGCCGCCACCTGCCGGACGTTGGTGATGCCATGCTCGGCGGCGACCTCGGCAAGCCCCGCGGCCATGCCGGGCGACGGCTCGATGGCCACCACCTCCCTGACGTGGCGCGCCAGCGGCAGCGCGTAGCGGCCGGCGCCGGCCCCGATGTCGAGCCACACATCGGTCGGGCGGGCGAGGCCAAGCAGCACGTTGGCCACGTCGTCGTCCGTCCGATCGGGGTCGGCGCGGAAGATCGAGCTGGTCGAGGCGTAGAAGTCGGCCCCATCGGGCACCTCGCGGAAGCGGTCCACCTGCTCGCGGTTGGCCCGCACGCGCCGGGCCCAGGCGAGTTCAGCCAGGTCGGCCCGGCGATCGATGTCCGGGTTGGCGCCCGCAAGCGGGACCTCCCGCACCTCCTCGGGATGGGCAGCCAGCCAGGCGCCCAGGCCCTGATCACCCGACAGGCCGCGGGCGACCGGCCACAGGCCGGCCGGCAGCAGCACGGGGTTGCGGCCGCGATCGTGCTCGTAGCGGGGGACGATCGCGTGGGTGTCATCATCGGCGGCCAGGAGCGCCTCGATCGCCTGTGGACGCAGGTCCGGCTGGTCGCCGAGGACGATGAGCGCCGCGTCCGGCGGCCCGCCGCTCCCCTCCCCGGCGGCAGCGAGGCCGACCTGCAGCGAGGAGGCCAGGCCGCGCGCCGGGTCCGGATTGCGCACACGCCGCTCCGCTCGCCAGTGCAGCGTGGCCTCCATCGCCTGGGCATCCTCGCCGAGCACCACGACGACGTCCTCGAGGCCCGCCGCCGCCAGCGTGTCCAGGATGTGCTGGAGGATCGGCCGGCCCTCCAGCGGAGCGAGGAGCTTGCCGCCGCCGAACCGGCGCCCGACCCCCGCCGCCAGCACGACGGCCGTGACCCCGGCGCGCCCCTCGGTCACCGGGCGTCGCGGTCGCGCACCGCCGCGTAGCAGCCCAGAATGGCGGCCGCGGCCCGATCCGCGTCGGCCTCGCGGGTGGACCAGTTGGCCACCGAGATGCGCATCGCCGCCTTGCCGCGCCACGTCGTGCCGCCCAGCCAGATCGTGCCCTCCGCCTGGACCGCGGCGATGACCGCCTGGGTCACGGCGTCGTCATCCGAGAAGCGCACCAGGACCTGGTCCAGGACGACGTCGTTGAGGATCGTCACGCCAGGGGCGGTCGCGAGGGTCGCCGCCATGTGCGCCGCGATCGAACAGCACCGCTCGACCAGCTCGGCCAGACCCTGGCGGCCCAGCGAGCGGAGGGCCGCATACACGGCGAAGCCCCTCGCACGCCGGCTCATCTCCGGCACGTAGTCGAAGGGGTCGCGGGCGCTGCCCGGCGCCGGGGTCAGGTAGGCCGCGGCGATGCTCATGGCGGCGCGCAGGGCGGCTCCGTCGCGCACGAAGACGAGCCCCGAGTCGTACGGCACGTTGAGCCATTTGTGGGCGTCGGTCGCCCACGAGTCGGCCCGGTCGTGGCCGGCCAACAGGTGCCGCCGTGACGGGCTGGCCGCGGCCCACAGGCCGAACGCCCCGTCGACGTGCAGCCAGGTCGCCGGCCGGTCGCGCACGAGCTCAGCGATCTCGGCCAGCGGGTCGAACGCGCCGCTGTTGACATCGCCGGCCTGGGCGCACACGAGGACCGGGCCGGTCACGCCAGCCAGCTCCTGGCGGACGGCGGCGGCGTCCATCCGCCCCTGATCGTCGGCCGGGATGCGGTGCGGCCGGCCGCGTCCGAGGCCGGCGAGGCGCAGGGCCAGCACCATCGACGCGTGAACGTGCTCGCCGACGATCACCGTCAGCGGCGGCGCCCCGATGAGACCGTCCTCCTCCACGTTCCAGCCGGCCGAGCGCAGCAGGGCATGTCGTGCCGCCGCCACGGCCGTGAAGTTGGCCATCGTGGCCCCGGTCGTGAAGCCGACCGACGTCCCGGGTGGCAGGCGGAGCAGTTCGACCGTCCACCGCCCGGCGACCTCCTCCACCACCGCCGCGGCCGGCGAGGCGACGTAGAGCCCGCCGTTCTGGTCCCAGGCCGAGGTCAGCCAGTCGGCCGCCAGGCTGGCCGGCAGGCCGCCACCGATGACGAAGCCGAAGTAACGCGGGCCGGCGGAGGCGATGAGGCCCGGGTCGGCCGCCAGGGCGAGGTCGCCCACGACCGTCGCCGGATCGGTCGGGGCGTCGGGCACCGGCCCGCCGAGCGCCGCCTCCAGCGTCGCCTGCGTCACGCCTTCGGGTACGCCGACTCGCCGCTCGGCCAGGCCCTCGCGGTAGGCGATGGCCAGGTCGGTGGCCCGCCGCAGGGCCGTCCCGGTCGCGGCCTCCGGTCCGGGTTCGGCATGGGGCCGGAGCGGCCCACCGCTGGCGCCGTAGCGCTGCGCGACGACCTGCGACATGATCGCCAGGGCCGTCTCGGCCGGCGCCCGCCCGCCCAGGTCCAGGCCGATCGGCCCGTGCAGGCGGGCCAGCTCCGCCTCGGTGACGCCGGCGGCCAGGAGCCGCGCCCGGCGGTCGGCCTGCGTCTTGCGGCTGCCGACCGCCCCCACGTAGCGGCAACCCAGGCGCAGGGCCGTGACGATGGCCGGCTCGTCGAACTTGACGTCGTGGCTCAGGACCGCGACCGCGTCCGCCGGCCCCAGGCCGATCCGCTCGGCGACCTCGTCGGGCCAGCCCAGCTCCAGCCGGTCGGCGTGCGGGAAGCGCTCGCGGTTCAGGAACGCCTCACGCCCGTCGACCACGACCGTCTCGTAACCGAGCGTGCTCGCCAGCGTCACCAACGGGATGGCCACCTGGACGGCACCCACGATGACCAGCCGCGGCCGTGCGGCGAACGCCTCGACGAACCACTGGCGCCCGTCGGCCAGGGCGACCGTGCCCGACGTGCCCTCCGCCACACGCCGTCGCGCCGCGGCCGCCAGCTCCTCGGGCACGGCCGGGGCCCCGGCCTCGAGCGGGCGGCCCGCCCCATCCACGACGATCGGCGGCGCCGGCGGCGCGCCGGTGCCCCGTTCGGCGGCGCCGAACTCGGGCGGTGGCGCGTCGGGCGGCAGGAGGGTTAGGACGGCCCGCCCGTCGCGGGACTCGGCGGCCATGACCAGCTCCGGGCGCACCATGGGCTCGACCAGCACGTCGATCGTGCCCCCGCACGCCAGGCCCACGTCCCACGCCTGCTCGTCGCTGATGCCGTAGCGGACGACGCGCGAGCGGCCCGCGCGGCGGGCCTCCTCGATCTC
>Ga0209415_10005073_pt1 | contig 23825 bp, 26 predicted proteins | sample PeaSoiSIISIP2007_FD_187696 | JGI IMG/M metagenome (GOLD analysis project Ga0209415, IMG submission 187696) | Peat soil microbial communities from Weissenstadt, Germany - SII-SIP-2007 (SPAdes) (version 2) | ecosystem: Environmental > Terrestrial > Soil > Wetlands > Peat | place: Germany... | reverse complement strand
GAGCGGAAACTCGTTGCGGCTGCTTCCTTCCGGACCTGACCGGGTTGGCGAGGCGCCCGTCCGCCGCCGACCTCCCGCGCATGGTCTACCACGGTTCGGGGGGCAGGTCACAAGCGGGGTCCGGCGGCACGCGGTCAGGGATTTGTTCACCGGTTGGCGCGCAGGCTGGCCATCAGCGGAAAGGCAAGCGCCAATGCCTGATACGCCGATTGAACCGCCCCCTGAGCGGCGATATCCTGCCGATATGGAAAGCCGCGTGGCCGTTCTGGAACAGATCGCCCGAAACACCGCCGCGACCCTCGAGAGGATCGAGCGGCGCTTCGATATGCTGGATCGGCGAATCGACATGTTGACTGCGCGGCAGCAGGCCGACTTCCGCTGGCTGCTTGGCGTCATGTTCGGCGGGTTCAGCGCGACGATCGCCGGTTTTGCTGCGATGCTCGGCGTGATGGCCCACGGCTTCCACTGGCTGTAGCCGCGCATGATCCGCGCCGGCATGGTCGGCCTCGGCTGGTGGGGCAAGCGGCTGCTGGAGGCCGCACGCCCTGCCGGGCACCGCATCCGCTTCGTCCACGCCGTCAGCCCGCGCCCCGACCTGCGGCGCGACGTCGCCGACGCGCACGGTCTGCGCCTGTCGCCAAACATCGCGGAGATGCTGCGTGATCCCGCGGTGGAAGCGGTGGTGCTGGCGACGCCGCACTCCCTGCACGCCGACCAGATCGTCGAGGTCGCCGCCAGCGGCAAGCCGATCCTGTGCGAGAAGCCGTTCACCCTGACCCGCGCCGACGCAGTGCGCGCGGTGGCGGCCTGCGAGCAGGCGGGGGTGCTGCTGGCGGTCGGCCACAACCGCCGCTTCCTGCCGGCGCTCGCCGAGTTGAAACACCTGATCGCCGCCGGCACGCTCGGCCGGCTGCTGCACGTCGAGGGCCACATCAGCAACCAGAACTCGAACAACAACTTCGCCGCCTGGCGGCACGACGCCGACGAATCCCCCGCCGGCGGCCTGACCGGCACCGGCGTGCACATGCTCGACTGCTTCGTGAACCTGCTGGGCCCGGTTCGCCGCGTCACCACCCAGTTGCTCACCTGGCAGGCGCCGCCCGAGGCGCTGGACAGTCTCTCAGTCCTGCTGGAGTTCCACAACGGCATGTCCGGCACGCTGGCGACCGTGCGGGTCACGCCGGTGACCTGGCGGCTGCACCTGTTCGGCACCGCCGGCAACGCGGAGAATCACGACCAGACCGAGCTGACCCTGCGCCTGACCGGCAAGCCGGTGGAGCGGCGCAGCCTGCCCGAGGTGGACACGCTGCGCCTGGAGCTGGAGGCCTTTGCCGACGCGGTGGAAGGCCGCGCGCCCTATCCGATCCCCTATGACCAGATGATCGACACGGTCGCGGTGTTCGAGGCGATCACAAGCTCGGTCGCCGCCGGGGGTCGCACCATCGAGGTCGAAAGCGACGCAAGGTCTTGGCCGGCGCCTCCGGCCGGACCAATGTAAGGCACGATAAGCCTTACTGGAGCGCGGCATGACCATCGAGCTGACCATCACGGCAAAAGGCCAGGTTACACTCCGGCAGGCGGTCCTCGACCACCTCGGGGTGAAGCCGGGCGACAAGGTCGGCGTCGCCCTGACACGGGATGGCCGGGTTGAACTTGCCCCGGCCGCCGCCGGCCATGATCTGACGCGCGCCCGCGCGATGTTGCGCCGCCCTGGGCAGCGGCGCGTGTCCTTGCAGGAGATGCAGGCGGCGATCGAGGCCGGTCGCGCGCGGTGAGCATCGCCGTCGATACCAATGTCCTGGTCCGCTACCTCACCTGGGATGACGTGGCGCAGGCCAGGGCAGCGGCAGCAATCGAGAACGGCGAAATCATCGCCATCTCCTCGATCGTGTTGTGCGAGCTGGTATGGGTCCTCAAGCGCGCCTACCGCCTTACCAACACCGAAATCGCCGACGCAATGCAGTTCGTGATCGAAAGTCGCAACGTCGAAGTGGACCGGCCCGCCGCCGAGTCCGGACTTTACATGCTGCGCCGAGGTGGCGATTTCGCCGATGGCATCATCCAGCATGACGCGAGCCGCGCCAGATGCCGTCACATCGCGACCTTCGATCAGGACTTCGCCGAACTGCTGGGAGTCGATCGCGCGGTCCTGCTCGGTACTGCGCAGCGCTGACGGCGACGGTTGCCGCCCGGCACCGCGCATGGCACGGTCGGGCACACCCGCTCCAGTCCGGCACGCAGCAACATGACCCTGATCCTGGCCAGCCGTCCGAACGTCTACTCATCGAGCCCGCTCGACCGCATCGGCACGCGGCGGGAGGACGCCGCGTGGATCGCCGAACGCCTCGAACACCCGGAAACCCTGTTCGTTCCCGTCTGGCGCAGCCGCAACCTGGTCCACGGGCTGGACGAGGGCGCGCCGGAAGCCGTCTACATCTCCGGCGCCGCCGCGACCGCGCTGCGCATGGCGGCCGGCCCCTGGGTCTTCCTCGGCCTGCTGGAAGACCGTGCGGTGTTTGGCGTCGACATCAGCGCGGCGGACGATCCCGTGCCGCTGCTGCCCGACACGGCTGGCAAATTCGTCGACCTGCGCGCGGTCGGCTGGGGGGTCGCCAAACCGGAGGCCTCGATCCTGGCGCAGGCCCGCGGGCTGCTGCACTGGCGCGCCCGCCATCGCTTCTGCGGCGTCTGCGGCGCCCCGTGCGACGCGAAAAGCGCCGGGCACGTGATGCAATGCACCGCCTGCGACGCGCAGCATTTCCCGCGCACCGACCCCGCGGTGATCATGCTGGTGACCCGCGCCGACCGCGCGCTGCTCGGCCACTCGCAGCGCTTCCCGCGCGCCAACATGTATTCCACCCTCGCCGGCTTCGTGGAACCGGGCGAGGCGCTGGAGGAAGCCGTCCGCCGCGAGGTGTTCGAGGAGTCCGGCATCCGCACCGGCGCGGTGCACTACCATTCCAGCCAGCCCTGGCCGTTCCCGGGCAACATCATGCTGGGCTTTTACGCCGAGGGCCTGAGCGAGGAGATCACCATCGACCTCGAGGAGATGATCGACGTGCGCTGGTTCTCCCGCGCCGAGATCGCCGACCGCGAGCCGCACGGCTTCGTGCTGCCAAGGGTGGACAGCATCGCCCGCCGCCTGATCGAGGACTGGATGGCCCATTCATGACCCGCTACCTGGCGGTGGCGCTGCTGCCGCTGCTCGCCGCCTGCGCCGCCGCGCCGCCGACGGACCCGGCGCACGCGCGCTGCCAACAGCAGGCCGACCAGGATCCCGCGGTCCAGGCGCTGCTGGTCAAGGCGCCGGCGTGGAGCAGTGATCCGCAGTGGCAGGAGAATCTCGCGATGGCGCGCCGCAAGGCGGCGAACGACTGCCTCGTGGCCGCGGGTGTCGCCCCCGCGCGCGGCGGGGTGGAGCCGATCAATCGCACCCACTACGGGCTCGGCTGGTACTGAGACCGCGGCATGCCGACCGCGGTCCCGCCACTGCAGACGATCGGCTACGAGGGCACCACGATCGATGCCGTGCTGACGTGCCTGCGCGCGGCACGCGTCGCGCTGCTGATCGACGTGCGCGCGGTCGCCGCGTCGCGCAAGCCCGGCTTCTCCAAGCGTCAGCTTGCCGCCGGACTGGACGCCGCCGGCATCGGCTACGTGCACCTGCAAGGCCTCGGCACGCCGAAGCCGGGGCGCGACGCGGTGCGCGCCGGCCATCCCGAGCGGATGGTGCCGATCTACCTGGCGCATATGCAGGGCGACCGCGCGCAGGCCGAGCTGGCGCAGGCGGTCGAGCTGGCGCGCGGGGCGCGGGCCTGCCTGCTGTGCTTCGAGCGCGATCACACCACCTGCCATCGCCGGCTGGTGGCGGAGATGATCACCGCGCAGAACGGCCAGCAGGTCGCGCACCTGGCGGTGTGAGTGAAGCAAGCAAACCGTGGCTCGCAAGCGTGCGGACGGGTCTCCAACGCGGCGGACTCGTCGATCAGCCGGATATCATCGGCAATGCGGTTCATGGATGTTCGCCGCCCTCGACCGGAAAGCCGGCACCGTCGCGCCTCGCGCAACCCAGATCCCGTCACGTCGGCGCCGGTCGCGCCGCGGGCGGCACTGCCGCCGCACGCGCATGCGCGACGATATCGCGGATTCGGTGCGCCAGCATGTGATGGCGCAGCACATACTGGTGGCGCGACTCCGCCGCCGCCTCGCCGCCACGGTTGAAGGCCGCAATTGCCTCAGCATGCGCCGTTCGCAGCGCATCGAGATCGTAGCTCTCCAGCCGAACGATCGGCAGGCGCGCCTGGTCCTGCGGCGGAATCACCCGGTCGAACCCGAGAATGTCGCGCGGCACAATGGGTACCTGCCCTGCCGCCAATGCATCGAAAAAACGCATCGAGAGATCGCCGCATACCGGCAGCACCAACGACGTCTTGCAGCGCCGCCAGCTCAGAAACCGATCCCGCGCCGAAAGGTCATGATACTGCCACCCCCGAAGCAGCGAGAGGTCGGCGTCCGGCCACGCCTTGATCGCGTCTGCGATCAGCCGGTTGCGTCGTTCTGCGACCGCATAGAGCGAGAAATGCCCGCTCAGCACCTCGCTGCGCGCCGTGTCGTGGCACTGCTGGTACAGCCTGGCAAGCGTTGGGCGCGACCATTGGAATAGCGCCAGCGGCACGACCGGCCCGACCTTCCCGGGCGACCAACGATCGAGGTACGCCACCGGCGTTGCATGCGCCGGAAACGTGATGTCCGCGGCCATGGCCAGCAAGGCGTTCGCCAGATACGCCATATGATTGGCGAAGTTCCAGGCGACAACCGGACAGTTCGGATCCGCCTGCTTGATCGCACGCAGCGGCGAGGCCTTGGCCATGCGGATGCCATGCGCATAGATCACCAGCGTATCCGCGGCCGGCGCGTACGTGGCGGGAGGCGCGACCGACAGATCGACGCAAACCACCGGCAGCCCGCAGGCCTCGGCGAGATCGTCCGCTTCCGCCGGATGCATCAGGTGATGGCCGCAGTCCACGACCACGCGCCGGATCGGACCGGTGATCGTCGTCGCACGCTGCGGCGCGTCCGCCTCGCCGCCACGGCGCAAGGCCTCGGGCATCGCTTTCTCCAGCAGCGCGACCGCCTCGGCATGAAGCTGCCGGGCAACCAGCCAATCCATCCGGCTGTTCCAGTCGCCGCGCAATGCAAGCCCGCGCGCTTCGTGCCGGATCGCCTCGTGATGCCGGCCCAGCGCGCACAGCACGGCGGCAATGCCGGCATGCGCCGCGGCCAGATCGGGGCGCAGCGCAAGGGCGTCATGATAGCTGATCAGCGCCTCGTCCAGGCGGCCCGATGCATAAAGCGCGAGGCCGCGGTTGCCGTGCATCTCGGCGGATGCCGGACCGATCGCCAGGGCCTTGTCGAAACTTGCCAGTGCCTCGGTGAAACGCGACAGCGCACACAGCACCGTGCCGCGATTGCCATGCGCTTCGGCAGACTCCAGCCCCAGCGCAATGGCCCGCTCGATGTGGCGACACGCTTCCTCGTTGCGGCCACGCCGGTGTGCGGCGAGGCCAAGCAGGTGCAGCGCGTCACGCTGCTGCGGCTGTGCCGTCAGGATGGCCTTGCAGAGAAATTCAGCCCGCGCCGCGTCGCCGCGGCGAAGCGCTGCCGCCGCATGCGCCAGCAACTTCGCCGCTGTCGAGGCTGGCTCGGTTGTGCTGCCCGAAATGGCAGCATCGGCATCCCGGGTGATGGGCCGTGTAGGCATGGACAGGTCCGATCCGTTCGCGGTTGCCGTTGATCGGATCAGGCTTGAACCGGCCAACATGGCCACCTAGTGTCTTCGGGGGCTTCAGCCTATTCTTTGGGCCTGACAAGAGGGGCCAGGATGCACGCCGAGCCGGCCGGACCTTCGCCCGACAACGACACGCCATGGCCGTTCGAATCGTTTCCCGAATTTGCCCTCGAAGGCTCCATCATCGACCGGTTCGAGTCGGTCGCCGCAAGCTGCCCGACGCGGCTTGCGGTAAGCGACGACACGGTCTCGCTGACCTATGCCGAGCTTTCGCGCCTGGCTGGCCGCATCGCCGCCTGCTGCGCCGCGGCGACAACGGACCTCCCTGGCCAGGTGGCGATTCTGTTGCGCAACGAAGCGCGTTATTCCGCCGCCATGCTCGGCGTCCTCGCATCCGGCCGCGCCTTCGTGCCGCTCAATGCCGACCACCCGATCGAACGCAACAGCCTCATCGTGTCGCATGCCGGCGTCGTGGCGATTGTCTCGGCGGGCGCGCTTGCCCGCACTATGCGCGCGGCAGTCCCTGCCGATATTCCCGTGCTCGATCTGGACGCGCCCGGCAACCACCCGCCGATACCGATAATGGCGCGCGCCAAACCGGACGATCTCGCCTATATCCCTTACACCTCGGGTTCGACCGGGCGCCCCAAGGGTGTCCAGCGGCATCATCGCAACCTGCTGCACTACGCCTGGCAGACCAGCAACGCGATGCTGCTCTCGCCGGCGGACCGCATGGTTTCGTTCAACTCGCCGAGCCTGACCGAGGGCCTGATCATCGCCTTCTGCGCCTTGCTGAACGGCGCATCGCTGCATTGCATGTCGCCCACCGATCTGCCGCCCGCGGCACTTGCGGCAAAGCTGCGCACACGCCGCATCACCGTCATCTGGTCGGTGCCAAGGCTGTTCCGCCACCTCGTCGAAGCTCTGCCGGCCGGCGAGCGCTTCGACACGCTGCGCCTGGTCAGCCTGGCCGGGGACCGCGTCGACTGGGGCGATATCGCCATGGCGCGCCGGGGCTGTGGAGCGGAGGTGCGCATCCGCGTCGGGTTCGGCTCGACCGAGGCCGGCGTGCATGCCCAGTGGTTCGTGGACGACGCGTTGCGCGGCACAAGCGTGCGGCTTTCGGTGGGTCAGGCGCCCGCCGATCAACGCCTGATACTGTGCGATGACAACGGCGATCCGGTCGCCGATGGCGAGGTCGGCGAGGTCGTTGTCGCGAGCCGATCGGTGGCCCTCGGCTATTGGCAGGATCCGGCGGCGACCGCCCGAGCCTTCACCGTGGACGCCGCCGATCCGCGGACCCGCATCTATCGCACCGGCGATCAGGCGCTGCGGCGGCCGGACGGGCTGATCGAATATGTCGGGCGCAAGGACCAGCAGATCAAGCTCAGTGGTCAGCGTGTCGAGCTCAGCGAGGTCGAGAGCGCGCTGATGTCCTGCAACGGAGTCCGCGACGCCGCGGTGGTTGTCCGGCGCGGCGAGAGCGGCGTGCCGCGGTCCTTGTCGGCCTGGTGCGAAATGCAGCAGATGGCGACTGATGTTTCGCCGCACGATGTGAGCGCCATGCTGGCGGCGGTCCTGCCGCAGTACATGGTGCCCGCCACGATCACGATTGTTGCTCAATTGCCGCGGCTGGCGAACTTCAAGATCGACCGGGACGAGCTGCGCCGGCGCGACGAGGTGGCGCAGCAGGACAAACCGCCGGCATCGCCGCAAACCGCGACCGAGACGCTGCTTGCGGAACTCTGGTCGGAGGCGTTCGAGGCAGATGCCATCGGCCGCGACGATGATTTCTTTGCGCTTGGTGGCGACTCGCTGGCGGCCGCGACGATCAGTACCGGCGTGCACGATGCGTTGGGCGGCGAGATCGACCTGGGCACGTTCGCCGAGCACTCGACACTTGCGGAACTTGCCGCCGCGATCGATGGGATGGCGGCGGCGGGCACCGGCGAGCCGCCCCTGGTGCGCGTCTCGCGCGACGAAGCATTGCCGCTGGCGTATATCCAGGAGGCGATCTGGAACAACGCGCCAACGCCGGAACTGGCGGCGTTGTATTTCGACACCACGGCGTATCGTCTCGTTGGCCCGCTCGATGTCGGCGCCCTGCGCGCCGCCATCGACGGCGTGGTGGCACGCCACGAGTCCCTGCGCACGACGTTCCATCTGGTCGATGGCCGTCCGGCACAGATCGTTCATGCGGCGATGCCGGTGCCCATGCCGTTCATCGATCTTGCCGACATGGACGATCCGGAAGCCGAGGCTCGGCGCCGGGTACAGCGGGAACGGTCCCGGCGCGTTGCGCTGCGCGATGGGGAGCTGCTGCGGTTCTCGCTGATCCGTCTGCGTGACAACGAGCACTGGCTGGTGCAGACGACCTGCCACGCCATTTGCGATGCCGCTTCGCGCGCGGTGTTCACCAAAGAGCTGGGATTGCTGTATGACGCCAGGATACACGATGCAGCAGCGCCGCTGCCCGCCGTGATGCCATTGCACTATGGCGACTACGCGGCATGGCAAAGAAAAGCGCTGCGACCCGAGGATTTGCGTTACCGGAACGAGGTCGCGTGGTGGCAGAACCTGTTTTCCCCAGTCCCGGACACGCCCGACCTGCCATTCACGCGCAAGGCGCGTGCCGCCGGCCTGGATCCCGCGGAGGGGATCATCCGGTGGGAGATGACGCCCGACACGGCGCGTCGCACGGTCGAACTGGCGCGTGACGAACGCACCACGCCCTATATCGTGCGGCTGGCGGCGTTCGCGGCGCTGCTGGCCGCCACCACGGGCCAGCGCACAATCGTCATCGGCGCCTACGTGGAGAATCGCGGGCGGCGCGCCCTGCAGGATATGATCGGCAGTTTCGTCAACGACGTCACCATCAAGCTCGATTGCGAACCGGGCGTGTCGTTCCGGCAATGGGTCAGGCTCGTGGCCGAGCAGGTGTCGCAGACCATGGCGCACAGCGAAATCCCCGGCCAGATGCTGCGCGACGAACTGGCCGCGCGCGGCGTGCGCGCCCCGGCGGTTCGCGTGCTTTGCCAGTCCTTCGTTCTCGCCCGACCGGCGCTGAGCGGTCTCGATGTCAGCATCGTCGATCGCGGCTACATGCGCATGCCGATGGCGTTCACCCTAACATTCCGGGAGCATGACGAAGATCGCGATTGTTCGGTCGCTTTCGACGCTGAACATTACGACCCGCTGCGCATACGCGGCTTCGTCGACCGCTTCATTGGCGTGCTTGAGGCGGCGGTTGAAGCCCCGCACAGCCTGCTGGAGAACCTGGTCGCGTTTCAGCCGCGCTCGGCATCGACTTTCGCCGGATGGTCCCCGCGTCGCCTGGTTGCCGGCCGGCTTCCGCGACCTTTGCTGCGTGCGGTCATGACGCGGCTGCGGCGCCTGCGTCGACGCAATTCCGAGCGCTAGCGCGTTTTCAGTTGCAACAATACCGCGCTAGCCGGACAGCAACCGCTTTACCGCACGCAGCGGCCTGGTTATCCGCCAGGATGTCGAGGCATAAAGGTCCCGAATGCGGCACATCATCTCTTCCGTGGTCATCGGCGGCAGGGCCTTCGGATCTAGCGGTGGGACATCGGCGGTGAAATGCGTGAACGGGTCGCCCGACCAGCGCGAGTACTGCGTCCGAAAGATCCGGCGCGCCCGGTCGGGAATCGGCACACCGGAGGCGAAGCGGCCATAGCCGTAGGAAAGGCAGCGCGCCTCCTGGTAGCCGTTCATCAACACCTTGGCGGCATAGTGTCGCAGCAATGCCCGTAGCGGCGGGGAAATGTCATCGCCGCGGAAAGCGGTGGTATAGCGCGACAAGCGGTTCTGCTCGGTGCAATCGAAGCCGCTGAAGTGGAAAAAGCCAAGCCGCTCGCCTTCGATCCGCCATTCATCTCCCTGCTGTAGCAAATTGCGCTGGCCCAGGTTCCAATATGCGACATTGTAGCTGGGATAGCGCAGGATGCAGACGTGCTCCGCGAAGCCGGGGACCAGATCGATGAATCTCTGGTCGAGGAACAGACCACGCCCCGGGTCGATGACACATTGATCGCGCAGCCGGCGAGCCCACCAGTCGATGATGGCCGGGACCTCCGCCACGCTGCCGACCCCGAGAAAGCCAAGATTATAGGCACCTGCCTGCATGATGCCGACATCATCCGGAAAGGCGTCGCCCTCGGCCGGTTGCAGCAGATGCGGCGTGAGCACGAAAGATGCACCGTTCTCGAGGCTTTGCAGAACGCCAGCCAGCGGCGCGAACACCTCGATATCGGCATCAAAATACAGCACCGCATCATGCCCGCGTTCCAACAGGTAGCGAATCATGAAGGGCTTCACGGCCGTGCTGAACTCCAACACGGCGTAGCGAAAGGCGAATTGGGGGAAATCCGGGATCGCCAGGTGCTCGGCCGCAATCACCTGACAGTTTGGCGGGTAGAATGCGGCATCGGGCAGCAGCTTGTCCGCGAGGCAGAGATACAACGTGGCATTCGGATGATGCCGGCCGACGCTCTGCAGCAAAACCTTGGCCAACGGCACGTAGTTGTTCGAACAGATGGTAAAGACCGCGAAGTCCCGGACACTCATCGCGGCTGCACGCCGGTTCGAGGAAGCTGCGCCTGCTCCTGAGCTTCCGCTGCTCCGTAAGATGCTTCACTGGTCCGCTTCCGCCATGTTGCCAGGCGTGTATTCCGCTCCACCTGGTCGGGCCGACCTGTGATGCCGCGGCACAGTTCCGTTTCCAACCGGTCGAGGCCGGCGAGGCGGGTCGCGACTTCCTCCGGCGTCAGCGCCGGGATGGGAAACAGCAAGCCGTTGGCGCGACAGGAGTGTATCTGCACTTGCGTCAGTGCCTTCATAGCTGCCTTCTTGGTCGGCCATGCCGGACTTTTCCGGCCGGACCACGATGTAAGCTCCCCCACCGGACGTTGGCGAATCGGCTCGCGATCAACGCGGCGGGGCGCACCCCCGCCGTCGCCGCTTCCCTTCCGTCCCACCCCATAGCATCCTGGCAACCCGGAGGGCGCCCACATGAAAATCATCGCCGTCGAGACCAGCCTGACCCGCATCCCGTTCGACATGGGCGCCATGCCCGCCTCGTTCGGCGGCATCGGCTGGCAGGCGCTCAACACGCTGTGGGTCCGCGTCGTCACCGACCAGGGGCTGGAGGGCTGGGGCGAGGGTTTTGGCCACGCCTGCGTCGCCGCCACCAAGACGGTCTGCGACACCCAGCTTGCCCCGGCGATCCTCGGCCAGGACGCGCGCGACATCGCCGGCCTGCGCGCGCGGCTGTCCAAGACGTTCCACCTGTTCGGCCGCAACGGGCCGCACATCTATGCGCTGTCGGCGCTCGACATCGCGCTGTGGGACCTCGCGGGCAAGGCGGCCGGGCTGCCGTTGTGGCGGCTGTGGGGCGGCGCGCCGCGCACCCACCTGACCGCCTATGCCAGCCTGCTGCGCTATGGCCGGGCGGCCACACTCGCCGCCGCCTGCACCCGCGCGGTGACACAGGGTTTTCGCGATATCAAGCTGCACGAGATCGAGCTGCCGATCGTGCGCGCCGCCCGCGAGGCGATCGGCCCGGACATCCGGCTGATGGTCGACGTCAACTGCCCCTGGACGGTCGCCGAGGCGATCGACATGGCGCGCGCCTTCCGCCCGCTCGACCTGGCCTGGCTGGAGGAGCCGGTCTGGCCGCCGGAGGATCACGCCGGCCTCGCCCGGGTCCGCGCCGAGGGCGTGCGCATCGCCGCGGGGGAAAATGCCGGCGGCCTGCACGACTTCCAGCACGCCTTCGCCGCCGGCGCGCAGGACATCGCGCAGCCCAGCGTCATCAAGATCGGCGGCCCCTCCGCGGTGTTCGAGATCGCCGCGCTGGCCAAGGCGCACGGCGTGCGGCTGGTGCCGCACAACGCCTATTTCGGCCCCGGGCATCTGGCGTCGCTGCACCTCAACGCGACGCTGGCGCCCGACGCGCCGCTGGAGCGGCTGTTCATCGACATGGAGGCCAATCCGTACCACGAGCTGGTGCTGGTGCAAGACGGCAAGGCGGCGGTGCCGACCGGCCCCGGCCTGGGGCGAGATCCGGACCCGGAGGTGCTGCGCCGCTACCAGCTTGCCGAGCCGACCGTCAATCGCCTGTAGAGGGGCATCGCCTGTAGGGAGCCACCGCGTGCAGAGGAACTCGCCGTGAAGATCACCAAGCTGCGTACCCAGGTCGTCCACCTGCCGATCGATCCGCCGATCCTGACCGCGATCCTCGGCACCATCGCCTCGGCCGATTGCGTGCTGACCTTCCTGGAGACCGACGAGGGCCTGGTCGGCGAGGGCCTGGTGCTCACCATCAACAACCGCCGGCTCGGCGTGATCCACGAGATGATCCGCAACCTCGAGGATCTGGTGGTCGGGCTGGATCCGCACCTCGGCGGGGCGCTGAACGCGCGGGCGTGGAAAGAACTGAACTTCCTGGGATACGCCGGGGTTTCGATCGTCGGGCTCGCCGCGATCGACACCGCGCTGTGGGATCTGCGCGGCAAGGCGGCCGGGCTGAACGTTGCGCACCTGATCGGCGCCTGCCGTGCCGCCGTGCCGTGCTATGCCTCGGGCGGGCTGTGGCTGTCCGGCTCGATCGACGATTTGCAGAAGCAGGCGTCGCGCTTCGTCTCGCGCGGCTTCCGCGCGATGAAGACGCGCGTCGGCCCGCGTGAGCCGGAGCGGATGGTCGCCCGCGTGCGCGCGATCCGCGAGGCGGTTGGCCCCGACATCGCCCTGATGGTCGACGCCAACCAGCAAATGAGCGTCAAGCAGGCGATCCGCATCGGGCGGATGATGGAGGAGCTGAACCTCACCTGGTTCGAGGAGCCGGTGATCTGCCACGATCATGCCGGCGAGGCGCAGATCGCCGCGGCGCTGGACACGCCGATCGCCTCCGGCGAGACGGTCCACACGCATCGCGGCGTGCTGGCGATGCTACAGGCACGCGCCGCCGATGTGGTGATGCCCGACCTGCAGCGCATGGGCGGCCCGACGGAGTTCCTCAAGGCCGGCCACCTGTGCGAGGCTTTCAACGTGCCGTGCGCCTCGCACCTGTTTCCGGAGATGAGTTTGGCGCTGCTCGCGGCGCTGCCGGGCGGCTACTACCTGGAGCACATGCCATGGTTCGAGAAGATCTATCGCGAGGAAATCGTGCTGGATGCCAATGGCGACGCGGTGGTGCCCGACCGACCGGGCTGGGGCTTCAGCTTCGATCCGGCAGCGGTCCGACGTTTCGCCGCCTGAGTCCGACGTTTCGCCGCCTGACAGGCATGCTCGGCCCGGCGGCGCTGGCGCTCGCGGGTTTTGCCGGGATGGCGCTTGCCGGCGTCGCCGCGGCGGCGTACCCGGCGCCGCAGTCGTTGCCGCCGCCGGTCGACCCGACCTGCATCACCTCGGCGTTCGGCCCGCGCGTGCTGGCTGGCCAGCCTGTGGCCGGGACGTTCCATCACGGCATCGACCTGCGCGCCGCGCCGGGCGCCGCGGTGCGCGCCGTCGCCGCCGGGCAGGTGATCGGCATTGATCGCCATGGCGCCGGCGGGCTGGAGGTGCGGGTGCGGCACGCGGGCTTTACCGCGCTGTATGCGCATCTTGGCACGCTGACTCCGGCCCTGCTGCGCGGCAGGCGCACGCTTGCCGCCGGCGAGAAGATTGCCGTGGTCGGCCATTCCGGCCTGGAATATGGCCCGCATCTGTATTTCGAGCTCAGCATCGACGGCCACCGCATCGACCCGGCGCCGTATCTGAAAGCGGGTGCGTGCCGATGATGTCGCACCGCCAACGATGTGCCGGCATCGCCGTGTCCGTCGTACACCTCTCCCGCACTTGGCGGGAGAGGTTGCGGAGCACCTGCGACGCGGGTGAGGGTCGTGCGTGCGGCACGACCCTCACCGTCGTCGCTTCGCGCCTCGACCTCTCCCGCGAAGAGCGGGAGAGGTGTACGTGGCTCCAGTCAGCCTGAACCTGCCCCAGCGCTCGCCGAAACAGCCTCGGCGGCGTCGGCCGCTCAATCGATCCCGCCGGCCGAGTCCGGGCCGCCGATCTCCAGCACATGTGCGTTCAGCCGCAACAGCGCCTGCTGCAGCGCGGCCCATTCGGTCCGGCTGAAACCTTTCGACAGGCTTGCCGCGAGCTCGCGCGCCAGCGGAACGACCCCCTGGTGCACCGCGACCCCCTTGCGTGTCAGGCTGAGCCGCCGCCCGCGGCCATCGTGCGGATCCGGCGCCTGCCGCAGCAACCCGCGCGCCACCAGGCTGGCCGCGGCACGGCTCACCTTCACCTTGTCCATCGCCGTCGCCTCGCCGACCGCGCTGGGCGACAGCGTGCCGAACCGCCCGACCACCGCGATCACCCGCCATTCAGGGATGCTGATGCCGAACGCCTCGGAATAGCGCCGCGCGAACAAACGAGACACCCGGTTCGACGCGACCGACAGCCGATACGGCAGGAAGTCCTCAAGCCGGAATCCGTTGCCGGCCGGTTCTGCCGCGCGGCGCTGCCTTGACAATCGTTTCATTGCAAACTACCCCCGCCTCAAGCTTATATACCGTGGATCTTCCTGCGAGGGAACGGCCCAGATTCGGCCCGCCGGTTTTTGTCCCGCCGCAACGCCCCCAATGCCCCCGCCCCCAACCACTCCAGCCCCCCACTACTCCAGCCGAGGACGCCATGAGCGATCTGACGTATCTTTCCGGCTTCGCCAACGAGCATGCCACCGAGGCGGTCGCCGGCGCGCTGCCGGTGGGACAGAATTCGCCGCAGCGCCCGCCGCTCGGCCTCTACGCCGAGCAGCTCTCCGGCACGCCCTTCACCGTGCCCCGGCACGCGGCGCGGCGAACCTGGATGTATCGCATCCGGCCCTCGGCCGATCACCCGGCCTATCGACGGATCGATAACGGATTGTTGTGCGGCGCGCTGGCCGATCCGACGCCGAATCGGCTGCGCTGGGATCCGCTGCCGCTGCCGGATGCGCCGACCGATTTCATCGGCGGTCTCACGACACTGCTGGCCAACGGCGATTCGATCGCCGGGGCCGGCGTCACCGTGCATCTCTATCGCGCCAACCAGGCCATGCAGCGCATCTTCTGGAACGCCGACGGCGAGCTGCTGATCGTTCCGCAGCAAGGACGACTGGCGCTGGACACCGAGCTGGGCCGGATGGCGGTCGCCCCGGGCGAGATCGCGGTGCTGCCGCGCGGCGTGCGCTTCCGGGTTGCACTGCCGGACGGCACGGCGCGCGGCTATGTGTGCGAGAACCACGGCGCCGTGCTGCGCCTGCCGGAACTCGGCCCGATCGGCGCCAACGGGCTGGCCAACCCGCGCGACTTCCTGACCCCGGTCGCCTGGTTCGAGGACCACGACGGGCCGACCGAGATGGTGCAGAAGTTCAGCGGCGCGCTGTGGGCCACCGAGCTGGACCACTCGCCGCTCGACGTCGTCGCCTGGCATGGCACCCTCGCGCCCTGCAAATACGACCTGGCGCGCTTCATGGTGATCAACACGGTCAGCTTCGATCATCCCGACCCGTCGATCTTCACCGTGCTGACCTCGCCGACCGACGCGCCGGGCGCGGCGAATGTCGATTTTGCGGTGTTTGCGCCGCGCTGGATGGTGGCGGAGCACACGTTCCGCCCGCCCTGGTTCCATCGCAACGTGATGAACGAGTTCATGGGCCTGATCCACGGCACCTATGACGCCAAGGCCGGCGGCTTCAGCCCCGGCGGCGCCAGCCTACACGGCTGCATGGCCGCGCATGGGCCGGACGCGGAAACCACGCGGCGCGCCATGGCGGCTGACATTGCGCCGCACCGCCTCGAAAACACGCTGGCGTTCATGTTCGAGACGCGCCAGGTACTCCGCCCGACGCGCTTCGCCCTGGAAACCCCGGCGCTGCAGCGCGACTACGACGCGTGCTGGCAAGGACTGGACCGACAGTTCAGCCGCCTGGCCTGATCCGGCCAGCCTTGCGCGCCCACGGGGGCCTGCGCCACCCTGGGGTGACACAACCCCGAAGCGTCCGATGATCCGCCCATGACGCCCCCCCGGCCGGCCAGGCGCCCGCGCGCCCGCGCCGACAGCGCCGCCGCCACGCTGCCGCTCGATGCCCCTGAGCCGGTGGCGCGCCTGGTGTCGCTGACCACCGACCGGCTGACGCTGCGGCCGCTCGTCCCCGCGGATGCCGCGGCGCTGCACACCCTCGTCAACGACTTCGAGGTCACCCGCAACCTGACGGTGGTGCCGTTTCCCTATCCGCGCGATCTGGCCGACGACTGGATCGCCGCGACCGCGCGGGAGCTGGCCGACGGCAGCGCCTACCAGCTCGCGATCACCGGGCACGAAGGCGCCGACGAGATGCTGATCGGCGTCGTCGGCCTGCGGCTGGACGCCAAGGCGCGTACCGGACGCATCGGCTACTGGGTGGGGCGGCGGTTCTGGGGCCACGGCGTCGCGTCGGAGGCCGCCGGCCGGCTGGCGCGCTGGGCGATGGCCAATCTCGCGATCGACCGGCTGACCGCCGAGGTGGCCACCGACAATCCCGCCTCCGCCGCGGTGCTGCACCATATCGGCTTCCGCCAGGTCGGCGACGGCGCTGCGGAATTCCGCTCGCGCGGGGGAAAACACCCGGTCTGGCAGTTCCTGGCAACCCGTGACGACATCTTCGGCCACACCGAGGTCGAGCCGCCGGCGGAACCGGCCAATGAACCAGGGAGCAAGCCGCTGCTGCTGGTGGCCGCCTGCGCGCTGATCGACATCGACGGCCGCGTGTTGCTGGCGCGCCGGCCGGAGGGCAAGAAGATGGCCGGGCTGTGGGAATTCCCCGGCGGAAAACTGCATCCCGGCGAGACGCCGGAGGCGGCGCTGATCCGCGAACTCAAGGAGGAGCTGGGCATCGACGTCTCGGCCGCCTGCCTGGCGCCTTTCGCTTTCGCCTCGCACGCCTACGAGCGGTTCCACCTGCTGATGCCGCTCTATCTGTGCCGCCGCTGGAAGGGCATCCCGCGGGCGCGGGAGGGCCAGACCCTGAGCTGGGTCCGCCCGGCGCGGCTGGCGGAGTATGAGATGCCGCCGGCCGACAAGCCGCTGGTCCCCCTGCTGCGCGAGTTCCTGTAACCGTAACGCGCTGCCCCCGGATCAAGTCCGGGGCATGGCTTTTCCGCGTTACGGCCGCGGTCTAGTCTCGCTGGCGAAGGAGACACGCATGACCGCCGGAAACCCGACTGCCTGCCTGCTGGTGATCGGCAACGAGGTCCTGTCGGGCCGCACGCAGGATGCCAACATCCGGTTCCTCGCCGTGAAGCTGGGCGAGCTCGGCATCCCGCTGCGCGAGGTGCGGGTGATCCCCGACATTGCCGAAACGATCATCAAAACGGTCAACGAAACCCGTGCGATGTTCGACTACGTGTTCACCACCGGGGGCATCGGGCCGACGCATGACGACATCACCAGCGAATGCGTCGCCGCCGCTTTCGGCGTGCCGTGGGAGCCGCACCCGGAGGCCTGGGCGCGCATGGAGCGCAGCTACAAGCCGGGCGACTTCAACGCCGCGCGTCAGCGCATGGCGACGATGCCGCGCGGCGCCACGCTGATCGACAACGCGCTGTCGGTGGCGCCCGGGTTTCAGATCGGCAACGTCTACGTGATGGCGGGCGTGCCGCGCGTGATGCAGTCGATGTTCGACTGGCTGGCGCCGCGCCTGCAGGGCGGGCCGAAGATCGAGTCACGCGCCGTGCACGCGATCGGCTTGCCGGAAGGCGTGATCGCCGAGGGCCTGGGCGCGATCCAGGCGCGTTATCCGCAGCTCGACCTTGGCAGCTATCCGTTCTACCGCCCGGGCGGCAACGGCGTGGCCCTGGTCGCCAAGGGCACCGACGTCGCCGCCGCGGAAGCAGCGATCGCCGATGTCACGGCGCTGATCACCGGCTTCGGCAAGCTGCCGATACCGGGGGAGCCGGAGGGGTAGGAGTGCGCGCGCCGGTTGTCTGATCGCGTGCACGCGGTCGCCTCGATGAGCAACCTTGCGTTCCGACTGCTCTGTCTTGAAGCGCTGGTTCACGCTATGGTACGAACACAATGCGTTTCCGGAGACGTCGATGGATCGAGACCACGTGATAGCGAGGCTTCGCGCGCATGAAGCCGATCTGCATCGGGTCGGGGTCGCTCGGCTCTATTTGTTTGGCTCGGTCGCCCGGCGGGAAGCCCGGACGGACAGCGATGTCGATCTCTTCTTCGATACCGACAACCCGCGCTTCAGCCTGATCGAGCTGGTCGACGTCCAGGATCGTGTCAGCGATATCCTTGGCACGGAAACCGATGTGATGACGCGGGCCAGCCTGCATCCAATGCTTCGACCTCAGATCGAAGCGGAAGCGCTGCGCGTCTTCTGACGTGCCGCGTAGCGTCCTGCTTCGCCTGGTCGACATTCGCGACGCGATCCGCGGAATTCAGGCTGTGGCCGCCGGGACCACATACGACGGCTTCGCCAATAGCTGGGGGATGCAACGCGCTGTCGAGCGCGGGCTGGAAATCATCTCCGAGGCCAGCCGCCATGTCCCTGTCGACGTGAAGGCGCTTGCGCCAAACATCCCCTGGCGTCAGATCGCTGCGATCGGCAATCTGCTCCGCCACGAATATCAGCGCGCCGACATCACGGCGACGTGGAACATCATCGAGGAACACCTGCCGCCTCTCGCCATCGCGATTGAGCAATTGATCGTGGAGGCGGAACGGCGAGAGAGAGGGTGACGGTGCTGTTCACCGGCGTCGGCAAGGTGCCGATTGCGTTCCGGACGCTGGCGGGGTTGACGCGCCCGGATGCGGACCGCACATCCCGCCGATGCCGGATCCCTTCGTCACGCCCGAGGAACCCTCCGCCGCCGAGGCGATCGCCGCGATCGGCGACGAGCTCGGCATGTTCGACGACTGGATGGAGCGCTACCAGTTCATCATCGAGCTGGGCCGCAAGCTGCCACCCTTCCCGGACGCCTGGCGGAACGACGCGCATCGCGTGCCGGGCTGCCAGAGCAAGGTGTGGATGGAGGCGGTGCAGCGCGACGACCTGCTGTATCTGGGCGGCATATCCGACGCGGCGATCGTCTCCGGCCTGATCGCGCTGCTGCTGCGGGTCTATTCCGGGCGCGCGCCGGCGGAGATCGTCGCCACCGACCCGGTATTCCTGAAGGACCTCGGCCTGCTGGAGGCGCTGTCCACCAACCGCGGCAACGGCATCGCCGCGATGGCGCGCAAGATCCGCGAGCTGGCGGCGCACCAGCAAGCCGCGTGATCAGCGGATCAGCTCGACCCGCACGCCTGCCTGCGCCGCAATCGCCTGCCAGGCGCGATCGGCTGTGAGCGCCGGTACGTCCAGCCGTCGCGCCAAGGCGAGGCACGCGCGGTCGCCCAGCGACAGTCCGGCGGCCCGTGTCACTGCCAGCAGGATGCCGACCTGATAGGCCAGCTCATGATCGAACGGGACGAGCGATATCGGCAACGGGTCCAATACCGCACGGATCTCGGCGTCGCGGCCACCATTGCGGGTATAGTGCCCCACGACCTCGGCGAAATTGACCGTGGTCATCGCAGAGTCCGTTAGCGCATGGCCGACACGCACGCCGCCCGGCTTCCCAAGCAGCAACGCGAGAAGAGCCGACGCGTCGAGCACAAATTCGGTCACTCCCGCTCCGCCTCGCGTTTTCGCTCATCGAGAAATGCCTGCACGCTGCCCTCCGGCCGATCGCCGAGGATGCGCCGAGAGAGTTTTTGCGCACGCGCGACCACGGCGTCGACAGTGCGGATACGGATCTCATCCCCCGCCAATTCGACCACGACGTCACCGCCATCGTGCAGGCCGACGGCCTTGCGGAATTCAGCCGGCAGGCTGATACGCCCGGATGTCGTTACCCGCCCATGTACCACATTCATGGCGCAAACCCCTTAGAAGCCACAGTTGATACATTATGGCGTCAATTTCCCTCAAGACAAGCACCATATCCCCTGGCACACGCGTGGCCCTGTTCTTCGCCGTGCTCTTCATCGCCGCCGCGATCAACACCGCGTTCCTGCCGCTGTGGTTCGCCGATCGCGGGCTCGGCCCCGGCGCGATCGGCCAGATCCTCGGCGCCGCGTCCTTGCTGCGGGTCCTCACCGGCCCGGTCTGGGGCACGCTGGCCGATCGCATCGGCCGCCGCCGCCCGGTGCTGCTGGGCGCCGCGATCGTCGCCACGCTCACCAGCCTGCTCTACCTGGCGCTGCGCGACTTCCTGCCGCTGCTGCTGCTGTCGGTGTTTCAGGCCTCGGCCGCCTCCGCGCTCAACCCGCTGGTCGACTCGCTGGCCCTGGCGCTGGCGCGGGAGCGGCGGCTGGAATACGGCCCGGTGCGCGCCGTCGGCTCCGCCGCCTACATGGTCGCGACCGCCGCGACCGGATGGCTGCTGACCCGCACGGGGACCTGGATCGTCCCCGCGCTGCTGGCCCTGGCCTACGGCGGCAGCAGCGCGGTCGCGACCGCGTTGCCGGAGGCCGCGACGCCCCCGGTGGCGGCGCACCCGCTCGCCGGGCTGCGCCTGCTGGCCCATCGCCCGTTCCGGCTGATCGTGCTGGCCAGCGCGCTGATCCAGGGCGCGCACGCCGCCTATTACGGTTTTGCCCCGCTGTTCTGGCGCGGCCAGGGGTTTTCCGACAGCACGATCGGCCTGCTGCTCGCCGAGGCCATCATCGCCGAGGTCGCCCTGTTCGCCTGGGGCCGCCGCCTGGTGGAGCGCCTCGGCCCGCCCGGCCTGACCGCCTGCGCCGCCGCGGCCTCGCTGCTGCGCTGGGCGGTGACCGCCGCCGCGCCGCCGCTGCCGGTGCTGGCCGGCGTCCAGTTGCTGCACGCGGCCACCTTCGCCATGCAGCATCTGTCGGCGATGCTGGTGCTCAGCCGCGCGATCCCGCCCGAGCGGGCCGCCACCGCCCAGGCGCTGCATTCCGCACTGGGGATGGGCGCGCCGACCGGGCTGATGATGTTCTTCTCCGGCTGGGTTTTCGCGCGCTGGGGTGGGGTGGTGTTCCTGATCATGGCGGCCATGGGAGGCGCGGCACTGCCACTGGCGTTCAGGTTGCGGCGTACCCTTGCGTAAAAGTCGGGCGCGTAAAAGTCGGGTGCGGGTGGATTCCGGATATTGCGGCCGTTCACGCCGAACAGCCGATCATGATCCGAAACTGCCACGCGTGGGCATGGTGTTGCGCAACGGCCCGCTGCGATCTTCGGTGCTCTCACGGTGCATGGGTCATTCCTCCCCTCACGCCGCGAGGGCAGTCATGGAGGCCGCCACGCGGGCCGCAACCTCGGCCAGCAGCCGCTTCTGCATCTCCTGGCCCGGGCCGCCCAGGGCGACGCCCACCGCCTTCGCGCGCGCGGCGTGCCGCTCGGCGCGCTCGCGGCAGCGGCGTGCGTGCCGTCCCTCCACCGCAGGCCGCGGCGGCGTGCTCGCCGGGGCGGCTTCGGGCGTCGGCTCCGCCAGCGCCGGGGCCGGCGGCGCGTCCGTCCGAGCGGCTTCAGCCGCCGGTTGCGCGGCCACCGGCGCGGCCACCGGCGCCGCCACCGCCGCCACCACCTCCGCCGGCCGCCGCGGCGCCGCGGTCTGCCGGTCCAGGAACGTCTCCAGCGTGGCGTCCATCGTCTTGCACAGCGCGATGAGCCGCGTCTGGTAGCGAAGCTGCAGGACGGGCGGCAGGTTCGGCTGCGCGGCGGCGCGGAAATCGTCCATCACGTGGTAGTGCGCGCTGACGAAGCGCGCGGCCAGCAACGCCTCCAGCGCATCGCGCGGGCGCAGCGCCGCGACGACTAGGGAGGCCGCCTCGCGCATCGCGGCTTTTTGGTCCGCCGTGGCCCGCGGGTGGAACGGCAGGGCGTCCATGGTGGTGCAGAGCATGGCGGCGTGGGTGAGGGCGTCGAGGGCGAGGGGCTGCGGCTGGGTGGGGGACTGGGTCATGGCCTGGGCTCCGTTCTGGTTGCAGGAATAGTGCAGGACTATACCCAGGGTTGCGGACTATTGTCAACGGTATAGGATCACAGTCCTCATCCGCCTGTGCACCAGGGGCGTCCCCGCCATCAGGCGCGCGTTCACCCGAGCTAAACGGCGGCACCCGCGCCGACCTTGCGCACCGCTGCGCAGGTGGATGACGCAAACGACGGATGCGGCGCCCGGTGAGCCTCGATTGGCTCTGAATGGTCCACCAGCAATCAAGCCAGAGTCCACCACCGAGTGAGGCCGCGAACCGCGGAAGTCCACGGAGGGGAGTGGGTTAGTTTGAATGCCCGCAATGGGTGGATTCCGGACATTCCTTCTCGTCCGCGACCTTGTTTTGGCCGGTTGACAGCTATGGCACGCATGGGCGCGCCATGGAGGCGCTCCCGACCGCTCCTCCCTCGCAGCCGCATGAAACGGTTGCCAGCGTTCAGTCGTCAGTGCCGATTTCGGTGCCTATCTGGGGAATGTCGGCTAAAACGGAGAAAGTTTAGCGTTTGCCTGACCGCACCCTTCTAGGCCAGCCGAAAAAGCGCTAATATTTAGGCCACTTCGGGAGTCATCTGGGGAACGCCGGCTGAATGCGTCAGCGCGTGACAAGTGGCGGCGAGCGAGAATCTGGGTGGCGGTCAGCAATGTAATCGAGGAGCAACAGCGATGAGAAAGCTTCTTTACAAATCGGGCGCCTGTATCGGTCTCGCACTGCTTTCCCCGGCGGCACTTGCTGCTACGCAGGAAGAGGTACTGACGACCCTTTTTGGCCAACTGCAGATGTATCTGTTGTATCTGTTCATTATATTCGTGATCATCGTCATCGCCGCCGTGTACTTCTGGAAATCACGAGACAAGCGTCAGACCCCATTGAACAGAATATTCGAGGAGGGCGAAGCGATACACTCAGTTGGACCCGATACCCTAGTCACCGAGTGTGTGCGCTTGATGACCGCCGGCAAAATCGGTGCCCTGATCGTAATGGATGGCGAACGGCTGATAGGCATCTTCACAGAGCGGGATGCGCTGAACAAAGTGCTGGCTGGCGGCCTTGATCCAGGCAACACGAAAGTGTCCGCGGTGATGACGAAGGACCCATACTGCATCCCTCCGACGACGACGGTTGGTGCCGCGATGGAATTGATCACCAGGCGGCGATTCCGGCACCTTCCGATTGTGGACAATGGCAAGGTGCTCGCCGTCGTATCGAGCGGCGATCTAACCCACTGGCTGGTGCAGGACCAGATGGGAGAGGTTCGAGAGCTTGTCGATCTTGCCGGCCGGTCCTGAGGTGTTGTCAGGCTGGCGGACGAAGGATGCGATGAGGCGTGACGTGGCTTGTCGATCACGCAGTGCAGTTGCCGTCGCCCAAGTGCGATTGTCCGTCGTCAGAATATTTGAGACAGAGACGGGCGAGATCGAAGGGAGGATCTGGCATTAGATGGAGTAATGGGCGCTTAAAGTCCGAGCTTGTCTGGCGGACCGATTTCTACACGCGCCCAGAAGCCGACCGCGCTATCGCCCGATACATTGATGGGTTCTACAATCCCGTCCTATGTCTGGAGCAACCGGTTCCGGCACAGGGCGACCTCGGGCGATGAGAGTCCGCTCTGGGTCGACTGCGGTGGTTGGGCCGGGCGCCTCGGCTGCCGCCGTTTCGGGTGGCGAGCAGACATCTGAAACTGGTCGACTATGAACGGCTATGACTTCAAGAGGGTCGCGCCTCGGCGCTGTCCGTTGCGCCGCGGCTCTTGCGCCAGGCACCAGGCGGGGTGCCCATCAGCCTCTTTAAGGCGCGGTTGAAGGCAGCTTCCGGTTCATATTTGACGCGCGAATGCGTCAGCAGCTCGCCATCAGAGCCTCAGGCGGAATCCAACTTCCATCGTCTCACTGGACCAGTTGCCGGCGATATTGGCGTGAACGTTGCCAAACAGGGCCCAATTCCCGCGGCCCGCGCTCACGCCCGCGCCGACAACGGCGCTGCTGCGGTCGAGCTTCACGCCGCTGGCCGG
>Ga0209415_10005072_pt1 | contig 23827 bp, 18 predicted proteins | sample PeaSoiSIISIP2007_FD_187696 | JGI IMG/M metagenome (GOLD analysis project Ga0209415, IMG submission 187696) | Peat soil microbial communities from Weissenstadt, Germany - SII-SIP-2007 (SPAdes) (version 2) | ecosystem: Environmental > Terrestrial > Soil > Wetlands > Peat | place: Germany... | reverse complement strand
AACCTGGGCCTCGAAGAGCTGCTCCACCGGAGCTCTGAGGCCCGCCGCCTGCTCAACGACGACGGCGTCACCTACAACGTCTACGGGCCGGACGGGCCCGGCGAGGCGGGTACCCCGGCGGCCGCTCCCTGGGCGCTCGACCCACTGCCGGTGCTGCTCGCCAGCCAGGAATGGGCCGGCGTCGAGCTCGGCGTCATCCAGCGTGCCGAGCTGCTCAACCTGGTCCTTACCGATCTCTACGGTCCCCGCGACCTGCTGCGCCGCGGCGCGCTGCCCGCAGAGCTGGTCTTCAGCCACGCCGGCTTCCTGCGCCAATGCGACCAGATCCGCTTGCCCGGCAACCAGCAGCTCTTCAATATGGCTGTAGACCTCGTGAGGGGCACCTCGGGCGAGTTCACCGTCCTGGCAGACTTCACCCAAGCGCCCTCAGGCGCTGGCTACGCCCTGGAGAACCGGGTCGTTGTGTCCCGCGTGTTCCCGAGCCTTTACCGCGACTCCCAGGTCCACCGGCTCGCCCCCTTCTTTCGCACGCTGCGGGCTTCGCTCCAAGACGTCGCCCCGCCCGACGCCGACGATCCCCGCATCGTGCTGCTCAGCCCTGGCCCGTGGAGCGAGACCGCCTTCGAGCACGCTTACCTGGCTTCGCACCTCGGCTACGCGCTAGTCGAGGGCGCAGACCTGACGGTGCGTGAGGGCCGGGTGTGGATGCGCTCGCTCCGTCGCCTCGAGCGCGTCGACGTGATCCTGCGCCGGACCGACGCGTGGTTCTGCGACCCTCTCGAGCTGCGCCCCGACTCGAGGCTCGGGGTCCCCGGGCTCGTCGAGGTGGCCCGCGTGGGCGGAGTTTCTATCGTCAACACGCTCGGCAGCGGGGTGCTCGAGAACCCGGGCCTGCTGCCCTTCCTCCCGGGGCTCGCTCAGCACCTCCTCGGCGAGCAGATGCTGATGCCGTCGGCCCCCACTTGGTGGTGCGGCGACGAGGCCGGCCGCAGCCACGTTCTTGCCAATCTCGAGCGGCTGGTGGTCAAGCCCATTGCGCGCCGAACCGGCCCGACGGCGGTGTTCCCTTGGGAGCTCACAAGCGAGCGGAGGGACGACCTGCGGCGCACGATCGAAGCCCACCCGGCAGGCTGGGTCGGGCAGGAACCCCTCCAGCTGGCGTCCACACCGACGCTAACCGGCACCGGCCTCGAGGCCAGGCCCAGTGTGCTGCGCGCCTTCGCCGTCGCACGCCAGGGCTCCTACGCCGCCATGCCCGGCGGCCTGACCCGGGTTGCCGGCTCGGCGGACCTTTCGGCCGATGCCCTGGCAACAGGGCGCAGCCCGAGGATCTCGAACCAGGCGGGTGCCATCAGCAAGGACACCTGGGTGCTCGCCTCCGAGCCCGAGAAGCTTTCCGGTTTTTGGCTGGCCTCTGGTCCTCCGGTCACCGCCGTCGACCCGGCGGCGTCAATGTCGTCTCGGGCCGCCGAGAACCTGTTCTGGATGGGCCGCTATGCCGAGCGGGCCGAGGCCGTTGCCCGTCTCGTACGTGTGGCCCACGACCGGCGGAACGATTTCCAGCGGAGCGCCAACCCTGCAGGTACCGAATGCCTCCAAGTGCTTCTCACCGCCCTCACCCGGGTCAGCTCGACCTACCCGGGCTTCGTCGGGGAGGGTGCTGGCGAGAGGCTTTCCGCTCCGGGTGGCGAACTGTTCGCCCTCGTGATCGACGAGAACCGGCCAGGCACCTTGGCCCACGCCGCGAGGCACCTCCTCGGTGCCGCCCAGGCCGTTCGCGACCAGCTGTCGGCGGACATCTGGATGGCGGCAGGGACGCTCGAGCGCGAGCTCGAACAGCTCCGGACCTCCGACCCCGATCACCTCATGGTCGTGCAACACAGCCTCGGCCGGATCATGCAGGGCTTGCTGGCGCTGTCGGGCATCTTCGCAGAGGGCATGGTGCGCGACCCCGGCTGGCGGTTCATGGACGCGGGGAGGCGTCTCGAGCGCGGGCAGCAGCTGGTCGCCCTGCTGCGGGCCACGGTAACGATGCAGCGCAGCACCGCCACCGACAGCCTGCTCCTCGAGTCGGTGCTCATTGCTGCCGAAAGCATCCTCACTTACCGCCGCCGCTACCGTTCGCATGCCCAGCTCGAGACGCTGCTCGACCTGCTCCTGATCGACCCGGACAACCCCCGGTCGCTCGCTTTCCAACTCGATCAGCTCGCCGTCGACGTCCGCCTCATACCGAAGCTGGACAGCGGGCTCCGCTTGAGCGACCCGGAGCGGCTGGTATTGGAGGCTTCGACCTCGCTTCGCCTGGCAAATACGGCGTTGCTCGCCCGGTCTGAACAGGACGGCACGCGCCCGGAGCTCGACGCCGTCCTCAGCAATCTCCTGGAGCTGCTCTTCCGCACCGCTGACGCCATCGACACTGACCACTTCGTCCACCTCCTTCCCCAGCACTCGCTGGTCGGCTCATGATCTACCGCGTCGTCCACCACACGGAGTACCTCTACGACTCGGAGGTGTCGTCGAGCTACGGGGAGCTGTACGTGTTGCCCCGCGACCTCCCGGGACAGCTTTGCCAGTCGTCGAAGGTGGTGATCGACCCCGAACCTCACGACTATCGCGAACGGACAGACTTCTACCGGAACCGGGTCGCCCACTTCGCCGTGCTGGAGCCACACACCCGGCTGAGTATCACCGCCGAAAGCATCGTCGCAGTCACGCGGCCGGCCTCGGTCCCTCTTGCTGTTGACCAGGCCTGGGAAACTGTGCGCGAGCGCCTTCGCCTCGACCCAACAGTGGATGTCGTGGGCACCTACGACTTCCTCTTCGACTCGCCCAAGGTCGTGGTATCGCCTGCCGTCGCCGCCTATGCCGCCGAGTCGTTCCCCTCCGGGCGACCGCTCGGCGAGGCCCTGACGGAGCTCAAATCGCGCATCCACGACGATTTCGCTTACAAGCCGGGCGCCACATCGGTGCGCACCACGCTGTCTGAGCTGCTCGAGAACCGTAAAGGGGTCTGCCAGGACTTCGCTCACCTGGCGGTCGGCTGCCTGCGTTCTGTCGGGCTCGCTGCCCGCTATGTGAGCGGCTACCTCGAGACCATTCCCCCCCCGGGACAGGACCGCCTAGTTGGCAGCGATGTGTCTCACGCTTGGGCTTCTGTGTTCGTGCCCGATGGGGGATGGGTGGACATCGACCCGACCAACGACCGGTTCGTCTCCGACCGTTACGTCACCAACGCTTACGGCCGCGACTACGGCGACGTGTCGCCGGTCAAAGGCATCATCTACACGGAGAGCAAGGACAACGAGCTGAGCGTCTCGGTCGACGTCGTCCCCCTCTAGTTTCGCCCGGCTCCGCCCGGCTCCGCCCGGCTCCGCCCGGCTCCACCGGCTCCGCCCGGCCCGGCTCTGGAGCCGAGCCCGCCTCGAGGCGCGTCCGGCCGCCTTTATTCGCGAAAAGTCGCGCCAAGCGGCGGTTAAAGGGGCGCCGTCTGGGCGACTTTTACGCACTGACATGCCGTCTGGCCGACTTTTATGCGTTTTTCGAATAAATATCGACCAGACGCGGCGTCCGAGCCGGGCGTGACGCGGCCCCTAACGCCGCCTGAGGCTTCTCACGGTTCCGGGAGGCTCTAAAGGATCAGAGCCGCCAGCTCTGCGATGGCCGGTTCGTTGGCGGAGTGGACATGTCCGCCCGTGCGGGTGATGAAGTACTCCACCTGGAGGTTGACCCGGGTCCCCTCGTTGTCGCTCGATAGGCGGAAGTCGCTGCGAACGCCGCAGATGAAGAGGTTGAGCGCGGAGCCGTAGCCGATCTCGCTCGCCGTTCCAGAGTCCACGTCGACACCGTCCAACTGGGCGAGGATGCCCGCCGAGGTTTCGATCATCTTCGTATTGGCTTCACCGACCCGCTTGTCCAGGTCAGCGAGGACCGCCGTCCGGGCTGGGCCTGGTGCCATGGCGAAGGCAGCGCCGAACTCGTCGACGAAGTTGCCCCACGGGCTGACGGGCGTGAGCCCGACACCTGCCACGGCAGGCATGAGCACATCGCGGTGCCAGTTCGACAGGACGGGTGTGAAGCCGTCGGGGCCCGCCAGATAAACCCTTGTGTTCTTCGTGTAACTGATGGTGCCTGAGCGGCCACCAGAAGACAACTCCCGCGGGGCGCGGTTGGCGCGGTTGGCGTCCAGGTACAGTCGTGGCCATGTCCGGGGCGCAGGTCACCGAGAACGTTCGCCCCGTTGACCTCGTCGTCGCGGGGGCTGAGCTCGTAGCGACGATGGACCGGGGAGCGGAGCTTTCTGGCGGCTGGGTCGCGATCGACTCGGGTTTTGTTGTCGGTGTAGGCCCTGGCGGCAGCGAGCCCGCCGCGCATCGCACGATCAATGCGGAGGGCTGCCTTGTCACGCCGGGTTTTATCAACACCCACCATCACATTTTCCAGAACCTCACCCGCTCGTTCGCCCCGGCCGTCCGTTCCGGGCTCTTCGGCTGGCTGCGGGCCCTCTATCCACATTGGGCCATGCTCGACGAGGAAGCCGTTTACCTGTCGGCCTTTGTCGGCTTAGCCGAGCTTGCGTTGGGCGGCTGCACGACGACCACCGACCATCTCTACGTCCATCCCTCGGGTGCAGGCGACCTGCTCGGGGCGGAGATCACCGCCGCACGCGAGATGGGCCTGCGCTTCCACCCGACGAGAGGGTCGATGAGCCTGTCGGAAAACGACGGAGGGTTGCCGCCGGCGTCGGTGTGCCAGGACGAGGACACGATCCTCGCCGCGAGTGAGGCCGCCGTCAAGGCCTACCACGACCCCGCGCTCGGGGCCATGGTCCGAATTGCCCTCGCTCCGTGCTCGCCGTTCTCGGTAAGCCGGCGGCTTATGTCTGCCACCGCAGAGCTTGCGGAGAGGCTCGACGTCAGGCTCCACACGCACCTCGCCGAGGACCCGGACGAGGACACCTACTGCGAGGGGGTCTATGGCTGCCGCCCGGTCGAGTTCTTCGAGCAGGTCGGCTGGCTAACCGATCGCTCCTGGGTCGCACACTGCGTCCACCCCAACCAGGACGAGATCGGGCGCCTCGGAGGCGCCGGGGTCGGCGTCGCTCATTGTCCGAGCTCCAACATGCTGCTCGTCAGCGGCATGGCCCCCGTGGCGGAGCTGTTGGCGGCGGGGTCTCCCGTCGGCCTCGGCTGCGACGGCTCCTCCTCGACCGACTCAGCTTCGCTTTGGCTCGAAGCTCGTATGGCGCTGCTGGTGGCCCGTTACCGCTCCGGAGCTGCGTCGACCGGCGCCCGCCAGGCGCTCGATCTCGCGACTGTCGGCGGGGCGGCATGCCTCGGGCGCCAGGGCGAGCTCGGGGTGCTACGCGCGGGCGCGGTGGGGGACCTCGTGTGCTGGCGGCTCGACGGCCCAAAGTTCGCAGGTGCCTTGAGCGACCCCGTCGAGGCGCTGTTGCGATGTGGGCCGGCTGCTGCCTACCACACCGTCGTCGCCGGAAAGTCCGTCGTAGCGGAAGGCCGTATCGTCAACGACGCGATCGAAGACCGTCTCAAGCGCCACCGGGCCGCCTCGGCGCGCATCCAGGGCGCAACATGACCACGGCCTGGGGTTGTTTCGCCTGTCGGCTAGCCATCTCGGGTTTCCCCTCACGGTCGGTGGCCGGCTGACGCTGTAAAGCGCTCGTGGGCTGAGCCAGGCCAGGAAGCAAGAGAAGTGCCTGGACTTGGGCACAAGCATCCGCGAGAGTCCTACATATGGCCGGTTTGATGGACGAAGAGCTGGAGCGGACCGAGATCTACGGTTGGTGTGGCCTCTGCCACTCCTTTACTGATTTCCCGCACGACTGCGCCGCCCAAGACGAGCCGGCCGAGGACGAGCTGCCCTAGCGACCGCACCTAGTGGGAGCACGCACGATCTTTAGGCCCTCGCGCCGGTAAGGTGCTCGGGTCGAGGACAGTGCATGACGGCGGCTCCCGTCCGAGCGCGATCGCACCCGAAGCGCCGGCCCAGGCGGTGGGTGGGCGCTATGTTCGCGCTTTGCCTTCTGGTTGGCCTTGTGGTGGGCGGCTATTTTGCGACGCGCCCGCCTGACTACACCGTCGTGCATTTTCACGGTGAGAGTGTCCGGGTGCCGAAGGTGCCGTCATTATCCCCGCTGCGCAAAAGGATCGCCGCCATTGCGGAGAGCCAGCTCGGTTATGTGACCGACCCGCCCTCGACCTACTGCAATAAGTACAGCGCATATTGGGTTTCCGGAGCTGAAGATTGTGGGAACTCCAATCTCGCCGAGGAGTGGTGCGCCGACTTTGCGGCATGGGTCTGGAAGCGGGCTGGTGCGGATGTCACATACCAGTACATCAACGGTGACCTCAACTCGTCGGCGGCGAGCTTTTACGAATGGGGCGCCGCCAAAGGCACGTGGCACCCCGTCGGGAGCCGCTACAAGCCGCTCCCCGGCGATGTCGCCGTTTACGGCTTGGACAAGGCGGGCCCGGTCGCAACACATGTCGCAGTCGTGATCGGGTACAAGCCCGGTGCGCGCGGGCCGATAGCCGTCAACGGTGACGGTGACCTCACGGGTTTCAGCGTTGTCGAGGTCGCGACCGACGAGGTCGTAGCGGACACACATCCCGGCAGCGCCCTTCTCTCGGGCTACGTCTCGCCGAGCTAATCTTCCGGCGGGCTTGTACGTGCCCGGTCACTCGGCCGACAGGATGCGGAGGGAGCACTAGCAGTGGCCACCCGGCGAACCTTCCCCGCTCGCATCAGCCTCCGTCGTGGCCGGTTCACCCCTGTCGACATTGTTGTCGCGTTCGCGGTGCTGGCGCTCCTGTACGGAGCACTCCGGCTCGGCAAGTCGATGACCGTCTCGTTCACCCCTGGCAGGAACACAGTCCCGCTGCCCACCGGGCTGTCCCACCTCCCGTACTACGCGGCGCGATCGCTGTTGCGGATGTTCATCGCCTTGTTCGCATCGACCGTCTTCACTTTTGTGTACGGCACAGCAGCGGCGCGGTTGCGCCGCGGCGAGAAGGTCCTGGTGCCCCTCCTCGACATCCTCCAGTCGGTGCCGATCCTGGGCTTCCTGACGTTCACGGTGGTGTTCTTCGTAAACGTGTTCCACGGGTCGCTGCTCGGCCTGGAGTGCGCATCGATCTTCTCAGTATTCACGTCTCAGGCATGGAACATGACGTTCAGTTTTTACCACTCGCTGGTGTCGCAGCCACGCGAGTTGGACGAAGCGGCGCGCATGTACCGGCTGACCAAGTGGGAGCGTTTCTGGAAGCTCGATGTCCCCGGCTCGATGATCGGCTTGGTTTGGAACGCGATGATGAGCATGGGCGGTGGCTGGTTCTTCCTGACGGCGTCCGAGGCCATAACCATCAACGGTCGGTCGACCTATCTCCCGGGCATTGGCAGTTACATTGGCGCGGCCATCCGCCAAGGATCGATGGGCAAGGTCGGCATCGCAATCGCGACCATGATCGTGATCGTGGTCGGCGTCAACGTCTTGTTCTTCCGCCCACTTGTGGCGTGGGCCGAAAAGTTCCGGATGGAGGACTCCGACGTGAGCGAGAAGCCGCGGAGCTCGGTACTGGACTTCTTGCGCCAGTCGCAGCTGCCGCGCGCCTTGGGCCATGGGCTGGCACCCGTCGGGCGGGCGCTGGATAAGGCGACCAGGCCCTTCGGGCTAGCCGAGTACCCGCTTTCAGAAGATCTCAGGCGGCGCAGGCTCGGCGACTTTGTCTTTTGGGCCATTGTCATTGCGATCGTCGGCTTGGGGGCATGGGAGGGCCTGTCCTACCTGGACCAGCGCGTCGGGTTGGGTGCACTCGCGTATGCGGGCGGTCTTGGCGCTATCACGTTCGCGCGGGTCGCCGTGGTAGTGGCGATTTCGACTCTCATCTGGGTGCCGATCGGGGTCAAGATCGGGATGGATCCTCGCTTGGCCCGTTACGCGCAGCCCGTCGTGCAGATCCTCGCGAGCTTCCCGTCTAACCTGCTGTTCCCTTTCGCGGTCATTGCGTTCATCGCGATCGGTTTGCCTCTCAACTTCGGGTCCATCATCCTCATGGCGATCGGCGCCCAGTGGTACATCCTTTTCAACGCGATCGCCGGCGCCATTGCGATACCGAACGACTTGCGCGAGATGGCTGTCAACATGCGCCTCACGCGAAGCCAGCGTTGGCGCAGGGTGATCCTCCCGGCGATCTTCCCTGCTTACGTAACGGGCGGGGTAACCGCAGCTGGTGGCGCCTGGAACGCCTCTATCGTCGCCGAAGTGGCTGTTTGGGGTACACACCATCTCCAGGCGACCGGACTTGGGGCGTACATCGCCAACGCGGCTTACTCCGGGGGCCCCCGCGGCTCCGCAAAAGTCTTGACAGGGGTTGTGGTTATGAGCCTGTTCGTGGTGGCTGTGAACCGCATTTTCTGGCGCCGCCTTTACCACCTGGCGGAGAGCCGCTATTCGCTATGAGCACCAACCTGGAGGCTTGATTTGCCCACGGCGCAGACGATCATCGAGGTCTCGGATGTCACCAAGTCCTATACGTCTCCTGACGGGAGCCCACTCCGCGTTCTCGACGGTATTTCCTTCGAGTTGCGCGAGGGTGAGATCGTTGCGCTCCTAGGCCGGTCGGGGTCGGGCAAGAGCACCCTGCTGCGCTGCATCGCCGGGCTTATTGCGCCTACGGGCGGTGCGGTGAGCTACAGGGGCACAGTGCTCAACGGGGCGAACCCCGGAGTGGCGATGGTCTTCCAGAGCTTCGCCCTGTTGCCGTGGCTCACGGTGCGCCAGAACGTCGAGCTCGGGCTCGAGGCCCAGGCGGTACCGCCGGGTGAGAGACGCAGGCGTGCTGAACAAGCCATCGACCGCATCGGCCTCGACGGCTTCGAGTCCGCCTACCCCAAGGAGCTCTCCGGTGGGATGCGCCAGCGCGTCGGGTTCGCACGCGCCCTCGTCGTCGAACCGGACGCCCTCCTAATGGACGAACCCTTCTCAGCACTCGACGTCCTTACCGCGCAGAACCTGCGCACCGAGCTCCTACGCCTGTGGGCAGGCCAAGATTTCCCCACCAAGGCGATGCTCATCGTCACCCACAACATCGAAGAGGCGGTGACGCTGGCTGACCGGATCTTCGTGTTGGGCTCCAACCCCGGGCGCATCCGCAGCGAACTCCAGGTCCCGATGACACAACCACGCGATCGCAACGAGGCGAGGTTCCAGGAGCTGGTCGACGGGATCTACGACATAATGACCGGCCCCGACCAGCGGGCTCCTTCGCATGTGGCGGAGACGTCGGCATCGGTCGCGGAGAGGTCGCCGGTCGAGTCACCGTTGCCTGAGGTGACGGTGGGCGGGATGTCCGGGTTGATAGAAATCCTCGCCGGGCGGGGGGGTCGCGAGGATCTCCCCAACCTCTCCCACTTGCTCAGCTTCGAAGTGGACGACCTGCTCCCCTTGCTGGATGCTGCGCAGATGCTCGGCTTCGCGGTAGTGCGCAGCGCCGACATCGAGCTCACCGAGGAAGGCCGCAAGTTCAACGCGGCCGATATCGACACGGCGAAGCAGCTCTTTTCCCGCCAGGCCCGTGAGCGTGCACCGCTCGTGCGTGCGATCGTCCGCGCCCTGTCCAGCAGCCCGGACGGGACGCTGAGCGAGCGGTTCTTCCTCGACCTGCTGCGGCGCGGCTTCTCCGAGGAGGAGGCTCGCACTCAGCTGGACATCGCGATCGACTGGGGACGTTATGGTGAGTTGTTCGACTACGACGTCAACACGGCTCAACTGCGCCTCGAAATCCCTCTCGTCGATGAGGATGGCGAGCCTCGGGCCCCGGCCCCAGCGGGCAGCGACGGCAGTTAGCTGGTCGGTCCGCGACCTTATCGACAACTCCGCGACCTTATCGACAAGAGGCGGGCGGCGGTGTCCATGTGGGCTGTCACCGTTCGTCGTAATGATGAGGACCAACTACAAAAGGAGATGCCATGCAGTACTTACTTCTTATTTGCAACGACGAGAGCGGCTTCGCCTCGCTGAGCCCCGAAGAGCGGTCCGCAATGACGGCCGAGTACGAAGTGTTCGGCAATGCCATGGGCAGCCGGGGAGTGCTCAGGGGAGGCGAACGTCTCCGCCCCACGAGCGACGCCACCACCGTTCAGGTGCGCGACGGCAAGGTCCTGACGGCGGACGGCCCATTTGCCGAGACCAAGGAGCAGATAGGCGGTTACTTTGTCGTTGAGTGCAAGGATCTGGACGAAGCGATCGATGTTGCGTCGCAGATCCCCGGAGCTCGCGACGGGACGATCGAGGTGAGGCCGATCTGGCCGATGTAGGCGATGTGGGCGCTACCCGCGCTGAGGTTGAGGCAGCTGCGACCCGCGCCTTCCGCGAGGAATGGGGGCGGGTCGTCGCGACTCTGATAAGGCTCACAGGGGACTGGGACCTGGCCGAGGAATGCGCCCAGGAGGCATACGGTCTCGCAGTCGACCGGTGGCGCCGCGATGGTGTCCCCCGCTCTCCAGGAGCGTGGTTGACCACCGTGGCGCGCAACCGGGCACTCGACCGGCTCCGCCGTTCGAGGAACGAGGCGGCGAAGTACGAGGAGATCGTGGTGGCGTCACTCAACCCGGGACCATCCGACGGCGACCCGTCCGGGCGCGACCAATCGGGGAGCGAGCCGTACGAGGGCACCGACAGCGGCATCGCCGACGAGCGGCTGCGCCTGATTTTCACCTGCTGCCATCCGGCGCTGTCCATGGAGGCGCAGGTGGCCCTCACCTTACGAACGCTCGCTGGCTTGACCACCGTCGAGATCGCCCGTGCCTTCGTGGTCCCGCCCGAGACGATGGCCAAGCGCCTCGTCCGCGCCAAGAACAAGATCCGCAATGCCGGGATCCCCTATCAGGTGCCGCCCGGCCACCTTCTCCCCGAGCGCACCGTCGCGGTGCTCGGAGTCCTGTACCTGTTGTTCAACGAGGGCTACAGCGCCACCGGCGGGGCTGACATGGTGCGCCAAGGGCTCTGTGCAGAGGCGGTTCGACTGGCACGTCTTCTCGCCGAACTGATGACCGACGAGCCCGAGGCCTTGGGGCTGTTATCCCTCATGCTCCTGCACGACGCCCGCAGGGCAGGGCGATTGGACAGCGCCGGCGACATGGTGCCTCTCGAGGACCAGGACCGGGCGCTTTGGGACTCAGACGCAATCGCGGAGGGGTGCGCGGTGCTCGACGCCGCCTTGCGGCAGCGCCGGCCCGGTCCGTACCAGGTTCAGGCAGCCATAGCCGCATGTCACGCAACCGCGCCGACCGCGACCGCTACGGACTGGGCCGAGATCGCATCGCTGTACAAGCGGCTGACCGAAATGGTCCCTTCTCCCGTCGTCGAGCTCAACCGGGCGGTGGCGGTGGCAATGGCCGAAGGCCCAGACGCCGGGTTGCAGTTTGTCGAGCGGTTGGAGCGGGCCGGCAAGCTGGCCGGTTATCACCTCCTGCCGGCGACTCGAGCGGACCTCCTGCGCCGGGCTGGGCGGCTTGACGAAGCTCAGGCGGCCTACCGGGAGGCGCTCGCGCTCGTTGGGACTGACGCCGAACGGAGGTACCTTCTCCGCCGGCTCGGCGAGACCATGCCTACTTAGAGAGTCGCCGCCTACCTAAGAGTTCGACGCCTACTTAAGAGTGCGACCGGATCCGGCGAGAAAGCTTCAGCACACTTCGCGCGGGCCGACACTATAGGCATGGCCACCACGAGCCGCGCTGGATGGCGGGCCGCGTTAATGTCGCCGGTCCGTTCCTCGCGCACAGACCGCAGGAGGCCGAGCGGGGGCGCGCCCGCCTTGGTCTGGGCTTGCTACGCGATCCTCGCGGCGGCCCTGTTGGGGTATTTCGTGTGGCTGCTCGTGACGCCCAACGGCAGTTTCTCCGTACCGGTCGACGGATGGCTTGTTGACGGGATAGACGTCTCAGGAGGCGTATTGTGCCTGGTACGAGCGTTCAGCCGCCGCGGCCAGGAGCGCGTCATCGTGATCGTCCTGGCCGTCTCGCTGTTCGCCTGGGCCCTCGGCGACATTGCAGTTACGTTCCAATCCCTGGGCGGGGCGACGCCCCCCGCTCCGCCCTCGGTACCAGACGTGTTCTACCTTTCGTTTTACCCCCTGGCCTACGTGGCCGTGGTCCTGTTCCTCCGCAAGGAGGTGCGAGGGCTCAGCCTGGCTAGCTGGCTCGACGGCATCGTGGCGGCATTCGGGGCTGCCGCGGTCTGCGCCATGTTCGCATTTCACCGGATCCTGCTGACGGCCGGCGGGAGCGTCGCCGGGGTCGCCACCAGCCTCGCTTACCCCCTGGGCGACCTGCTGCTGCTGACGCTCATCGTTGGCGGCACCCACCTCCTTCCGCGCCACAGGAGAGCCCCCTGGGCGATGCTCGCCACGGGGATGGCGTTGAACGTCGTGGGCGACACTTTCAACCTGTTCGGGTCGACCAGCTTCGGGATGTCCAGGTTCGCGAGCGTCACGAACAGCATCGCTTGGCCGTCTGCGATCCTGGTCATATCGATGGCGGTGTGGGTACGCCCGCAGAAAAGTGTCCTCGTCGTACAGCGTCAGATCGGTTCGCTGTTGCCAGCGATTGCGGCGACCGCCGCACTCGGGATCCTGATTGCCGGGACGGTGCGCCACCCAGGACCGGTGGCCGTGGGGTTGGCGACGGCGACCCTGGTCGTGAGCGGGGTACGGGTGGGGCTCACGATGTGGGAGCTTCGAAAGCTAACAGAGCAACGACGCATGGAGTCGATCACCGACTCGTTGACCGGGCTCTGGAACCGCCGGCACCTCTTCCAGGTCCTCGACCAGTTTTTCGAACAGCAGCGCAGCTCGGCACTGGAGGACAAGCGCCAGCTCGCCTTTTTGTTCATGGACCTTAACCACTTTAAGGAGATCAACGACTCCTTCGGGCACCCTGCCGGTGACTTACTGCTCGAGCACCTCGGGGCACGCTTCACGGCTTCTCTTCGCGCGATCGACACACCGGTCCGGCTGGGCGGCGACGAGTTCGCCGTTGTCTTGATGGACGCTGACGCCAGCGAAGCAGCGTCGGTGGCCCAGAGGCTGATGGACTGCTTGGAGGAGCCTTTCGAGCTTGGATCCCTCAGCGCCAGTGTGAGCGCCTCCATCGGGGTAGCTCTCGCCCCGAACGACGCTACCGAGAGCGCCGCTCTCTTCTGGTGCGCGGACGTCGCGATGTACCGCGCCAAGGTGGCAGGAAAAGCCGTCGCGTTTTACGACCCTGTTCTCGACGACGACGACCAGTGGAGCCTTGTCGAGGATCTCCGCCAGGGGCTCGAACTGGGTCAGCTGGTCTTGCACTACCAGCCCCAGTTGAACCTTCAGAACGATCAGATCGTCGCGGTAGAAGCCCTCGTGCGCTGGTCGCACCCCAAGCACGGCCTGGTCCCGCCGCTCAAGTTCATCCCTTTGGCCGAGGAGGCAGGCTTGATGGGCCGTCTCACGGAGTGGGTGATCGATGAGGCGCTCCGCCAGTCCGCAAGTTGGCTGGAACAGGGGAACGAGGTAAGCGTCTCGGTCAACATCTCGGCGAGCAACCTGCTTAGCTCGGGGTTCGCCGGCGTTGTCGACGAGCTCCTCAAGCGCCACGGGGTGCCGGCCCGGCTCCTGGTGCTCGAGATAACCGAAACCACCGTCATCTCCGATTTCGACGGCTCCAAGGTTGTCATCGACGACCTGCTCGCGCTCGGGATCGAGGTGTCCATCGACGACTTCGGGGCCGGCTTCACGTCGCTTGCTCACCTGAGCGGGCTGTCTGTGCGCGAGCTCAAATTGGACCGGGTCTTCATAACGGGATTGGCCGCAGGCGGGCGCGAGCGTGACCTCCAGCTGGTGCGGTCCACGGTCGAGCTCGCCCACGCCCTGGGCCTCCGCGTGGTAGCCGAAGGTATCGAAGATGCGCCGACCCTGGCGCTGCTGTCCAACCTCGGCTGCGACCTGGCTCAGGGCTATTTCATAAGTAGGCCCAAGCCAGCCGCGGAGGTGCCCTTCCGGCGCGCTTCGGCCGATGTCAGGGCCGCCGGCGTCGCTTTGCCGGGTTAGGGACGCCCAAGCTTTCCTGAGGGGCCGGTACGTCACCTCAGGTCCTCCAACGGGCGCTCGGGCGACAGGACAAGACAGACTGGGGGCATGGAAGCGCTGCACGTCGTGGCGGTGATAGCCGGAGCTCTGCTCGCGCTCGCGACCACCGTGCATATTGTGCGGACCCTCGTGGTACCCCGTGCCAGCCGGACTCTCATGTCGCACATCGTCGACACCGGCGTAGACGCCCTCTTCTTGATGATCGTGCGGCCGATCCGCAGCTACGCGCGCAAGGACAAGGTGCTCGCCGCGCAGGGAGCGGCAGTTATCCTCGCCCAGCTGGCAACGTGGTTGATCTGCTACGAGGTGGCTTACGCCCTGCTCCTGTGGCCGTCGGTCGGGAGCCTTCCGAGCGCTTTCCGCCAGGCGGGGAGCTCGATGTTCACCCTGGGTTTCGCTTACACCCCTTCGGCGGCCCCCACCGTGATTGACGTCGTAGCGGCGGCCACCGGAGTGCTGGTCGTGGCGCTCCAGGTCGGCTACCTGCCGACCCTGTACTCGGCTTTCAACCGCCGCGAGACAGAGGTCACCCTGCTCCTGGCCCGGGCCGGGTCGCCCCCATGGGGCCCCGAGCTTCTCCTGCGCACCCGCTACGGGGTCGCGGTACGCAGCGACGACCTACCTGCGTTCTATAGCGGGTGGGAACGTTGGGCGGCCGACGTCGCGGAGAGCCACTCCAATTATCCCGTGCTCGTGCGCTTCCGCTCCCCCAACAAGCTTTCTTCCTGGCTCGTAGGGCTACTCGCCGTCATGGACTCGGCGGCGATGCTCCTGGCGCTGTGCCCTAGCCGTGAGCGCATCGAGCCGAGGCGGGCACTGCGGATGGGCTTTACGGCGCTGCGCGCGATCGGGTCGGCGCTAGGAATGGAAGTGGAAGTGGACCCGGACCCCGACGCCGAGATCGACCTCGGCTTCGACGAGTTCGCCGCGGCAGTCGAACAGTTGCGAACCGTGGGCTTTCCCATGGACCGGGACGCAGCTGAGGCGTGGCCCCACTTCCGGGGGTGGCGCGTCAACTACGAGTCGTTGGCATATGCGCTCGCACGCCGAACCGATGCTGTCCCAGCACCGTGGTCTGGTCCTCGCCGCTGGCCCGCCGCCACGATACCGGTGCAGCGACCTCCTAACAGGGCTCCTTCACTGGCGGCCTCAGAGCCAGCTGTGCAGGTCAAGGCTCCAGCGACAGAGCCGAACCCCTAGCTGAACTAAGGTATGAGCAAAGTGGCTATTTCTTACACGAACAAAGCAAGTGCAACTGTTCGGGACCTCCGACGGGTCAACCGCGGCGCAGTGCTACGGCGCTTGTTCCTGGAGGGGCCGCTCAATCGCGTTGCCCTCGCGCAGCTGACCGGTTTGAGCAGCGGGAGCGTGACTAACGTGACCTCCGCGCTGTTGGAGGAGGGCCTCATATCGGAGGTCGGCCTAGAAGAGTCTGACGGCGGCCGCCCGCGGGTCCTGTTGCAGGTTAACCCCGACTTCGGAGGGATAATCGGCGTTGAGGTGGGGGAGACCCGCATCCGCGTTGAGGGTTTCGACTTGAGGATGGGGATCGCGGGAGTGGCGGACGTGGGCCTGCACCCCCAGCACCATGACGCCGAGGTTGTGATCGAGCAGATCATCCTCGCTATCGAAAAACTCCAGGGACAGTTCAACGCCGATGGTAGGCGCTTGATCGGGGTCGGCGTTGCCGTGCCCGGGATCGTCGCCCGCCTCCGCGGCGACGCCCGGGTGCATGCCCCCAACATCGGTTGGCGCGACGTCCCGCTCGAACGGATGATCCGGGATAGGACCGGGCTCCCGGTCTTCGCCGACAACGGCGCCAAGGCACTCGGACAGGCAGAGATGTGGTTGGGCGCAGGACGCGGGGCCACTCACGCAGTGGTGGCGCTTTGGGGTACCGGGATCGGGGCAGCGATTTTTACGAACGGCACGATCTACCGGGGTGCAGCTTCGAGTGCCGGTGAGTGGGGCCACACCTGCATCGTGGTTGGTGGCAAGACTTGCCGCTGCGGGGCCGCAGGTTGCGTCGAGGCCTACATCGGCGCAGAAGCACTCCTGGAGGAGTGGTACCGCACGGATCCTGCTGCGACACCGCCAACGGACCCCGATTCCGAGGAGTGGGCAGGTTCGTTTGTGGAAGCCGCGCTCACCAATAAATCTGCTGAAGCTGCCCTCGACCAGGCCGCTGCGTATTTCGGTGCGGCAGCGGCCAACCTGGTCAACTTGTTCAACCCCGAAAAAATAATAGTCGGGGGTTGGATCGGTTTGAAGTTCGGCCCGAGGCTGCTGGACAAGATCCGCAAGCACGTGGACGACCAAGCTTTGGAGTACACGGCCAGCCGAGTGACCATAGAAATAGGCCAGCTTGGCTCGGAAGCTGTCGCTCTTGGTGCATGCACGCTTGTGATGGACGAGCTTCTGGCGAACGGCGGCACCCCGCCGGTCCCAGGCAATTCCAAGTTCGGCAAGCTACGGCTGTCCTGAGGTTCAGCTCTCCGGGATGCTCCCTGTGCGGGCAAGCTCGCTGTACCAATATCCGCTGTCCTTGACGATCCGTTCTTGGGTGTCGTAATCGACGTAAACGATGCCGAAGCGCTTTGAGTACCCGAGCGCCCATTCGAAATTGTCGAGGAACGACCACACGAAGTAGCCCTGAACCGGCACCCCCTCGTCCTTGGCCTGCAACGCGGCCGCGACGTGAGACTTCAGATAGGACGTCCGGTCTTCGTCATGGACCGTCTTGCCCTCAGGCGTGTCGTCGTAGGATGCGCCGTTCTCGGTCACGTAAATGGCTGGCAACTTGTAGCGAAGGTGTGCCTGAGTGATGACCCGGTGCAGGCCCTCCGGACGGATGGTCCAACCCTCTATCGACGTTTGCGGCATGTCGGGCTCGTCCACGACGGAGTAGCCCAACCAGTTCTCGGTGGAGTTCCGCACGTAGTTGGTGAAATAGTAATTAACGCCTAGGAAGTCCGGCGGAACTCTGAGAGCCTCCATGTCATCCTCGTACCCGCGGGGCAGGTACTCCCGCATCCGGCTCTCGAGAGCGGCAGGGTAGCGGCCGTAAACAAGCGGGTCGACGAACATTGGGAAATTGTGCCACGCCTCGGCGCGCTCTGCCGCCGCGACGTCCTCCTCGGAATCGCTGGCCGGCCAAACCCCGACGTCATGGACAGCAAGCCCAACGGACAGGTTGGCGTCGATGGCCTTCAGCGCATGATAGCCGGCAACATGGGCGCGGATCTGGTGGTGGACGCAATGGCAAGCCTGAAAGATGTTGCGCATCCCTGGGGCATGATTGCCAACCAGGTGGCCCTCGTTTGCCACGACAAAGGGCTCATTTAGGGTCATCCAGAACTTGACGCGGTCGCTCAATGCGTTGCCTACCACGGAGGCATACTCACCGAACCAGCTCGCTATGTCAGGGTTTGACCACCCGCCGCGCCTGAACAATGCGGCGGGGAGATCCCAATGGAAAAGGGTGACGAAGGGCTCTATGCCAGCCTCTAGCAGGCTGTCCACCAGGCGGTCATAAAAAGCAACCCCGGAAGGGTTGACTGCCCCGGTGCCCTCCGGGAGGACGCGAGGCCAACGTACAGAAAAGCGATAGCTGTTGAGGCCCAAGTTCTTCATCAGTGCGACGTCCTCGGGCCACCTGTGGTAATGGTCCGCCGCGATATCGCCGGTTTGCCCCTGATAAATGGTGCCAGGCGTGTGGGAGAACTCGTGCCATACACAGCTACCGCCCCCGTCCGCCAGTGGCGAGCCTTCTATCTGGTAGGCCGCAGTTGCGGCTCCCCAGTAAAACTTGTTGTTGTCGCCCTCAGGCTCCAGCACGCCGACCTCCTAGTGTCATTGCTTCCCGCCATCCTGGCGGCGTTTCAATTCGCGCCAGCCGGTCAATAAAGGACGCACCGGACTTTGTGGTCCGGACCTACTTGGCGCCATTCGGGTAGCGCAGTCCGGCATTCTGGGCGTACCTGCGGGCAGCGCGGCGCAAACGGGCAGCCCTTCGGCAGGTCCGTCAGGTCGGGCGGGTCGCCTCGCGCCTCGAAATGGGCTTCCCTGCTGAAGTGTGAGGCCGGGTCCGGCGCCGCTCGGCGCAGCAACTGGGTGTAGGGGTGCCGGGGCTCTCCCATGACCTTGTCCGCGGGACCGACTTCCACGAGATGGCCGGCGTACATTATGGCGATCCGGTCGCTCATATATGAGGCACCGGCCAGGTCATGGGTCACGAACACGATCGAAAGGGATTGGCGCTCCCGCAGGTCCAACAGGAGGTTCATAATGCTGAGCCGGATCGACACGTCGAGCATCGACGTCGGCTCGTCAGCCAGGACCAGTGACGGGCGCGCTGCGAGGGCGCGCGCCACGCCGACTCTCTGGCGCTGCCCGCCGGAAAGCTGGTAAGGGTACCGCCTCAGGAAGTCGGCCGGTGGCACAAGGCCCACTTCGGTCAGCAGCTGGTTGACGGCTTCCGGTTGCGCGTGCCTGGGGACGACGCCGAATGTGGTGAGGGGCCGCGAGACCGTGTACTTGACTTTGTGCAACGGGTCGAGCGAAGTGTACGGGTCCTGGAAGATCATTTGCACCTGGCTCCGGTGCTCGCGCAGGCGGCGTTGGCTGGGCCTGTCCGGCATTGGCTGGCCGTTTATCGAGACTTGGCCCGCTGTCGGCCTTTCGAGGAACGCTACAGAGCGGGCAAAGGTGGTCTTGCCCGACCCGGACTCGCCGACAAGGCCGAGCACTTCCCCCGCGGCGACCGACAGGTCGACGTCGCTGAGAGCGCGGACGATCTTGGCTTTGCCGACCTTGCCTACGGAGTAGGTCTTGGTGAGCCCGCTGACTTGGAGGACCGGGATCGCCCCGGGCACCGCCGGTCCCGAAGGCAAGCCGTCTATACCTAGTGCGCTAACCAACGGGGGCCTCTTTCTGGCTGAAAAGGTGGCAGAGGACCCGGTGGCCCGGGACCGCGGTGATCTCCGGCGGGTCGATGACATCGCATACCCCCGGGATGAACTTGGGGCAACGCGGGTGATATGAGCACCCTGTCGGGAGCTGGCTCAGGTCGGGCGGTTGACCCGTCAAGCCCTCCATGCGCTTGTGCACGGAGCCGACGGGTGGGAAAGCGTTCATCAACCCGATCGTGTAAGGATGGTCAGGGTGCTCGTAGAGCTCCTTTGCAGGGGCTTCTTCGATTATGGCACCGGCGTACATAATGGCGATCCGGTCGGCGATCTCGACCAGCAGCGAAAGGTCGTGGGTGATGAACACCACTCCGAAGCCGAACTCCTGGCGGAGCTCGTTGAGCAGTTCGACTATCGAACGCTGCACGACAACGTCGAGGGCTGTCGTCGGCTCGTCAAGGAAGAGCAACTTGGGCTTCAAGACCACCGATAGGGCGATCACGGCGCGCTGGCGCATCCCACCGCTCAACTGGTGAGGGTAGGCATCGAGGAAACGCTCGGGAAGCTTGACCCGCTCGAACATCTCCTTGGCGCGCGCCATAGCTTCGTCCTCTGAACGAACGCCGTGCGCCTTCATGGCGTCGAGGAACTGTGCCTTGATACGCGTCATAGGGTTTAGGACGTTCATCGATGCCTGGAACACCATTGAGATCTGTGCCAGGTGGAGCGCTCGCATCTCTTCCCGGCCCACGTCCCTCAGGTCCCTGCCTTCGAAAAGGACATGCCCCGAAAGGATCCGCCCCGGAGGGTCGAGCAGCCCGGCCGCCGCCATGGCCAGCGTTGACTTGCCGCAGCCGGACTCGCCGGCGATCCCTACGACCTCGCCCGGGCCCACCGAGAGATTGACGCCCCTCACGATCGTCGTCGTGTGCCTCTCGTCCCAGCCGTACCCGACGTGAAGGTCGCGGATTTCGAGCAAGGTCATCAGGTCCCTCCTCGAGCCGGTGCGAGCTCACCGGGCGTGGGAGGCACCAGCGGGCTTGTCGTGGGCGACTGGGGCGTCGTACCGGGCATGCCGGCTTGGGTGGTGCGGGCGGAGGACCTGACGGGGTCGTTGCGGCGCAGACGGGGGTCGGCAACCTCGTCGACAGCGAAGTTGAGCAGGCCGAACCCGGTGCCGAGAAGCAGGATGCAAATGCCCGGGAGGAGCAACCAGAGCCACAGATGGAGAAGGAAGGCCGTGTCGTTCTGCGCCTCGTAGAGCATCGAACCCCAAGTCAGTTGGCTTATATCGCCCAAGCCGAGGTACTGCAGGACGGTGTAGGTGAGCACGCCGTAGAGCGCGGCCCCGAAGAAGTTGGCTGCCAGCACCCCGAACATGTTGGGGACGACGTGGAAAACGACGATGCGCAAGCGCCCTTCTCCGGACATGCGGGCCGCCTCCATGAAAGGCCGGTCCCTGAGCGAAATGGCCTGCGAACGAAGGACCCGTGCGCCCCAGGCCCAACCGGTGATGGTCAGGACGACAATGATCGTGGTAACGCTCTTGTTCTGCACGTAGGCGACGATGACGATCAGCAGTGGGAGCCCCGGTAGCACCAGGAAGATGTTGGTTATGGTCGATAGCACCCCGTCGACCCAGCCGCCGACGTAGCCGGAGAACACACCCATAAAAAGCTGGACGACCGAGATCAGGCCCCCGGTCACGAGCGCAACTATCAGAGTCGCACGCGACGAATAAATGAGCTGAGAAAAGATGTCCTGGCCTTCAGGCGTCGTGCCGAGCAGGTGCGCCGAGCTCACGTGGGCCAAGGGGGTGAAGTTGATGTTGTTGGGGTCATGGGGGTCGATCACCCCAGCAAAGATGGCCATTAACGCGAAAAAGACGAGGATACCCAGGCCTGTAACGGCCTTCTTGTTGCGGAGGAAGGCTTTCAAGACCTTCCTCCCAGGCGGATGCGGGGGTCGAGGAACACGTAGACGAGATCGGACACGAAGTTCGCCAGCAGCACCCCCAGGACGATTATGAGGAAGATCGCCTGCATAAGGGGGTAGTCCTCGGCCTCGACGGCAGCCAGAAGCTGGTCGGCGATGCCGGGGTAGTCGAAGACGACCTCGATCGCGATGGCGCCTGCGACGACGAAGCCCAGCGAAAGAGCGAAGTTGGTAAACACAGGCAGGATTGCGTTGCGCGCCGCGTAGCGAGTGGCAACGATGCGGTCAGGCAAGCCTTTTGCGCGGGCGAACTTGACGAAATCATCGCTCATCACGGTGATCATCGTGTTGCGCATCAGGATTATGTAGCCGCCCAGCGAGACGGCGACCAGGGCAACTGCTGGCAGGAACGAGGCCTGGAGGATTGCCCAAAGCCCCGACAAGCTCGCCAGCTGCCGCGCCTCGACCTCGTTGGTGCTTGAAACGTTGAACCAACCCAGCCGGTAGGCGAAGAAGTAGAGCAGCAGGATGCCCAACCAGAACGCCGGCATGGCCTGCAGCATCACGCCGGTTGGGACCAGGAGGCTGTCGAAGAACCCGCTCCGCCGCCATGCCGCCATTGCCCCGATCGCAGTGCCGACGACGAAAGAGATGACTACTGCAGTACCTACGAGCCCGATAGTCCAGGGCAGTTCGTTGCCGATCAGGGTGCTTACCTTCTCGGGGTATAGCGAGATGGACAGGCCGAAGTGGCCCATGGCGGTCTGGTGGAGGTAGGTGAAGTACTGAGAGATCGCGCTGTGGGTGTTGTCAAGGCCGTATGCTCTTGCGATCGCCTTGGCCGCCGAGGGGGCGATCTGGCCGCCCTGGGCACCCAGCCTGCCCATCATGAGCTCGAGGGGGTTGCCCGGCATCAGCCTGGGCAGTGCGAAGTTGACGGTGAGGGCGACCCATAACGTGAGCAGCAGGAGCCCGACCCGCCTCAGTAGGTATTGCACCGGTCCCTACCCCTCCGTCTTGTCGTCGCTGTCCACCTGAAAGGGAAGGGGCCCACCGTGAGGTGGGCCCGCTCCCTGCGTAACTCCCTTTATGCAGCTTCGGGTTTCAGCCGAGCTTTGCTTCGGGCACCGAGGCGAGGCTAGCCCAGGTGGACGTTCAGGAACATCAATTCAGAGCCAGTGGCACTGTCAGGTGCTTCGCCGGCCATATAAGGGTCCTTGTAGCTCGGCCAGCCACCGAAGTAGCGGGTCGAGTAGTCCGTCCAGGCGGCCCTACCGGTGAGGGGGATGACCGGGACGTTCTGGAGGACGGCCTTCTCAACCGTCGCCATGTCGGTCTTCTGCAGCGAAAGGCTGGTGGTCGATGCGTAGCTCGCAAGGGCGGCATCGACCGTCGGGCTCGACCAACGTTCCCAGTTGAACCCGGTGCTGGCGGTGCCGTCCGGCACCATCTGAGCGGAGTCCAGCATGCTGTAGTACTGGTAGTACGGCGTGGAATTGTTGTTGTTGTTCCACGAGACAGCGAACTGGTACGTACCGTCGAGGATCGACGGGTAATAGGTCGACCAAGGCTCCTGATCGACGGTTGAGCTGATGCCGATCTGCTTCAGGTCCGACTGGATCGTCGTGGCGACCGAGATGAAGTCCGTCCAGCCGGCCCCGATCAGGATCTTGAGGGTCGGTATCGCGTTGCCAGACGGGTTCTCGAGTTGACCGCCCACGAGCTTGTAGCCGTTGCTCTCTAGCATCGTCAACGCAGCCGACGGGTTGTAGCTCCACTCCAGCGAGCTGAGCGACGACGGGACCCACTCGCTAACTTGGCCCGACGTGACGCCGGTTTCGTTGGCAGGAGGAAGCGCCCCGAAGTACGCCAGGTTGGCGACCTGTGTAGTGTTGACCGTCATGGCGACGGCCTTGCGGAAATTGACGTCATTGAAGGGTGCGGCAGCGTCGTTCATGTAAAGGACGTTGGTTTGCCAGGCCGGCCAGTAGATCTTGTTCCAGGGGTGGGCCGACTCAAAGGTTGCCGGGGCGTCGGTGATGTAGTCGTAGCTCTCGGCCGCGTCACCGTTGAGCACCAACAGCTCGGCGGTAGCGTCGGACTTGACCGCTTCATAGGTCACACCGCTAACATATGGCTCGCCTGCTTGCCAGTAGTTGGGGTTCTTCACGTAACTGACCAGGGTGGGGTCGTAGGACTTGAGCAGGAACGCACCGGTACCTACGGGGTGAAGGTTGGGGTAGGTGACCGGGTCCGAGATCTTCGACCAGATGTGCTTGGGGATGATCAGCTGCTTGATGACAGTTGGCGCCAGCACGACGCTTGGGGCTTTGAACCCGAGCACCACGGTGTTGGGAGCCTTCCCCACGCTCGCCGACACGAGCCCTGCGGCCCAGATGCCATTTATGTCGAGCGCCGGGTACTTGTGGATGTAGTTGAAGGTGAAGGCTACGTCAGCGGCGCTGAACGGTTTGCCGTCGCTCCAGTCGACGCCGCTACGGGTGTCTATCGTCAGGGTCTTCCCACCGTTGGACCAGGTCCAGCCTGTGGCGAGAAGGTCGGTGAGAGCACCCGTATAGGGGTTGTCGTACGCGAGGCCCTCGTAGAGCAGGCTCAGGGTACCACCGGCGGTGGAACCGTTTTGGCCCGGGTTGAGCGGGTTGAAGTTGTCCGGCATCGTAACCCAAGGCATGACGACGTGGACTACACCACCGTACTTAATCTTGGCGGACGCATTAGCGGTTGTCGTTGGCCCTAGCGACAGCATCAACGTCAGGCATGCGCCGCTCGTGAGCACGGCAAACAAGCGTGATTTCCTCATTACTTGTTTTCCTCCTCTTTCCAGTT
>Ga0209415_10005071_pt1 | contig 23831 bp, 23 predicted proteins | sample PeaSoiSIISIP2007_FD_187696 | JGI IMG/M metagenome (GOLD analysis project Ga0209415, IMG submission 187696) | Peat soil microbial communities from Weissenstadt, Germany - SII-SIP-2007 (SPAdes) (version 2) | ecosystem: Environmental > Terrestrial > Soil > Wetlands > Peat | place: Germany... | reverse complement strand
CCCGACATACCGCGCCCTGGGTCGGATCACCGCGCCCGTCGTGATCTGCTCAATGGCGTGCGCCAGCCAGCCTGCGGTGCGGGCCAGGGCGAAGAGGGCGAGCGGCGCCTCGGCGGGCAGACCGAGCGACTGGCGCAGCGCGGCGAGAGCGAAGTCGACGTTGGCGCGATGGCCGGTAGCCGCCTCGATGTCATGCCGCAATGCGACCAGCGCCCGCGGAACCTCGATCGCGCCCAGCAGCGCCGCGGCCCGGGGATCGCCGTCGGGATAGAGCGCATGGCCGAAGCCGGGGGGCGGCTCGCCGCTGCGCAGCGCCTTGCGCCAGCCGACCCGCGCAGCTTCGGCTGCGAACGCCTCGACCCGCGCCGCCATGCCGCCGTGCCTGGGCCCTGACAGGGCGCAGAGGCCGGCGAGCACCGCGGCGGCTAGCGAGGCGCCAGTCGAGGCGGTGACCCGCGCGGCGAAGGTCGAGGCGTTGAGCTCGTGGTCGGCCAGCAGCACCAGGGCGCGGCGAATCGCGTCCCACTGGTCGCGCGGCGCCCGCCAGGCCCGGGCGAGCCGCTCGTGGATCGCGCCCGCCTCTTCCTCGCGCTGCACGTGGCCTTCGGGGCCCGCGACGGCGGCGGCCATCAGGTCGAGCAGGCGCGCCGCCTCGCTGGCGAGGTCGGCGGCGTTGCGGCCCTGGGCCGGCGGGTCGGCGGCGGCGCGCAGGGCGAAAGCGGCGAAAGCGCGCGACTGCGCGGTCGGCCCCGCCGGCGCGGTCTGGCCCTCGTCCGGCGGCAGACCGAGGCCGCCGCGCAGCAGCCGCGCGACCTCCTCCAGCGTCGCCGTGTCCGAGAGCCGCGCCGCGTCCTGGCCGCGGTAATAGAGCCGTCCGTACCGCACCGTGGTGATGGCCGAGGCCAGCACCGGTTCGCCCCAGGCGATCGCGGCGACGGCGACGTCGGCGGCCTTGCGGCCGCGCGCCTTGCGCTCGGTGAGCGCCGCTACGTCGCTCGCCCGATAGCGGCTGCGGCGCGGTTCGGTCGGATCCGGCTCGGCCCGCACCCGACCGCGGCTGACATAGGCGTAGAGCGTCTGCGGCCGCACCCGCAGGCGGGTCAGGGCTTCCTCGGTGCTGAGCCAATCGGACATAGATTGATTCTATTGATCAAGATTGACGCTTCTGACTCAAGGTCTCATGGCGATTGTGGCTGATCAAGGAGAATTACATTGATCGATGGCATTGACGGGCTTGAGAACATCGTCGCCGCCGAGACCGTGCTCTCGGAGGTCGACGGCCAGGCCGGCCGCCTGGTGATCCGCGGCCACGCGGTGGAGCAACTTGCCGGCCACGCGACCTACGAGGAGACCGCGCGCCTGCTGCTGAACGGCTTCTTCCAGGACCTGCCCGCCGACCTCGCGCCTGCGATCGGCGCCGCGCGCGCCGAGGTATTCGCCCACGTCGCGGCGCTGGACGCCACGCTGCTGGCGCTGACGCCGATGGAGGCGATGCGCGCGCTCACCGCCCGCCTCGCCGACGGCGACGACCTGGCGACCGCCCTGCGCCTGATCGCGGCCCCGGCCGTGTTCACCGCTGCGGTCGTGCGCCGCCAGGCCGGCGCCGAGCCGCTGACGCCCGACCCGATGCTGTCGCACGCCGCCGACATCCTGCGCATGCTGCGCGGCGCGCCAGCGCCCGCCGCTGAGGTGAAGGCGTTCGAAACCTACCTCGTCACCGTGATCGACCACGGCCTCAACGCCTCGACCTTCACCGCCCGGGTGATCGCCTCGACCCATGCCGGTCTGGCCAGCGCGGTGCTTGGCGGGATCAGCGCCCTCAAAGGACCGCTGCACGGCGGCGCCCCGGGGCCGGTGATCGAGATGCTGGACGGCATCGGCACGCCTGGTCGGGCCAGGGCCTGGATCGAGGAGGCGCTCGACCGCGGCGACCGGCTGATGGGCTTCGGCCATCGGGTCTACAAGGTGCGCGACCCCAGGGCCGATGCGCTGAAGCGCGCGGTGCGGATCCTGGCCGAGCGCTCCAACGTGCTGCCGGGCCGGCTGGCGTTCGCCGAGGCGGTGGAGGAGGCGGCGCTGGCGATCCTGAAAGACCGCAAGCCCAACCGCTCGCTGCAGACCAACGTCGAGTTCTACACGGCGCTCTTGCTGGAGGCGCTGGCCTTCCCGCCGTCGGCCTTCACCTGCGTGTTCGCGATCGGCCGCGTCACCGGCTGGATCGCCCACGCCCGCGAACAGGTCGCCGGCGGCCGGCTGATCCGGCCACAGTCTCGCTACGTTGGTCCGAGGCCAAAGGCGGCGGCGTGATTGCCTGACGCGGCCGAAGGCGAAAAGGCTTAACGCAGAGGTCGCAGAGGAGGCGCGGAGTTCGCAGAGGAACCTGTGCTCTTCTCCGCGTTCTCTGCGTCTCTGCGGCCTCCGCGTTAAATCTTGAGTGCGCCTGCGGCGCGCTCGATGCGGGAGGACACGCTGACGTGCTGACGCTGTATTTCGCGCCGGGGTCCAGTTCGATGGCGCCGCATATCGCGCGACACGAGGTGGGGGCGCCGTTCGAGGCGGTCCCGGTGTCGTTCCACAATAACGAGACGCGCTCGGCCGAGTTCCTGGCGGTGAATCCCGAGGGCAACGCCCGGCGGTAATCCGGACCATCGCGGCCGAGGAAGCGGTCGGCTACGAGTTGCCGGCCTAGCCGCCAGCCTTCTCGCCGGCGCTGCGCTCGCGCACGTGCAGCGCGTCCGCCAGCCGCATCTTCGCCGAGCCGGGGCGCAAGGGCTGTTGTTGGCTCGCGTGCGGGGCCCAGCCGGTCAGGGTCAGGATCTCGAAGGTGGCGACAAGGCGCCCGTCCGGTTCGGCGAACTTGTCGGCGTAGACCTCGGCGGCGCGGGTGAGCACGGGGCGCCGCAGCGGGCGGCCGGCGCCTTCGACCAGGGTGCTGGTCTCGCCCATCGCGCGTAGGTCGGCCATCAGCGCGAAGATGTGGTCGTAGCGCACCGTGACGCGGTCGACGTCGGCGACGGGCAGCGCGAAGCCTGCCCGCTGCAGCAGCCCGGCCGCGTCGTAAGCATCGGCGAACGGCGAGACGCGCGGACCCGAGCCGCCGAGCAGCTCCAGCTCGGCGGTCATCAGCGCCGCGCGCAGCTCGATCAGCGTCGCGCCACCCAGGATCGCGCCCAGGAATAGGCCGTCGGGCTTAAGCGTCTCGCGGATCTGGATCAGGGCGCCGACGAAGTCGTTGGTCCAGTGCAGGGCCAGCGACGAGACCACCAGGTCGAGGCTCTCGGGGGCGAACGGCAGCCGCTCCTCGTCGGCGACCAGCCGCGGGCCAGCACGGCCGGCCAGCATGGCTTCGGAGAGGTCGGTCTGCACCAGCACGCCGACTTTGCCGGCCGCGTCGCTCGCGGCGAGCGCCGCGGCGAAGGCGCCGTCGCGCGATCCCAGGTCGACCGCCACCGGGAAGTCGCGCTTCACCACCTCCAGCCGCTGGACGAGGTCCTCCGCCGCGCGGCGCTTGAGGAAGCTGGCGGCCGCGTAGCGGCGGGCGGCGCGATCGAGGCGGCGCCGGTGCAGGTCGCGGTCAAACAGGCGCGGCGGTCCACTCATGGGTCGGCCAAGAGCTACTCCGAGCGCGTGGCTTGTGCCAAGCTTCGCCGATGGACTGGCGCGTGGAAGCGGCGGGCGAGGCGATGGCGGGCGCGGCGATGCGCGCCGGGAGCCTGCTGCGCGCCGCCGTCGACGTGGTGATGCCGCCGCAGGCGCTCGATGCCGGACGCCGGCCAGGTCCGGTGCAATCGCCGGGCCTCAGCGCCGCCGCCTGGGCCAAGCTCAGCTTCATCGAGGCGCCGGTCTGCGACGGCTGCGGTGCGCCGCAGGCCTATGACGCTGGCGACGATGCTCGCTGCGCCGCCTGCCTTGCTCGTCGCCGAGCGTTCGACCGGGTGCGGGCCGCAGTCAGCTACGACGACGCCTCGCGCGACCTGATCCTGAAGCTGAAGCGCGCCGACCGCACCGACCTGGCCGGCCTGTTCGCGCTGTGGCTATCGCGGGCCGCTCGCGACCTGATCGAGGACGCCGACGCGGTGATCCCGGTGCCGCTGCATCCGATGCGGCTGATCACGCGCCGCTTCAATCAGGCCGCCGAGATCGCCCGGCCGCTAGCCCGCCGCGCGGGGGTGACCTACCTGCCTGGCGTGTTGATCCGCCGGCGCGATACGCCAAGCCAGGGTGGCCGCTCCGCCTCGGGCCGCAGGCGCAACATGCAGGCCGCCTTCGCCGTGCCGCCGCGGGCGTGGTCCAAGGTGGCGGGCCGGCGCATCCTGCTGGTCGACGATGTGCTGACCACCGGCGCCACGGCCGAAGCCTGCGCCCGGGTGCTCAAGGCGGCGGGCGCCCGCGCGGTGCACGTTGCGGCGGTGGCGCGCGTGCAAGAGCGCGAGGCTCAGCCTATATGACGGTCCAGTCACAGGAGCAGCGCCAGGGACCATGGCCGACGTCGTCATCTACACCCGCCCGTTCTGCGGCTACTGCGCCCGCGCGATCTCGCTGCTGGGCCAGAAGGGCGTCGCGTTCACCGAGATCGAGGCTGGCATGGACCCGGACAAGCGCCGCGAGATGATTCAGCGCTCCGGCCGCAACACCTTTCCGCAGATCTTCATCGACGGGCAGCACATCGGCGGCTGCGACGAGATGATGGCGCTGGAGCGCGCCGGCAAGCTCGACCCGCTGCTGCACGCCGCCTGATATGCTGAAAGTCGGCCTTATCCAGATGCGTACGCCGGCCGACCAAGGCGCTGCTCTGGCGCAGGCCGAGCCGCTGGTGCGCGAGGCGGCAGCCAACGGCGCGGCGCTGATCGCGACGCCGGAAGGGACCAACATATTGCAGCGCCACCGCGCGGCGCTGTTCGACCAGATCGCCTCGGCCGAGGACGACGTAGCGGTGATCGGCCTGCGCCGGCTGGCCGAGGAGCTGGGCGTCTGGCTGCTGATCGGCTCGGCGCTGGTGCGGCGCGAGGACGGCCAGTGCGCCAACCGCGCCATCCTGGTGCGGCCGGACGGGAGCGTCGCGGCGACCTACGACAAGCTGCACATGTTCGACGTCGACCTGCCGACCGGCGAGCGCATCCGCGAGTCGGCCAGCTACACACCGGGTGACCGCGCAGTGGTGGCCGATGCCGCCGGCGCGTTGCTCGGGCTCACCATCTGCTACGACCTGCGCTTCCCGGCGCTGCACAACGCGCTGGCGAAGGCCGGGGCGCAGGTGCTGACCGTGCCGTCGGCGTTCACCCGTCCCACCGGCGAGGCGCACTGGGAGGTGCTGCTGCGCGCGCGGGCGATCGAGACCGGCGCCTTCGTGATCGCCCCGGCCCAGGGCGGCACGCACGAGGACGGCCGCGCCACCTGGGGCCACTCGATGGCGGTGGCGCCCTGGGGCGAGGTGATCGCGCTGGCCGACCATGACGAACCCTGCGTCCTTATGGCCGAGCTCGACCTGGACGCGGTCGCCAAGGCGCGCGGCGCCATCCCGGCCCTGCGCAACGAGCGGGCGTTCGCCGGCCCATGATCCGCTACGCGCTCGCCTGCGACCAGGAGCACGAGTTCGAAGGTTGGTTCGCCGCCTCGGCCGACTTCGAGACGCAATCCGCCCGCGGGCTGATCGAATGCCCAGTCTGCGCCTCCCGTATCGTCCGCAAGCAGATCATGGCTCCGGCGGTCGCCGGCGCGAAGAAACGCGGGGCGCCGGCCGGCGCCGAATCCGCCAAACGGGCGGTGATGATGGAGGCGATGGCCCGCGTGCGCGCCCACGTCGAAGACACCTTCGACTACGTCGGCGACACCTTCGCCCGTGAAGCCCGGGCGATCCACGAGGGCAAGTCGGAGGACCGCGGCATCTATGGCGAGGCGACCGCGGCCGAGGTGAAGGGCCTGGTCGAGGACGGCGTGCCGGTGGCGGCGTTGCCGCCCGAACCGCCGAAGAAAAGCGACGTGAACTGAGGCCGACGGCCGCTAGTTGAACACCGCCTCGTAGATGATGCCCTGCGGCTCGCGGGCGACCGGCACGATGAAGATGTCGAGCTTGCCCATGCCGTCGTGCTCAAGCGGATAGATCCGCTGTGGCAGCACCACCTGCGAGCCGCTGCGGAAATAGAGCGAAAACGGCTCGCGCATCATGCCGGGATAGGGTCGCAGCGGCTGCTTGGTCGCCTGCGTCAGCGTCAGGTCGACCGTCGACTCGCCGAGCTTCAGCGAAAACGTGGAGTTGAGGTGCGGCGCGAACGACTCGAACGTCAGCAGTTGCAAGGTTCGGACGCTCCCTTCCGCCGGGCAAACCAACCCCGCGATATCACATTCTTCGTCCCCAGCGCGATGCGCAGTTACACCCGAAGCTCTCCGGACAGCACCTTCGCCAGCATCGGCTGGGTCAGCTTCTGGTAGCCCTTATCGCCGCGCAGGTAGAGCGGGTCCTTCACCACCGCCAGGTCGAAGCCGTCGGCCACCAGATCCATCTTGCGATACTTGAAGGTGCCGGTGACGGCGATGCCCGGCAGCAGGCGCAGGAACACCGGCTGGGCATAAGCCGGCAATCGCTCGGCGATGAAGGCGCTGAACGCCTTCGGATCGAACGCGCCCGCGACCACCAGGCCCGCCATGCCGGCGCGGCCGTCCATCTCGCCGACCTTGACGCCGTAGACGTTGGCCTCCTTGACACCCGGCGCCTGCGCCAGCGCGCCGGCGACCTCGCTGGTGGAGACGTTCTCGCCCTTCCAGCGGAAGGTGTCGCCGATGCGGTCGACGAAGTAAAAATACCCTTCGGCGTCCTTCCGCAGCAGATCGCCGGTGCGGAACCAGGCGTCGCCCTGGCGAAAGGCGTCGTGCAGCACCTTCCTCTCGCTGGCGGCCTTGTCGGCGTAGCCCACATAGGCGCTGCGGGCGTCCTGCTTGATCTCGCCCAGGCATTCGCCCGCCTCGTCGGCGGCCGCCTCGATGCATCGCCCATCCGGCCCGCGCACCGGCGTCTCGGTCTCGACGTCGAACTTCGCCAGCCGGACATTGAAGAAGCTCTTGAGGTAGTCCGGTTCGCGGCCAACCGCGCCCAGCTTGCCGTCGAAGTTGAACATCGAGACGTTGCCCTCGGTCGAGCCATAGAACTCCAGCACCCGCGGCACGGCGAACCGACCCTCCAGCGTCTCCCAGACGTCGGGTCGCAGCCCGTTGCCGAAGGCCAGGCGCAGCTTGTGCTGCGTCTCTTCCGCCACCGGCGGCTGGTTGGCGAGGTAGCGGCAGAGTTCGCCGATGTAGACGAACATGGTGCAGCGCTCGGCCACGATGTCCGACCAGAAGTGGCTGGCGGAGAAGCGCTGCCGGATCACCACCGCGCCGCCGTTGAGCAGCGCCGCGCCCGCGCCGCAGAGGCCGCCGGTGGCGTGGTAGAACGGCAGGGTGACGTAGATGCGGTCGTCGACTCTGGCGTCGGTCGCCCCGGCGAAGCCGCGCATGTAGAGCTGGGCGCGCATGTGGGTGATGCGCGCGGCCTTGGGCAAGCCGGTGGTGCCGCTGGTGAAGATGAACAGCGCGGTGTCGCTGGCGGTGAGGCCGTCGCGGCGGGCTCGGTCGGGCCGCAGGCCGCTGCAGCTCTTGAGCGCCTGGTTCAAGTCCCGCTGGTCGCCGGTGGCTTCGCCCAGCGTCCATTCATGGGTGGCGTGGACCAGCTTGGCGCGTACGCCCTCGAAGGCCGCTGCGGTTTCCTCGTCGACCAGGCAGTGGGCGGCGCCGGAGACATTGAGGCAGTGGGCCAGCGCATCGCCCGTAAGCTGATTGTTGATCAAGGCAGTGGCGATGCCGACCTTCGACAGCCCGTACCAGATCGGCAGGTACTCGAGCCGGTTGGGCATCAACAGCGCCACCACCTCGCCGCGGCGCAGGCCGACGTTCTCCGACCAGTGGGCGTAGCGATTGGCCAGCGCGTCCATCTCGCCATAGGTCAGGCCCCGCCCCTCGAAGCTGAGCGCCTCATTGTCCCGCCATCGATCGACCGCGGCCTCCAGGTCGTCGGTAAGCAGGTTGTCGGACTGGCCGGCGATCGTCCGCACACGCATCAGCGTGCGGACCAGCCCGCTCAAGAACATCCACTCACGCTCGAGCCGGGGGCCGATGCTCATCCGGTCGCTCTCCGCCGCACGTCCAGCTTGTGTGACCGCGCTTTGTCCGGTCAAGCCGCACCTCCGCCCGCCTAGGCCCCGGCCGAGGCGTAACGCCTGATTCCGAAACGCCAAGTGAAGAGCGCCAGGCCCAGGAACGCGAAACCCGCGACCGGCGCGACCGGTCCGACCCAGGCCGGCGAGCCGAGCGGGTCGGCCCGGCCGATGGCCGCCAGCATGGGCAGATAGGTCACGCAGCCGATCGGCACGGCGAAGATCAGCAGGTTGCGGAACCAGGCGGCATAGACGTTCATCGGATACTGCGCCGCGGCCTGGCCGCCATAGGTCAGCACATTGGCGACCTCCAGCCCCTCCACCGTCCAGAACGCCAGCGTCGCCTGCATCACCAGCAAGCCCGAGAACAGCGCGACGCCGCCGGCGATGGCGAAGGCCAGGATTGCGACGGCGCCCGCGCTCCAGTGATAGTGGGTTAGCGCGACGCCGATCGCGAACACCAACGCGCCCTGAGCCAATCGCCCGACGCGGGTCAGCCGCAGCTCGTAGGCGAGCAGCTGCAGCACCGTGCTGCGCGGGCGCAGCAGCAGGCGGTCGAAGGCGCCGGTCTTGACGAAGGTCGGGCCGAATACGTCGAAGCCGCGGGTGATCGCATCGGCGATGGCGAAGCTGACGCAGGTCAGGCCGTAGAACAGGGCGACATCGCCGAGTGTCCAGCCGCCGAGATGGCCAAAGCGCTGGAACAGCGCCCAGACGCCGATGAAGTCGATGATGGTGATCAGGAAGGCGCCGAGCGTCATCAGCGCGAACGAGGTCGGATAGGCCAGCTGACCGCGCACCGAGGCGGCGGTGTAGCGGCCGTAGAGGGCGAGCGCGTTCAGCATCGTCAGCCGCCTTGCACCTGCAGCCGCGCCATCGCCGCCGCCAGCCGCCAGCGCGCGAACACGACCAGCGCGGCGACCCAACCGAACTGAGTCGCGATCGCCCCCACGGCGCTCCAGCCCGAAAGACCGCCGAAGTAGATCGAGAACGGAATGTCGATCAGCCCCGCAAACGGCTGCGCGCGCAGCCATGGCCGCAGCCAGTCCGGGAAGAACGCCAGCGGCACGATCAGGCCGGAGAGCAGGTTCACCAGGGACGAGGCCACCGCGTTGGTCCCGCGGTCGTCGAGGGTGGAAACGATGATCACGTCGAGGATCAACGTGACGGCGGCCGAGAGCAGCACCATGCCCAAAGCCGACAGCGCGAAAAGGCCGGCGGCGGCGAAGCTCGGCGGCGGCGCCAGGCCCCATTGGCCGAGCCCGACCAGCGGCAGCAGCACGCCCGCGAAGCCGACCATCAGCGCGGCCCTCGGCGCCACCCGCGCCAGCGACCAGGCCAGCGCGCGCATGTACCACCAGCCGTAGGTGTCGACCGGACGCAGCCGCTCGTAGGCCACCGCGCCGGTGCGGACCATCTCGACGATGTCCGGGTCGGGGTACCAGGGCAGAAAGGCCAGGAACGCCTGGCCGAGCCATGTGTAGGTGATGGCGTTGGCAAGGCTCATCGGCGCATGGGCCGCGCCGCCGGCGTAGAACGCCGCGAAGATCAGCACCCGGATCGCCCCGAACCACAGCTGAGTCGCAAACCCGGCCAGCGCCGCGGCGCGGTACTGCAGCGTCAGCTGCAGGCGGCCGGAGAAGACGGCGAGGTAGGGACGAAGCGCGAGACCGCTCACGACCGTCCCCCCAGACGGCGGTTCCGCGGGGCACAATGCTGCGAGTCAAAGCGCGATCCCTTCCCCCTTGCGGGGAAGGGGCGGGGGATGGGGGTGTCAGCTCGATGCTTGCCGCTTTGGCGTCTCGCGGCATCACCGGCCAATACCCAGCTGACACCCCCACCCCCGACCCCTCCCCGCAAGGGGGAGGGGAGCAACGCGCGCTGGACGGCAGATACCTTCCTCATCCCTCGCCCGCCCCGTGCAGGTCGTAGAAGCGCGCGATCACCTCCTCGATCAGCGGCTCCTCGACGTGGATGTCGTCGACCGCGTGGGCGGCGACGATGCGGGCGATCAGGGCTGGGGCGGCGATGCGGCGCGGATCGAAGGCGAGCTCGAGCTGGCGGCCGTCCTGGCTCACCACCCGCACGTCCGGCAGGTCGAGCGCCGGCGGCGCCTCGGCGAAATCCACGAACAGCCGGCGCTCGGCCAGCACCCCGGCGCGCAAGGTCTCGAACGTGCCGTCCGCCAGGATCTTGCCGCCGCCGATCACGATCACCCGCTGCGCCAACGCCTCGATGTCGTGCATGTCGTGGGTAGTGAGGATCACGGTGACGCCGCGGTCGCGGTTGATCCGGCCGACGAACTCGCGCACCGCCAGCTTGGAGGGCGCATCGAGGCCGATGGTCGGCTCATCGAGGAACACCAGCGGCGGTTCGTGCAGCAGCGCGGCGGCGATCTCGCAGCGCATGCGCTGGCCGAGCGAGAGCTGGCGCACCGGTTGGTTCAGCACTTTGTCGAGGCGCAGGAGCGTCACCAGCTCGTCGCGGATGCGCACGTAACGGTCCTGCGGCACGCGGTAGATGTCGCGCAGCAGGTCGAAACCCTCGATCACCGGCAGGTCCCACCAAAGCTGGGTGCGCTGGCCGAACACGACGCCAATCCGCGCCACGTGCTTCACCCGCTGACGCCAAGGCGTCAGCCCGTCCACCTCGCAGCGCCCGGAGGTGGGCTCCAGGATGCCGGAGAGGATCTTGATGGTGGTCGACTTGCCCGCGCCGTTGGGCCCGATCAGGCCGACCAGCTCGCCCTGCTCGATGCCGAAGCTGACCCCGCTCAGCGCCTCGACCGCGCGCCAGCGACGGTGGAACAGCCCCTTGATAGCCCCCAGCGCCCCCGCGTCGCGCTCGGCGATGCGATAGGTCTTCGACAGCTCCTCGACGAGGATCTGGGGCATGGCTGGTCGCCGGCGCTTGCTGAAGGGGCGCGGAACCTAGTGAAGCGCCGCCGTGGCGTCAACGCGCCGCCGGCGCCGGATGCTAGCGCGGTTGCTGCAGCGATTGCCGCGGCGGCGGGGCCCTGTCGTTGGTTATGATGCGGCCATTGCCGACGCCGCAGGACTGGGAGAGCGAGTTGTAGGTCTGGCCGCGCGGGCAAACCGCGCCCTCGGTCGGTCCGCTGTACGTCGTGGTCTGGTCGTCGTCGTGCTGCGATCCCGCCAGATAGAACTGCTGCACGAACTTCCGCGCCGGCCCCGCGTCCAGCTTCGAATAGCGGATGTTGGCCTGCTCGACGGTGCCGCCGCCCTGAAACACGTCGGGATGGTCGGCGAGGCCGTCTAGCGGCGTCAGCGGGGTCGTCGACTCGTAGGTGATCCGGCCGGCGCCCGACTTCAGCTGGGTGTGGGCGCCGTTGGCGAACCCGACTATGCCGAGCTGCAGCGCCAGGATCGGCGCGACCCCGTCGGGTCCCACCTTGGTGCTGGTGCGCACGTAGTCGAAGTCGTGGGTGCGCGGCCCGTTGGTGGTCGACCGGCCCTGAGCGTCGACGATGGTGTAGTTGGCCCCGATGACCGCGCCGCCCGGTCCGTCGATCAGATCGAAGCGGAGCTTGAAGCCCGCGGGGATGCGATCGTTCTTCACGCCTGGATAGGTGGCGAACGTCTTGTTCGGCGGGTGCAGATTGTAGAGATTGCCGTGGCAGTCGGCCTCGGTCGAACCGCTGCTGCACGGCAGGCCGATGCTCTGGTGCAGCTTCCAGCGGAACGCCTTCGACGGAAAATTCTCCAGCGTCCAGTTGAAACCCAGGTCGTCGCCCCAACTCGGGTTCATCCCGATGCAGTATTGCTGGTAGACGCAGTCGGCGTCGGCGGGGGAACTGCAGTTGAGCTGCAGGCTCATCGCGTCGGGCGCAACAATGTCCTCGTCGACATCGATGGTGACATGCAGACCGTGGATCGGCTGGCCCGCGCCGTAGAAGAAGTAGTTGCGGTTGGAGACGAACGGCTCGGGCGGCCTCGCCAAGCCTGCGCGGCCAAAGCCGGGCGCCATCGAGCCGACGGCCACCACGCCAAGCCCCGCCAGGAAGTTCCGCCGCTCGATCATCGCTCGCTCCATGCCGCTCCGGTGGTTGCTGCCGGATCGAGCGCCACCGTGGGCTCTATGGCAATCACCAAAATAGATGAGGCCGCGTCGATACGGCCTTGGCCGCGAAATCTGGCTCTCGACTTCCCGTGCGTCGCGTGGCCCAGCATGACACCATGCGAGCGCTTCGAGCGCTGAGCCGAAGGCCGCGGAGATGGCCGAGGAGGAGGTAAGATGGCGGACGACGGCTTCGTGCTGGAAATCCCCGAGATGGTCGGGATCCCGCTGTCGCCCGAGCGTAAGCCTCAGGCCGCGACCAAGCCGTGGCCGCCGGGCACGATCATCATCTCGGCCGACAGCCACATGCTGGAGCCGGACTGCTGGGTCGATCGTTTTCCCGAGGCGCTCAGGGAACAGGCGCCGCGGATGGAGTTCAAGGACGGCGGCTATCAGCTCAGCGTCAACGGCAAGCTGATGACCCCGCCGCCGGTCGCCCAAAGCCTTTGCATGACGCTGGAGTGCACGCCCGGGTTCACCGACGTCGAGGCGCGGCTGAAGGACCTCGATATCGAGGGGGTGGAGAAGGAGCTGATCTTCCCGCAGCGCCTGTTCGGCCTGTTCATGTTCGGCAAGATGATGAACCGGCCCGAGACCTTCGCGGCCTACAACGAGCACATCGCCGAGGCCTGCGCGACGGGCAAAGGCCGGCTGTTCCCGGTGATGGTGCCCAACTATTGGGACCCGGCGGGCGCCAAGGCCTCGGTCGATCGCTGCCAAGCGCTGGGCGCCCGGTGCCTGATGATCCCGATCAAGCCCGGCGACGACGTCGATGGCGAGCCGATCCAGTACTCCAACCCCAAGCTCGATCCGCTGTGGGACGCGATCGCCCAGTCCGGCATTCCGCTTTGCTTCCACATCGGCGAGGCGATCCCGACCGCGGCCCCCGGCGCCGCCGGCACCTTCGTGCTGACCCAGATGCAGGGCTTCCGCCACATCTGGGGTCAGCTCACCTTCGGCGGCGTGTTCGACCGCTTCCCGAAGCTGCGGGTGGTGTTCGTCGAGGGCGGCATCTGCTGGGTGGCCTCGATGCTCCACGACGCCGACATGATCTACAACTCGTTCCCGACGGTGATGAACCCCAAGCTGGCGCATCCGCCGAGCTGGTACTGGTTCAACCACTGCTACGCGACGTTCATGACCGACCCGGCCGGCCTGGAGCTGCTGCACCGCATCGGCGCGGACCGGGTGATGTGGTCGTCCGACTATCCGCACCAGGAGAGCACGTTCGGCTACAGCCGCAGCGCCATCCAGGCGGTTTTCGACGCCACCACGGTCGAGAACGCGCAGAAGATCCTCGGCAAGACCGCGCTCGACGTCTTCAATATGCGCTGAAGCTGGACCCATAGGAGCCTGCCATGAAGTCGCCCGTCTGCGAGATGCTGGGGATCGAGTTCCCCCTGTTCGCCTTCAGCCATTGCCGCGACGTGGTGGCCGCCGTCAGCCGCGCGGGCGGGTTCGGCGTGCTGGGCGCCACCGGCCACACCGCGGCCTCGGTCCGCACCGAGCTGAAGTGGATCGACGACCACGTCGACGGCAAACCCTACGGCCTCGACCTGCTATTTCCGGAGAACATGGCCACGGCCGGCGAGGTCGGGGTGACCTATAACTCGCTGAAGAGCCGGATCCCGCAGGAGCATCAGGACTTCGCCGCCAGCCTCCTGGCCTCCGCCGGCGTCGAAGTGCTCGAACAGCACATCTCCGACGACCGGGCGCAGCCGTTCGATCCGGAGCAGGCGATGCGAACGATGGAGGCGGCGTTCGAGCATCCGATCAAGCTGATCGCCAATGCCCTGGGCGTGCCGCCGCCGGCGATGATCGAGATGGGCAAGCGTCACGGCGTGCCGGTGGCCGCGCTGGTCGGGGCCAAGGAGCACGCCATCCGCCAGGTCAACGCCGGGGTCGACATCCTGGTGGTGCAGGGCACCGAGGCCGGCGGCCACTGCGGCGAAGTCACCACCATGGTGCTGGTGCCGGAGGTGTTGCAGGCGATCAAGAAGATCCGCGACGTGCCGGTGCTGGCCGCCGGCGGGATCATGAACGGGCGCCAGATGGCCGCCTGCATGGCCATGGGCGCAGCCGGGGTCTGGACCGGCTCGGTGTGGCTGGCGACGGTGGAGAGCGAGACCAGCGAGATCTTCCGCGAGAAGATGATCGAGGCCTCCAGCCGCGATGCGGTCAGGGTCAAGACCCGCACCGGCAAGCCTGCCCGCCAGCTGCGCTCGTCTTGGACCGAGGCCTGGGAACGCAGTCCCGACAGTCCCGGCGCTCTGCCGATGCCGCTGATGAGCCTGGTCTCGGAGAACGCCCTGCGCTCGGCCCAGCGCGCGGCGGAGGGGGGCAACAAGAAAGCCCGCGACCTGGTGACCTACTTCGTCGGCCAGGGCGTCGGCCTGATCGACTCGGTCCGCAGCGCCGGCCAGGTGGTGCAGGACTTCAAGGAAGAGTTCCTCGAAGCGGTGGAGCACATGAACAGCCTGCTCGAGGAATAACCTCGGGGCTGTGGATCAGGTATGCGCCGGCAGGCGCAGGCGCACTTCGTCGCGGCGGAAGTCGAGGCAAACGGTCTCGAAGCGGCTGAGGATGTCGACGCCGATCAGGATCGCCGGGCGGCTGACCAGGTCCCAGAGCTTGAAGGTGTGCAGGTCGGCGAAGGCGACCGGCCAGTTCGGCACCGAGAGGCCGCCGATGCGTAGCCCCGGCAGGTCGGCGAACACGGCGTCGATGGTCTGGCCGGTGACGCTGACGATCGGGATCGGCTGGAACGGCGTCAGCGGATAGCGGGTCACCGCCAGCTCGCGCAGCGCCATGTTGCCGATGGTGTCCTGGGCGCCGCTGTCGAGGAAGGCGGTCACCTTGATGCCGGCGAGGTCGGCGTCGACCAGGGTGAGCTGGCCGTCGCGGCGATGGGCTTTCAACGCCACCTCGTCGCCGTCGCCGGGCATGTAGGCGCCGCTGTCGATGGTCAGCATCTGACGGCGAAAGTCGAAGGTGAGCTGGCCGCCGTCGAGCAGGTCGAGCCCCAGCATGCCGGGCCCGCCGATCGCCTCGGCGCCGAGCACAGAGAGCTTCGCATCGCAGGCCTTCCGATTGCCGATCTGCAGCCGCGCCTGCACCGTCGGCGTCATTTGCACGCCGGCGACGCCGTTGAGCGGCTGCGACTCACCGAGCGCCAGGCCGAGCTTGGCGGCGAGTTCGGTTGAGATCACCGACTGGTTCGCGCCGGTGTCGGCGACGAACGGGTAGGGGCCGGCGCCACCCACGCGCACCGGCCCGGTCATACGCTTGTAGATGTCGAGCACGGCGGTGAGGCGGGTCGGCGGCTCGTAGCCGGAGACGGTTCTGTCCGGGTCGGGAAGTTCCTGCAATCGGCTCGCGCTTTGGCCCACCTCAACGATCGCGGCGCGAAGGCCGACGCCGGGCGCGGCGGCGCCTAGCGCGGCCAGGCCGGCCATCAGACCTCGGCGATCGGGTGTGTGCGCGCCCATGCGTCCCTGACCGGCGCAACGCCGGATTTGCGCAGCATACACCTTTTCGGCGGCGCCAGGCTGTCAGCAGTTCGCCGCAACCTTCGACGCCGGCCGAACCATCAGGAGAAGCGCTCCCACGCCGACTGGCGCGAGATCCCGAGCGCCTCGCCGATCCGCGCCCAGCTGACCTCGCGGCCGCGCAATTCCTCGACCACGGTCTGCAACTGGTTGCCCATGCCTTGAAGCGTCTGCTCGATCGGCTTGAGGCGGGTGAGCAGGGTGTCGGTGGCGATGCCGCCAATCAGGAAGTTGGACCCCTCGAGGTTCAGTGGTCTGTCGGCGATGATGGCGTCACAGAGCGCCACGCATTCGTCGCAGATGAAGATGAAGCCGGGGCCGGCGATGAGCTTCTTCACCTCGTGCTGCGACTTCAGACAGAAGGAGCAGTGCAAAGCCCCCTTGCCGGCATAAGGTGCGGGCAGGTCTGGCTTGACGGTCGGGGCGGCGGGTTGGTCGGGCATGATGCCTCGCTGTCAGAGAAATCCTGACAGTCAGGTATATCCTGACGATGGCGGGCGTCAAGGCTTTCCTGACGCGCCTATTCCACCTGCACGTCGAGCCCCATCGCGTCGAGCAGGCGGAACTGCTGGTCGGCGGTGATCTTCATGTCGCGGTAGTTGGCGAGGCGGCGCAGATCGAGGCCGCTGACCTCGGCCCCGCGCAGGTCAGCGCCGGCGAGCTTCGCGCCGTCGACAATAGCCGCGAACAGGTCGGCGCCGGTCAGGTCCGCGCCCTCCAGATCGGCGTTGGAGAGGTCGGCTTCGCGCAGGCGGCTGCGCGCCAGCCGGGCGCCGGGCAGGCGGGCCTCGGAAAGATCGGCGAGGCCGAGGTTGCAGTCGAGGAACTCGGCGGCGATGCGCTCGACCTTGCGGCCGAAGCTGCGCGAGAAGCGGGAGCGGGCAAAGGCCGCGCCGGTCAGGTTGCAGGCTTCGAAGCGGACATCATACAGCTCCGAGCCCTCGAATTTCGCGTGGGTCAGGTCGCAGCGGGCGAAGCGCGCGCCCTCCAGCCGGCTGAAGGCGAATGCCGCGCCGGCCTGCGCCGCGGCCTCCCACAGCTGGCAATCCTCGAACACCGCCTCGCGCAGGTCGGCGTGGGAGAAGCGACAGCGGACCAGCTTGCAGCGCTCGAAGCGGGCGCCCTCCAGCACGGTGGCCGCGAAGCCAACGCCGGCGATGGTGCAGCCGGCGAACACCGTGTCCGGCAGCTCCGCCTCGGCCCAGTCGGCGTCGGAGAGAACCTGGCCCTCGATGCGGCCGCCGGCCTTGAGCATCCCCGCCGCGCCGCGGCTACTTGGGATCGTGGGCGCGGACGAAGCTGGCGATCTCGTCGATGTACTGCTTGGGCGTGAACGGAAAGGTGGTCACGGTGTTGTGGCCGCGGCCGGGCAGGATCACCGCGGTGAAGTCCCTGGCCTCGCGCGCCAGGCGCTGGGTCTTGGAGATCGGCGCGTCGAACTCGCCGTTGATCGCCTGGATCGGGAAGTTGATCGCCGCCAGGTCCAGCGGCGGCGCGGTGGACGGCGCGGCGAGGCGGCCGTCCTGGACGCACTTCAGCGCCATGTCGTCGCGATCGGCCCGCTCGCGCAGGGTGCGCTGGCCGGCCTCCTGTTGCGGATCGCGCCCCTTGGGATCGCGCTCGGCGGCCTGGGCGGCCAGCGCTTCGTCCTCCTCGCGCACGCCGGAGCCGCCGAAGCTAGCGGTGATGAAGCGGTCCGGATGGCGGGCCAGCAGATGGGCGACGATGCCGCCGCCCATCGAGTAGCCGTGGAAGTGCGCCTTGCCGACGCCGAGATGGTCCAGCACCGCGATCACGTCGGCCGGCATCTGGTCGGCGGGATATCTGGCCGGATCGCGCGGCTTCTCGCTGCGGCCGTGACCGCGCGCATCGATGCCGATCACCCTATGAGTGCGAGCCAGCTCCTTGGCGACGCCGTTGGCGAACCAGCCGGCGTCGCAGCAGCTGGTGTAGCCGTGCAGCAGGACCACAGGCACGCCTTCCCCGGCCTCCATCCAGTGGATGCGCACGCCGTCGGACACGACCAGGTCGCCGTGCTTCACGCCCGCCGGCGCTTCGACCTCGCGCTCCATCACCGCCATGGCCGTTCCTCCTGCGCCTATAGTCGCAGACACCTATGCGCTCACCCGCGTGGCTATGGCAGGCTTGCCCGACAGCGACCAGAGCGCATAGCGGGCCGCGTCGCGCAACTTGGTGTCGGCCTCGTGCGCGCGGATTTCAAGCAGCAGCGGGATCGAGTCGCGATCGCCGGCGACGGCCAGGGCGTGGGTCGCGTGGAAACGCACCTTGCGGCTGGGATCGCCGGTGACGGCGGCGACGATCTTCGCCCGGACGTGCTCTTCCAGCGCGGCCGGCTTCTCGCCACAGGCGTGGCAGGCGACTGCGTGGATGGCGGCCCAGCGGACGCGCGGGACCGGATCGTCCATGGCCGCGATGAGGGCAGGCCGGGTCCAGGCTTCGCCGAAGGTGTCGAGCGCGTGGGCGCAAAAGGCGCGAACCTTTTCGCGACGCCCCTCAAGGCCGCACAGCAGCGCCGACTGGAAGGCGCGGTAGCGCGGTTTGTCGCGGCGCATCACCTCCCGCGCCGCCTGCAGTCGCCCTTTGCCCACCGCGAGCGAGCGGAAGAGTGGTCGCAGGTCGTCCGCCCCGGCGAGCGCGAACCACGCGGTCGCCAGGCTCTCGGCGTCGACGTCGGCGGCGGACTTAGGCCCGCCTAGGCGGCGCGCCTCGACCGCGGCCTTCAGCGCAGGCCAACTCGCGAAGCCGTAGTCGCGCGCCACCACCAGCTGCGCTTTGCCGAGCGGCAGCCTCCGCGCCTCGGCATCCGGCAGGGCGCTCTCGATCCGGCGCGTCGCCTCGGCGTCACCTGCGAGGCAGGCGCGCTGCAACGCCTTCGCCTCGCGGTGTAGGCGCTCGAGATCGGGCCGGGCGGGAAGCGCGCTCACGACCGGGCTTCCCGGCCCCGCCGCGCCTCCTCCGTCTCCCTCTTGATGATGGCCCGGGCGGCGTGGCTGCGGACCATAGCAATGCGCATCATCCGCGGCGTCTCGCGGCAATTGTGGGAGATGCAGTGCACGATCAGCGGGTCGCAGACATACATGTCGCCCGGCGAGCCGGTCAGCTCGACCACGCGCAGAGCGATGCCGTCGGCATCGCCACTCTGCCGCATGAACGCGGCGATTCGGCCCTCGGGACCGCCGACGGCGCCGGTCAGGCCCGACAGCCAGGGACTGAGCCGGCCGAAGCGGTCGCGCTGCCATGTGCCGCCGAGATGGCGCTGCTGGTGCGTCAGGCCGGCGTACTGCCGACGAACCAGTTTCGGCGAGCCCGCCAACACCAGCGTGCCGCCTCCGCCAGCCTGTGCCTCGGCGACGAAGCCGAACAGGAACGCGTTCAGCGGTGGGCCTGTTTCCCACTCGCGACGGCCGTCCCAGTGCCAGAGGCGCGTCGGGATGTCCCAGGTCTCCAGCCGGTGGCCGCTCGGCATGGTAAGGCAGGCGCGGCCCCAATCCCGCGGCCAGTCCCACGCGCCCTCGCCCAGCACCCCGTCGAGGGCGCGCCTCACCTCTTGCGTCTGGAAGCAGCGTTCGCTCGGCGCCTGCTTGGGTCGCTTGGGATCGCCCCTGGGCTGGCGCCAGGTGGAGCGGTCGTCGCGATCGACGCCGCAGACCTCGGCGAGCTCGGCCCACCATTCGTCCTGCATGCGGGCCGCGTCGGCGGGATTGAACGCCCGTGGCAGGAAGAAGAAGCCGTCCTCCTCGAAGGCGCGGCGCTCATCGGCGGTCAAGCCGGTTGCGGGTGTCGGGTCGAGTGGCACGGCGAGCCTCCTTTCGTAGCGCCCGCGGGTCCGCACGTGGGCTGAAAGGAAGGTCGGGAACGACGCTTCGAAAGCACTGATCGGTGGGCCTGAGGCCCTTTCCGCGGACCGGACGCGCCCTTGAGCGCGCTGCGGAAATCTAGGACCAGCCGGCCGCGCGTGCAACGACGGAGTGCGCCGCGCACGCACTCAAGTCTGAACGCGGAGCACGCAGAGAACCGCAGAGAACGCTGAGAGGCCCCCAGGCCCTCTGCGACCTCCGCGCGGTCGGGCTTAGCCGACCTCGGCCAGGATCGCCTTCCGGCGCTCGGCTGTGAAGGTTGGTTGGGTTGTGCCGCACCGTTACCGCGCCTAGCGTAGCCACAGGGAACGGGGGCCAAATGAGCGAGCAAGCGCCGGCCCTCGACGTCGATCCGTTCTCGGACGAATTCCTCGCCGACCCATATCCGTTTCATGAAACCTTGCGCGAAGCGGGGCCGGTAGTTTGGCTTGCGCCACACGGCGTGTATGCCGCGGCCCGACATGCGGAGGTGCAGGCCGCCCTCCAGGATTGGCGGACCTTCTCATCGGCCGCCGGCGTTGGACTGGCGGATTTACGCACGGACGAAGTCTTCCGCCCGCGCAGCATCATCCTGGAAGCCGATCCGCCGTTGCACGACCACACCCGGCCCGTGCTCGCGACGGCGCTCTCGCCGGCCGTCCTCCGCGAGCTCAGGCCGACGTTCGAGGCGGAGGCGCGGAGCTTGATCGACGCCCTCGCCCGGCGGGGCTCATTCGATGGCGTCACCGAATTGGCCGAAGTCTATCCGATCAAGGTGTTTGCCGATGCGCTCGGGCTATGCGGCGAGGGGCGCGAAAACCTGCTGCCGTATGCGGCGGCGGTCTTCAACGACTTCGGGCCGCGCAACCACCTGTTCGAGGAAACCCGGCGCGGCGCGGATGCGGTGCGAGACTGGGTAGTCGCCCAGTGCGATCGCTCGGCGCTGCGGCCTGGCAGCATCGGGGCGCGGGTGTTCGAGGCGGTCGACCGCGGCGAAGCCTCGGAGGAGGAAGCCCACAAGTTGGTGCGTTCGCTGCTGACCGCCGGTCTTGACACTACCGTCTATGGCCTTGGCAACGCGCTCTTCTCGCTCGCCACCAACCCTGACGCCTGGGATCAGTTGCGCGCGGATCCTCGCCTGGCCCGGTCGGCGTTCGAGGAGGTGCTGCGGTTCGAATCGTCGGTTCAAACCTTCTTCCGCACGACGACCTGCGAGGTCGAGTTCGGCGGCGTCCGTCTGCAGGAGGGGGCTAAGATTCTGCTTTTCCTTGGGGCGGCCAACCGCGATCCGCGCCGATGGGACGCGCCGCAACGGTTCGACCTGACTCGGAAGGCTTCGGGCCATGTCGCCTTCGGCTACGGCATCCACTCGTGCGTCGGGCAGATGGTCGCCCGCCTGGAGGGAGAGATCATTCTGGCGGCCCTCGCACAACGGATCGAGCACATTGAGCTGGCGGGCGCACCGGTGCGACGGCTGAACAATACGCTGCGTGGATTGGCGAGCTTGCCGCTGCGGGTGACATAGCGCCTTGGGGGCGGCCTATGCCTCGGCAAGCAGCGCGCGCCTACGCTCTTCGGTGAACGCCTGGAGCTTGTTCATGTAGGCGAAGCGGGCGTAGTCGCGGCCCTGGGCGCTCATCTTGTCGAACCAGTCGTCCTCGCCCAGCATTTCGCCGAGCCGTGGCGAGTTGCGGTGCAGCATCTGCACGTCGGTCTTCTTCGGCTCGAGGCTCCTGAGGATGCCGCGGTTGAAGTGGGCGTGCAGCGTCACCCGGTCGCCCGGCTCGGTGCGGTCGCCCTGCCAGTGCCAGACGCCGTGGTGGAAATAGACCACCGAGCCCTTCGGCATCTCGATGGGCACGCCTTCGTTGTGGCCTTCGCCGGGACGCGGATTGCGGCGCTGCTTGTGGCTGCCGGGCACGATCCAGGTCGGGCCGGCGGCGAGCGTCCAGTCCTCCAACGCCCAGACCCCGACGCCGGTCAGCGAGAACTCCGGGAACGGCTCGGGCACATGGGCGTAGTCGGTGTGCATCGGGATCACGCCGGGTCCCGGACCCTTCTTGATCGACGAGAACGAGGCGATCACCGCGCCGCGGCCCAGCGAGGCGTCGATCAGCGTCATCAGCAGCGGGTTCTGGATCAGCTGCTCGAACTCGCGCCCGTGATAGAGCATCCAGTTCATCGAGAAGCTCTGGTGCGGCAGCAGCGCGCGGATGGTGGCGGCGCGCACCTCGTCGGCGAACTCCGGCGAGATGGCGCGCTCGATCACAGTGTAGCCCTGTTCCTCCATCTCCCGGATCTTGCCGGTGAGGCCTTGGCGCTGGGCGCGGTGATAGAGGTCGGGGTTCTCGACCGTGCGGCGGCCGAGGTGGTCGTGCAGCAGCGCGATGATCTCGCCGGCGGCGGGGTTCTCGAGCCGGCCGGTGATCTTCACCGCGTCCTTGCCGTGCATGGTCGCCAGCTCGCGCCGCATCGCCTTGGCGGCGCCCGGCGCCAGCATGCCGATGAACTGGCCGCCGGCGATCCCGGCTTGGTAGTCGCCCTCGACGCGCACGTCGGCGCGCTCATCGAAGCCGCGTTCGACCGTGACCGCGCCGCCGTCATAGCGCACGCGCCAGGCGCCGACGTTGTCCGGCAGCTTCAGGTGCGGCGGGGCGTCGACGAAGCGCTCCGAGAGCGAGAACGGCGCCAGCGCATCTCGGCGCTGCTCGACGGCCTTTTCCAGAAACCGGCGGGTCTCGGCCAGCCACGCGTCGGACTGGAACTCGAACCGGTCAGCCAGCGTGTACATCCGATGGCTCCTTGGCCAAGGCGAAGCCCTCGTAGCCTGCGGCGGCCACGTCCGCGCACTTCTTGCGGTAGCCGACGCCGATATAGGGCATGAAGACGCGCGGCTTTCCGGGAATGTTGGCGCCCATGTACCAGGACGCCGCCCGCGGAAAGAGGGTCTTGTCGGCGACCCGGCGCACGTGCGCGACCCACTTCTCCTGCATCTCCGGGTCCGCGGCGATGCGGGTGAAGCCATGCTCGCGCATGTGCTCGATGCATCCGATGATCCACTCCACGTGCTGCTCGATCGAGTTGATCATGTTGGAGAGCACGCTGGGGCTGCCGGGGCCGGTGATGATGAACATGTTGGGGAAGCCGGCGATGGCCAGGCCGAGGTAGGCTTTCGGCCCCTCGGCCCAGGCCTGCTTGATCTCCGCGCCGCCGGCGCCCTTGATGTCGATCGCCAGAATCGCGCCGGTCATGGCGTCGAAACCGGTGGCGAACACCAGGGCGTCGACCGGATAGGTCGCTTCGGACGTCCGCACAGCGTTGGGCTCGATCGCCTCGATCGGCGACTCGCGCAGGTTCACCAGCGTCACGTTCGGCCGGTTGTAGGTCTCGAAGTAGTCGATATCGACGCAGATCCGCTTGGTGCCGATCGGGTGGTCGCGCGGCTGCAGCCGCCGGGCGGTCTCGGGGTCCTTCACCGTCTCGGCGATCTTGCCCCGCACGAAGTTGGCCGCCTCGTCGTTGACCTCGATGTCGGTGATGATCCCGCCCCAGGCGGCGAGAAAGCCAGCGCCGCCGACGCCCCAGAACTCCTCGAAGCGCGCGCGGCGCTCCTCGGGCGTGGCGGCGAGGGCGTTGGCCGGATTGCCGCCGAAGCCCATGCCCGGACCCTTCACCATCGCGATGTAGTCCGGGTACATCTTCCAGAAGTCGGCGATGTCCTTGTCGGTCAGCGGCGTGTTGTTGGCCGGGACGCTGAAGTTGGGCGTGCGCTGGAACACGGTGACGTGCTTGGCCTGCGCGGCGATCTGAGGGATCGACTGGATGCCGGACGAGCCGGTGCCGATCACCGCCACGGTCTTGCCGGTGAAGTCGACGCCTTCATGCGGCCAGGCGCCGGTGTGGTAGGTCTCGCCGGCGAAGGTTTCGACGCCGGGGATTGCCGGGGCGCGCGGCGTCGACAGACAGCCGGTGGCCAGGATCAGCCAGCGCGCCGAGAGCTCGTCGCCGCGGTCGGTGACCACGACCCAGCGATCGGCGGCCTCGTCGAACGTCGCCGAGAGCACCCGGGTCTCGAAGGCGATCAGCGGGCGGATGTCGTGGCGGTCGGCGACGTGGTTGGCGTAGGCCAGGATCTCGGGCTGGGCGGCGTACTTCTCGGTCCA
>Ga0209415_10005070_pt1 | contig 23835 bp, 21 predicted proteins | sample PeaSoiSIISIP2007_FD_187696 | JGI IMG/M metagenome (GOLD analysis project Ga0209415, IMG submission 187696) | Peat soil microbial communities from Weissenstadt, Germany - SII-SIP-2007 (SPAdes) (version 2) | ecosystem: Environmental > Terrestrial > Soil > Wetlands > Peat | place: Germany... | reverse complement strand
CGACCACTACGACGAGGATGATAATTTTTCCTCAAAACCCGGCCCGTTAAGAGCTACGTGTTCTGAGGGCAAGGTCATACCGCTATGGAGCGGACCGTATCTGGATTGTGAATGTGGGCGATCTGAAACCGCTGGAGGTTCCCATTGAGTTCTTTCTTCGCATGGCATGGGACCCGGAAGCGACGCCCAAGGAGAGGATTGTCGCGTATCAGCAGCGCTGGGCCGAGCGCGAATTTGGCAAGGAACATGCGGTGGAGATCGCGGATATTGTTGCAAAATACGCGAAGTACAATACATTTCCCAAGCCGGAACTCGTAAAGCCCGATACCTTCAGCCTGCTGAATTACCGCGAAGCTGAACGCGTTGCGGCGGATTGGACCAAGTTGGTCGAGCGCGCTGAACTGCTCGCCCCCGAACTGCCCGCAAACCAGCAGGATGCCTACTATGAATTGATGCTGCACCCGGTGAAGGCCTGCGCGAACGTTGTGCTGATGAACATTGCATCAGGTCGCAATCAGTTGTTTGCGCAACAGGGAAGAGCGAGCACCAACGCCGAAGCTGAACTTACCCGCCAATTGTTTGCGAAGGATCAACAACTGACAGACTTCTACAATCACAACTTGGCGGGCGGCAAATGGAACCACATGATGGATCAGGTGCATCTCGGCTACGTCAATTGGTACTCCCCGCAAGTGAATGTAATGCCCCCTGTTTCACAGGTCGATTCACCCAGCACTTCGGATTTTGGGGTGGCGGTCGAGGGTTCCGTGGCTGCATGGCCCGCGCCGGTACGTCTGGTGCTTCCTCCGTTTGACTCGCTGAATCGGCAACGATCTTCCATCGAGGTTTTTCCGATTGGGACGCAACCTATCCACTTCGAGTTGAGTGCCGACAAGCCGTGGATCAAGCTCAGCGAAGGAAGCGCATTCTCCGCAGGCAAGGAGGATCGTCGTATCTGGGTCGATATCGATTGGAAGAATGCTCCAGTCGGCGAGTCCGCAGGAATCATTACTGTTGCGGGTGCGAAGGGAGCGGCGCAGGTCGAGGTAAGTATCACCAAGGCATCCGTGGAAGACTCCGCCGCGGCCCAAGGTTCTTTCGCTATCGTTGCAGCGCCCCTCTCCATCAATGCGCAGGAAGCCGCGCAAAACGTGGCGGTGGGTGGTGTGAGTTGGGAAAGAATTCCGGACTATGGCCCCGGCCTATCTGCCATGACGATTTTTCCGGTGACTGCGGATAGCGTTCCGCAGACGGCTTCCGCGCCTCACCTGGATTATTCGGTGTACTTCGCCAAGCCGGGTGACTATACCGTCGATCTGGTCACCAACCCCACACTTGATCTGTATCCGGGACGCGCTTTGAGTGTAGCCGTGTCAATCGACGAACAAACTCCACAGGTACTCAGTGTCTTCACTCCGGCGACCGTGAAAGATGAGACATTTCTCGGCAGGAACTACTACGAAAATGCGCGCAACAACAGCCGGATTCTGCACTTCAGTCAGAACGTTTCAAGGCCGGGGAAGCATACCCTGCGTATCACCATGGTCGATCCAACTGTAGTGATTGAGAAGATGGTCCTCCACCGTACACCGCTTGCGCCGTCCTTCTTTGGCCCACAGGCGGCCGTGCCAGTCAGTGACAACACTTATTAAGGAATGGACGCCGTGGGTTTTGTTTTTCAAAACTCGTGACGCCAACGGATAGTTATTTTGATGGTCGGATGTGATCGCTGCCCACCGAGGTGGTGTGAGCAGCCTTGGTGCCCGGAGAAGCGCCAAGGTAGTGATTGCGCGGCTTAGAGACGCTGGCGGCATTCTTCAGGCGTTTGAATGGTCGGAAGATTCCGGGCTGTGCGAACGCCAGTGCAGAATCTTCTCCAGCCACTGGAGCGTTTGTCCTCGGCGGCTTGTCTGCGGTGCTGGCTCCTGGCCGCGTAAAAACTCACGTTCGGCGAGATAACTCTCCAGGTCAGCGTGTTTCTGAGCGGCGTAGGCGCGCTGCGCGGCTTCGATCTCCGCTACAACCTGTGCGCTGTTCAGACTGAGAGGGGGCTTTGGTACTTTTTTGTACCAAGTTTGCTTATTTTTCATAGGCGAACCCTCGCGAGCGTCGCGCGGCGGTTGCTGTAGGCAAGCGCCATCATAGCGAAGATGCCGGTGCAGAGCAGCATCAGGCTTGCTGGTTCGGGCGTGACCGTCACTTCCTCAGTGGGCTGCGCGTAACCGATGAGGGTCTGCGGCACGCCATCGTTGGCGGGCCAACCGCTGACGGGCACATAGAGATTGAATCCAGAGTAGAAATTATTGTTGGCGGAGTTATCGGCGAAGGCGAGCGCGGCATTGAGCAGGGTATTCATAGCAGCTAAATCGGGGGCGGTGGCGAGCGCGGCGGAATCGAAGAGGGACCAGGCGGCATACTGCGCGTTCAGGTCGTCCGAGGGCGTTGTATTGGCGAGGTTGAAGAGATAGGCGGCCTCTTCCTGCTTGACGCCAGAGATCGACTCGACCTCGGCGGTCCAGCTTTCGCCGAAGGCGTCGTAGGCAGAGTAACTGAGGCACATCAGCGGGGTGGTGGAAGGGCTTTTGTTCACGCTGAAGTTATAGGGGTAGATATAATTCTGACCGACCTGCTGGCCGGAAGCGGAGATCAATTCCAGGTTGACGGTCTCGGCGGTTGCCGGAGTGGGGGCGAGGGCGGAAAGGGCGCAGAACACGGTCAGGGCCAGCGTTGCTTGCATGCTGAGTTTCTTCATAGAAAGATCCTTTCTAAGTCACCAAGGTGGGTGAGCCTTGGTCCGGCTTGCCGGACAGTCTTTCCCTCAGTGCCTCGAAATGAGACACGCCGAACGGTGAGGGTGTGGCGAAATGAAACAGAGTTAGTCAATTGACTAACAATCTCAGAGCGAATCCGCATCTGAGTTACCCGGAGTATTACAGGGTTCCAAGAATGCTTCAAGTAACCGACGGAGGAGGAAGCGCCGAGGAAGTAACAGGAAAGGTGCGTTACTGGCGCTCTGAATGACCTTGGAGGGATTTAACTTACTTGGAGGTAATGAATTGGGAGGGAATTATGAGTTATACATGACCAATATCGCACATTGGGGATGGTACTGGTAACCGCGTAGGGGACCAACCGTAATTGTTGGTTGAGGATCAATAGGATTGATTGAGGGATTGAGGTTTCCCACCCTTGCGACAAGAAACAAGTACGTCGCAAGGATGGGGCACCCAGCGGGTGATGCTGGTCAGGATGCGGGGTCGGCGGCGGGTGAGGGAACTGGTTCTTCCTGGAAGTTCTGGGCGTCGGCGAAGCGGTAGCCGACGTAGACGTCGGTGAGGAGGTAGACGGGGTTGGAGGGGTCGTCCTCGATCTTCTTGCGCAACTGGCGGACGAAGGTGCGCAGGTACTCGACCTCTTCGCGACAGTCCGCGCCCCAGACGGCGGTGAGCAGGCGGGCATAGGTGATGACGCGGCCGGCGCGGCTCATGAGGCAGTGGAGAATATCGAACTCCTTGCGCGTGAGGTGGACCAACTGGCCGCGTTTGGTGACGGTGCGCTTGAGGGGTTCGAGGCGAATCTCGCCGATCTCGATGGGAGCGTCTTCGGCACGGGCAGGGGCGCGGACGCGGCGGACGGCGGTGCGGATGCGGGCGATGAGTTCGCGGGTGCTGAAGGGCTTGGTGACGTAGTCGTCGGCACCGAGTTCGAGAGCCTCGACCTTTTCTTCTTCGCCGTCGCGCACGGTGAGCATGAGGACGGGCAGGCGGGGGGCAAAGGCACGAATGCGGCGCAGGGTCTCGATGCCGCCGATGCCGGGCATATTGATGTCGAGCAGAACCACATCATATTGCGCGGAACGCAGCGCCTGGAGGGCTTCTTCGCCACGCGAGGCTTCGGCCACCTGGAATCCGAGTTCCATCAGCGGTGGGCGGAGGGCGCGGCGAATGGAGGATTCATCGTCTACGACAAGAATGCGAATGACAGGCTGACCGTTCAAGATTTCTCCTTTTGCAGGTTTGCGGGGATGGCCGCAAAAAATGTGGTTCCCTCGACCTCATCGCTGGTAACCCAGACGTAGCCACCATGAATCATGGCGACGCGTTTGGCGACGGCGAGGCCGATGCCGGTACCGGCGGCTCGATTGGAGTTGGTCGAGGAGCGGTAGTAGCGGTCGAAGATGCGTTCGCGGTCGGCCATGGGGATCTCCGGGCCGAAACTGTGCACGGAGAAGACGACTTCTCCCTTGGCCAGGGCTGCGTTGATGGTGATGGTGGTGCCGAAGATGGAATATTTGCACGCGTTGTCAATGTACTGCGTCAGCAGCATGACCATCAACTGGCGGTCGCAGCAGAGGTTGAGGTTGTCGTCGTCGAGGTTGATGATGACCTTCATGCTGGCGAGGCGGTCGGTGAGACCGGCGACGACTTCTTCAACGAGCGAGCCGACGCCGGTGGGGCGGGCGTCAAGGTTGACTTCCTCGGCATCGAGGCGTGCGGTGGTCAGCAGGCGAGTGGTGAGGTCGCTGAGCAGCCCAGCCTGCTCGTCGATGAGGGCAACGAGGTCGGCCTGCGCGAAGGAAAGTTTGCCCATCTCGCTGAGTCCTGTGCTGGCGGCGCGGATGGCGGTGAGCGGGGTCTTGTACTCGTGGGCCAGGCTGTCGAGGACGGTGGCGCGCAACTGCTCGGTACGGCGCTCGGTCTCGATGCGGCTTTCGTTGGCGAAGGCGCGGTAGCGGTCGAAGGTGATGGCGATCAGCGAGGCAATGGCGTTGTTGGTGAGCGGGCTGGTTTCTCCGCGCACGACCAAGCTGCCGACGGGCACATTGCCCAGGCGCACGACGCGGCGGCCGAGTCCTGTGAGTGGATCGTCGTCGGTGGTCTCGAAGTAATAGACGTTCTGCGCCAACTCCTGCGGACTCTCGTTCCAGATGCCGGCCTGATAGATTTCGTGCAGATCGGCGTCGAAGACTACGACGGCTTCCAACTGAAAGATCTCGTGGACCAACTCGGCCAACTGCGGACCGGGCTCCAGGTGCAGGTTCATTTGCAGAGTGCGGCGGGTGAACTCGTAGAGATCGTGCATCTGGCCGCCCCAGGACTCGGCCTGACGGGCGTGATCGGTGACGCGGGCAGAGAGACGGCTGACGACCATCGCCACCAATACAAAGACCAGCAGGGTAACGGAATTGGCGGGAGCTTCGGCGAGGTTGGGCGCGGTGGCGAGGTTCAGATTAGGCCGCTGCGAGGAAAAGATGCCGTGCATCAGGACGGCGGAGAAGGAGACGATGACCGCCTGCCAGAATCCGCAGAGCAGCGCCGTGGGCACCACAATGAGCAGATAGAGCAGCACGGCGATGGGCAGCAGCCATTGCGCCCAATGGGCAAAGGCGGCGACCAGCACCACGCAGAGAATGCCCAGAGCGCACTCCAGAGCAAACAGGAGGACACTCATGCCGGAACCAAGCGAGCGGTTCGCGCCAAAGGCCATTCGTACCGGATTCCAGCTTTCAGGCACCGCGATCCTCTTCTCTTGGAGAAACCTGCGTCGTCAATTCCGAAATGAAACTGGGGGCGGATTGGGACGGAGCAGGCTTGGAGGAATTTTAACAGGCCGAGGATGGAGCGCCCGGCGCGGCATTCTATTAGGGAGAGCAGCCGACGCTGCCGGAGGAATGTGCCGAGGTTGCCGAAGCTGGCATTGAAGTTACGAATTGCCGTTATAAAATCTTTTGGCGATCTTCATCTGTTCTTTATGTGTTATTTGCGTTACTAAGAGCAGTCCAGAAGAGGGACACCGGTTTTTTGCCTGCCATACTTTGGCCGAATTCACGGAACGATCAACAACAAATATTTTTGGAGGAATCATGCCGATGAAACTGCACTCGAATCTGAATACTGCTCTGCAAATGGTGGCCGGAGCGGCCATGGCTGTAGCCTTGACTGCCGGCGCGCAAGCGCCCGCGCCCGCCCCAGCGGCAGCGCCTGCGGCGGCCCCCGCTGCTGCGCCAGCGCCCGTGTGGAGCGTTGGAACTGTGGACATCAGCGGCTTCATCGACGGCTACTACAGCTATAACGCCAATCGCCCCGCGGATGGCTCTGCCACAGGGCAGGTCAATCAGCTTTACAACTTCAACGACAAAACCGATCAGTTCAACCTGAGCGCGGCCAAACTGACGTTGAACCACGATGCCGATCCAGTCGGCGCGCACGTGGACCTGCTGTTTGGTCGGACCAACACGCTGATCAATAGCAGTTCCGATCAGGCGAATTACGTGGAACAGGCCTTCCTTAGCTTCAAGCCGGCCAAGGCCAAGGGCTTCGAGGCTGACTTCGGCAAGTTTGTCACTTCGGCTGGCGCGGAAGTGATCGAGTCCAAGGATAACTGGAACTATTCGCGCTCGCTGCTGTTTGTGAATGCGATTCCTTATTATCACTTTGGCCTGCGCACGGCGATGCCAGTTTCCAAGGTGGAGACTGTTGGCGTACAACTGGTGAATGGTTGGAACAACGTCACCAAGTCGAATGGCGGAGTTACCGTAGGACTTACCAGCGCGCTGGTGAAGCCCAAGTATACTTGGAACCTGAACTACTACACTGGTCCCGAGAATCCAGGTACGCAGAAGGGCTATCGCAACCTGATCGATACCACGCTGCTGCTGACGCCGAACGCAAAGTTCAACGCTTATTTGAACTACGACTACGGTCAGAACCATACTTCGGGAACGAATGTTCATCCCTTGCCGACAGTATCCGATCATTGGCAGGGTGGCGCTGTGGCTGCGCGCGAGCAGGTCACGGCCAATGCGGCGCTGGCAGTACGCGCCGAATACTTTGCCGATCCAAAAGGCTTCATGACCGGTTCCAATCAGGACGTCAAGGAAGTTACCGCGACTTATGAGTATAAGTGGCCCGAGGGACTGCTGGCTCGCTTTGAATATCGTCACGATTGGTCCAACCAGGACTTCTTCACCAAGGGCAATTCGGCTGGCGTGGTCAAGGCTCAATCCACTTTGACGGCGGGCTTCGTGGCGTTCTTTGGACCCAAGCGTTAACTAATCACCAACCCCTCTCCGCGTGGTTTGTCCCGAAGCTTTACAGGGGCAGGCCACGCGTTTTTGTTTATTCTGGTACATTTTGGCGCATCGCAGTTGCCTCGAAAATTCATTCCATTCAATTGGCTTTCCTCATTTCATCCTTATCGGTTACGCCCTACTCTTCAGATAGTTCAATCAGCACTCTGCTACGGCGCAGCCGATAGCGCAGAGGCGAAAGAGCCGAAACAAACTTCCGGTTAAACCGCCGGAAGGCAACGCACCGATACCACACCAGGAGAATGCACATGGCAGATCAAAAAGCACCTCAGATGCAGGCCACCCTGGGCCTAACCGGGCTAACCAGCAACGCAATGGCCCTTATTGCCCCCGGCGCCTTTCTATGGCTCACCTTCTACATCCAGGCCACCACGGGAACGACCGCGCCAGCGATGTGGCTGGGCATCTTTGGTGCCTTGGTGCTGTGCCTGGCCACCGCTGTAGCTTATGCGGAAATCTCCAAGCTCTATCCTGGTACCGGCTCCAGCTACTACTACGCGGAGCAGGCTATGCTTTCCAAAGATTCCATGTTCAAGTATGCCCGCATCTCGAAGTTCATTGTTGGCTGGGGCTCTCACCTTTACTACTGGGTTTATCCCGGTGTGATGGTGGCCACGACGGGCATTTTCATCGGCTACGTGGTGGGCTTTCTGTATCCGAGCGTGATGAGCGGATCGAACCCCGGACCGGTCTTCATGGCATTGGTTGCGGTGGTCTTCTCGTTCTTCGTGGCCTGGATCGCGCAGAAGGGCGCGGGCGCTTCGACGGCGGTGAACCTGGCGATCAACGTGATTCAGATTTCGGCACTGGTGGTCTTCAGCTTCCTGGCGATCGGTTACCGTGTAAGCCATCCGGCGGGTACGGCTGCCTTCCAGTACGATGGGCAGACATTGGCCACCTACGATTATCAGTTTGCGACTGCCAAGGACGGCTCGACGCTGCGCGATGCGGCTGGTGCGCCACTGCCGCTGCTGGACGCGGCAGGCAAAAAGGTTCCATTCACCATCGACTATCCGGAGAAGGATGCCACTGGCAACTTCCTGACCCACACCAACGCAGCTTCTGTGGTTGCGCCGCACAAGTTCAGTTATCTGTTTATTCAGGCTACGGTCGCAATTCTGATCCTGGTCGGATTCGAGTCGGTGACCTCGATGGGTGGCGAGGCAAAAAATCCAACCAAGCATATTCCCATCGCGGTCATAGCCTCGCTGTTGATTCAAGGATTGGTCTGCTATTTGATTGAGTATTTCGCAGCGAATTACTTCCTCAACTCGGGGTATACGATGCAAAGCGCGGCCAGTTCGGCGGCTCCCATCGGCGATATGATGATTATCGTCGGCGACGGGTTGCTGGGCCACGGCAACGGCAAGTTCTTCATGCTGGCGGAAGCCTTCACGGTCTTCCTGGCGCTGATCGGCACCACACTGAGCTGCATGAATACCGGCGCACGCGTCACCTACGCTATGGGCAAGGACGACGAGGCTCCCGAGCACTTCGGCATCCTCCACGCCAAGTCGCTCACTCCGCGTCGCGCCATCTGGACGCTGGCCATCATCTCGGCTGTCATCGGCGTTATCGCCGTCTCGCTGGCCTTCGGCGATGCCGGCGCACCGACGGATGCTTCCATCGCCGCGCTGCCTCACGGCATCTTCTCCAGCTTCGGGTACAGCACGCACGCCCAGATGGCCGCGCTGCCCAACTCGCTGCTGACCATCACGCTGACCTCCAACTTCGGCACCTTCATCCTGTATGCGCTGAGCTGCTTCCTGTGCATCGTGGCCTATCACAAGCGCCCCGATTACAACGTGGTGAAGCATCTGCTGGTTCCGGGATTCGGTCTGCTGGCCAATCTCACTTTGATGGCTTTCTACGTCATCAGTCCCGTCTTTGGATTGGGCACATCTAAAGAGCCGATTCTGGCGTTGATTATCTCCGGAGTCTGGGGCACTTATGGGGCCATCTACTTCATTCGCTCCTCGAAGGCCAAGGGCAAATCTGTTCTGCTGGCCAAGTAGAGCGGTTTTGAACGCCTCATTCCTGTAGCGTATCCGGCACGGGAATGAGGCCAAACCCAAGTTTTCTCAAGCCGCTCTGCGGCTGCTGGGTGGAATCTCCTTTCAATCTCTTCACGGAGTTGAGGCTGGAGGGGCCACCCAGTGGATTTTTCCGTCACAAATGGGTCACAATGCAAGTACGCATCCTCGAAACGGGGATCGATCAGGGTACGCCACTCATGTTGGATCTTCAGTACGGCAAGACAAGCGATTTCGGCAAAGTCCGCACCAACAATGAGGACTCGATGGGGTGGTTCATTCCCTCGTCGCGCAAGCAGCGCCGTTCCCACGGGTATTTGTTTGTGGTTGCCGATGGCGTGGGTGGCATGGATTATGGCGAGGTTGCCTCGGCCACAGCGGTCAAGTATTTGACCGATGAATTTCCCAAGGCACCTGCGGATACGATGCTGGTGAACCTGCTGCCTCGGCTGGTGCAGGAAGCCAACCAGGCGGTCCACGATTGCACGCTCGATCCTCAATATCGGGGCGTCAAGATGGCCACCACGCTGGTGGCCTGCGCGCTGCGCTACGATCAGGCGGTGGTGACGCACGTGGGCGACTCGCGCTGCTATCTGATTCGCGACGGCGTGGCCAAACAGATTACGCAGGATCATACGCTGGTCAACGAGCAGCGCAAGATGGGGTTGCTGTCAGCCAGCGAGGTGTCCGAGTCCAGCTCGCGCCACGTGCTGATCCGCTCCATCGGGCCGGAGATGTTCGTCTCGCCGGATACGACCTCTGTGACGGTGCAGCCCGGCGATGTGCTGGTGCTGTGTACCGACGGGCTGCACGATGAACTGCCGGAGCGGCTGCTGTCGCAGATTGTTTCACAGAAAAAAGATATTCAGGAGATTTCCAATGAGCTGGTGGCGCGGGCCGTGGAGATTGACGGCAACGACAATACGACGGCCCAGGTGATTCGGGTGCGCTCAGTGGAGCAGGTGGGAATGTATCGCGGCCGTCCGTATCGGCTGCAGACCTGAGTTACTCTGATTCCATCAACAGTATCTGAGAGTCTTCGGAATCACTGAAAATCCATACTTTGTAACCGGGCTCGACTGAATTCGTGCCCGGTTACAAGACGGACTTTCACCACAGGCTATAAAATCAGGCGATAACTTAAAAACCTTATGCAACCCTTACTCTTCCCGCATATTTTCCCGCTAGAGTAGAAGTAGACCCCTCATCAGGAGATCGCATGGGATATCACAACGCACTGGAAGCCGGTTCGCAACTGGATAACTACCGCATTGAAGCATCGGTAGCGCGCAGCGGCATGGCGACGATCTATCGGGCCGTGGATACGCGCAATGACCGCGTTGTGGCTTTGAAGGTGCCGCATCCCGATCTGGAAGCCGATCCGATTCTCTTCGACCGCTTTCAGCGCGAGGCGGCAATCGGCGAAAAGCTGGATCATCCGCGCGTGATGCGCGTCTTCAGCGACGAAAAGCGTTCTCGCATTTACATGGTGATGGAGTGGTGCGAAGGGCGGTTGCTGCGCGAGATTCTGGACGAAGGCAAGCTGCCGCAGGAGCGCGTTCTGCGCATTGCCATCGAGGTTTTGGAGGCTCTGGACTATATTCACGGGCAGGGCGTGGTGCATCGCGACTTGAAGCCGGAAAATATCATGGTGGACGCGCAGGGCAATATCAAGCTGATCGACTTTGGTATTGCCGGCGATGCGGCGGCGCGCCGTTTGACGTATGCCAATATCACGGCCGCGCTGGGCACTCCAAACTACATTTCACCCGAGCAGGTCAAGGGCAAACGGGGCGATGGGCGCAGCGATATTTATGCGATGGGGGTGATTCTCTACGAAATGCTCTCCGGCAAGCTGCCGTTTACCGGGCCCAACCCCATGGCCGTGATGAACGACCGGCTGCTGAATCACCCCATGCCTCCGACGGTCGCCGATCCCGGCATTTCTCCGCAGTTGCAGGAGGTGATTTATCGGGCGATGGAGCGCGATCCAAAAAACCGGTACGCGCGGGCTCGCGAGTTTCAGTCGGATCTGGAGCATCTGGATCAGGTTGGAGTGGAGGATCGCATCGAATTGCGCGAGTGGGAGAAGCGGAAATCGCATATGACCCGCAAAATTCTCTATTACGGTGCGTTGGCATTGGTTCCAGTGGTGATTCTGCTGCTGATGATCCTGGTGGCGCATCACCGTTAGAGGGGAGGTGGCCTAAATGGCGATCTTGATGAATTCCTTATGCCTCTAAACGTATCATTTCATACAGCAATCAAACCCTTTTCGCGAAGAAGGAGATTCATGACGAAGTACAAACTGGAATACATTTGGCTTGATGGTAAGGAACCCATCCCCGAGCTGCGTGGAAAAACCCAACTCAAGAGCTTTGAGAACGAGCCCACGCTGGCCGATATCCCACTGTGGGGATTTGACGGTAGCTCGACCATGCAGGCCGAGGGCAAGAAATCGGACTGTATCCTGAAGCCCGTGGCTCTGTATCCCGATGCCGCTCGCGACGACGCTTTCCTGGTTCTCTGCGAAGTGATGCACCCTGATGGCACGCCGAACTCGACCAACAAACGCTCTACCATCGAGAATGACGACGACCTTTGGCTGGGCTTCGAGCAGGAGTACTTCCTGTTCAAGGACGGCCGTCCGCTGGGCTTCCCGAAGGATGGTCACCCGACCACCCCGCAGGGTCCGTACTATTGTGGCGTTGGCTACAAGTACATGGGCAGCATCGCCCGCCAGATTGTCGAAGAGCACCTCGAACTCTGCCTGGAAGCCGGCATCAACCACGAAGGTATCAATGCCGAAGTGGCCAAGGGCCAGTGGGAGTTCCAGATCTTCGCCAAGGGATCGAAGAAGGCCGCCGACGACGTTTGGATGGCGCGCTACCTGCTGATGCGCCTTTGCGAGCAGTACGAAGTGGACGTGGTGTGGCACTGCAAGCCGATCAAGGGCGATTGGAACGGCTCCGGCATGCACACCAACTTCTCGACCAAGCACATCCGCGAAGTGGGCGGCAAGGAATATCTGGAAGCGCTCATGGGCGCTTTTGCGAAGAACGTTGCCGAGCACATCGCCGTCTATGGCCCGGATAACCACCTGCGCCTGACCGGTCTGCACGAGACTCAGGCGATCGACAAGTTCAGCTATGGACTTTCTGATCGCGGCGCTTCGGTTCGACTGCCCGTAAACTTCATCCGCGACGGCTACAAGGGCTATCTCGAGGATCGTCGCCCGAACTCCGAGGCCGATCCTTACCAGATCGTCTCGCAGATCCTCAAGACCATCAACAGCGTTCCGGTGAAGTAACTCGGTAGCAAGGCAATTGCCCGAAGCAATTCGGGAAAACAACATCGGCGTGGCCAGCAATGGTTGCGCCGATGTTGTTTTTGTGCGGAAAGATTGATTTGATTTCTGCGGAACCCTTGTACCCGGAATGGGAACATGGTACATTATTCCTGTGCGTATCATTGCTCGAAGCACGATCATTCGCTTTGTCGATCAACTCGAAGGGCATAAGGACCATCGCGCCCTGAAAGCTGCTCTTGACTCATGGTTTCAGGAGACTCGTAATTCCGTTTGGAAGAATTCATCGGACGTGAAAAAGAATTATGGTCATGCAAGCATCGTTGGAGCGGATCGGGTAGTTTTCAATATCAAAGGGAACGCGTATCGATTAGTGGTTGCCGTGGATTACGAGCGCGCCATTGTTTTTATCAAATGGTTGGGGTCACACAAGGAATACGACAGCATTGATGTGAGGACGGTTCAATATGCAACTGAAACCGATTAAGACGGATGCCGATCACGAGGCAGCTCTGCTGGAGATCGAGCGGCTTTGGGGTGCCGAGGAAGGCACTGCCAACGGAGATCGGCTGGAGATTCTTGTGACGTTGGTTGAAGTCTACGAAGAAGTTAATTTTCCGATGGATATCCCGGACCCCATTGAAGCCATCAAGTTTCGTTTAGAGCAGAAAGGCGAAGATCAAAAATCACTGATCGGGATTCTTGGCAATCGCACCCGCGTCTATGAAGTGCTTCGTGGGGATCGTGCTTTATCACTCACTATGATTCGGAAGCTGAATGAGCATCTCAAAATCCCAGCTGAGATCCTGATTCGTCCTGTTCGTATGAGGAAAAGTAAACAAGCGGCATAGTTATGAGCTTTGTTGGATGGAAATGCAGACTCAATAAACCCACATAAAGATAAATGGAGACTTTTACGACGCGCTGACGACTTCGCGGCGGGCGCTTACTGGGACAGACTGGCGGCGGGGGCGGATGAGAAAGAAGCCGACACGCAGAATTGTATAGGCGGCGAGAATGCCAAAGACCATCGATCCGATAGACGCTGCCATGAGCATGATGAAGTTGAGCGTATCCGCCATGAAGGAACTCCTTACTTGACTGCTGAAAAATGGATATGCCTGGAAGCAATCCAGACATGAAAAAAGCCGCAGTCAAGGAAATGATACGTTGATTATTGCAGATCGGGAGCCGCCGCATCTCATTTCTCTGTTAACCACTGGAATACCCCCATCCAATGTAGCGCGCCCAGCCTGTGCGAACGCTGCAAGCGGCGACCGCGCGGAGGATCGTTTCCCCATTCATCGGCACTGAACGCGGAAAACGAGAGCATCTAAATCGGTTTGTCGGGAAAGGGGCATGAGCGCGGCCTCATCGGCGATAATCGAAGCAGTAGTATTTCAGGAGATTTCCTCATGTCCGAACCTACCATCGCCCAAAAGTCCCCTTGCGCAGTCGAAGTCGAGGCGGGCAAGTCGTATCACTGGTGTTCCTGCGGCCTGAGCGCCTCGCAGCCATTCTGCGACGGCAAACACAAGGGCAGCGGTTTTACGCCGGTCAAATTTGAGGCCACAGAATCCAAGAAGGTATATTTCTGCGGCTGCAAGCACAGCGCCAACCCGGTTCTCTGCGATGGAGCACACAAGAACCTCTAACTCCGCATTCTGCATCCAACTAACTCATGGCCATTACACACATTACGGTGCGCGGGGCGCGTCAGCACAATCTGCGCGACATCAGTGTGCGCATCCCGCGCAATACTCTTACAGTGGTCACGGGCCTTTCCGGCTCGGGCAAAAGCTCGCTCGCCTTCGATACGATCTATGCGGAGGGTCAGCGGCGCTACGTGGAGACGCTGTCGGCGTATGCGCGGCAGTTTCTGGACCAGATCGAGCGGCCCGACGTGGACTCGATCGAGGGACTGAGTCCGGCGATTTCGATTGAGCAGAAGACGACCAGTCGCAGCCCGCGTTCGACGGTGGGCACCATCACCGAAATCTACGATTATCTGCGTCTGCTGTACGCCTCGGTAGGCACGCCGCATTGCCCCAACTGCGGGCGGCCCATTACGCGGCAGACGGCTGAACAGATAGTGCAGCGCATCCTGCAATTGGGCTTGGGCGAACGGGTCACGATCATGGCGCCGGTGGTGCGTGGGCGCAAGGGTGAGTTCCGCGAGTTGCTGGATCAACTGGATCAGCAGGGGTTTCGCGCGCGGATTGACGGCGAGATGCGCGACCTCTCCGAGCCGCTGCAACTGGACCGGCGCAAGAATCACACCATTGAAGCGGTGATCGACCGCATCCTGCTGAAGGCCCCCGCACCGGACGCGCCGCCGACCAGCAAGCCTTCGATTGAGAAGCGGCTGGACGCGGCGGTGGGCAAGGCGCTGCAATTGGCCAATGGGCTGGCGCTGATTGCCGTCGCGGGAGGCGAAGAGCAACTGTTTTCCTCGTCGATGGCCTGCCCGGATTGCGGCCTGGACGTGCCCAAGCTGGAGCCGCGCAGCTTCAGCTTCAACTCGACCTTTGGGGCTTGCCCGGAGTGCCACGGACTGGGTTCACTGTACGATCTGGACCCGGCCAAAGTGATTACCGACTGGTCGAAACCAGTGCTGGACGGATTGGGACCAGGCTCGACCTCGCAATATCTGCTCAAGCTGATTCATCTGGCCTCGGTGCGTTACAAGATCGACCTCAAAGTTCCTTTTGAGGACCTTCCGGTTCGCCAGCAGCACATTCTGGTTTATGGGCCGCCCAAGGGCGAAGCGCCGCGCACGGGCTTTCACGGGATTCTGGCGTTTTTGCGCGACAGCATTGATGAAGCGCGCAGCGACTCGTACCGCGATTCGATGATGAATTATATGTCAGCGACGCCGTGCCCGGTCTGCCGTGGCAAGCGGCTGCGGCCTGAGTCACTGGCGGTCAAGATCGGCGGGCTTTCCATTGCAGACTTCACGGCGCTACCGCTGAACAAGGCTCTTTCTGCGGCGATCAATCTTACGTTTACGGCGCGCGAGGCTCTGGTGGCTGAACGCATTCGACACGAGATTGTGGAGCGGCTGGAGTTTCTGTGTGCGGTTGGATTGACTTATCTCGCATTGGATCGTAACGCCACCACGCTGAGTGGCGGCGAGGGACAGCGCATTCGTCTGGCGACGCAGATCGGATCGAAGCTGCGGGGCGTGCTTTATGTTCTGGATGAGCCTTCGATTGGCCTGCATCAACGCGATAACATGCGTCTGATTCAGGCGTTGGAGAGCCTGCGCGACCTGGGCAATACGGTGCTGGTGGTGGAGCACGACGAGGATACGATTCGTCACGCGGATTATGTGCTGGACCTGGGGCCGGGCGCGGGACGGCTGGGCGGCTACGTGGTGGCGCAGGGCACCCCGGCGGAGATCATGGCCTGCCCTGAGTCGCTGACTGGGCGCTATCTGAGCGGCGCTTCCGAGATGCTGCAACGCAAGCAGCCGCGGGCGCTGACCGGCAAGTGGATTACCGTGAGCGGTGCGCGCGAACACAATTTGCAGGACGTGAATGTGCGCATTCCGCTGGGCATCATGACGGTGGTGACGGGCGTGAGCGGCAGCGGAAAAAGCACGCTGATCAACGATATTCTCTATCGCTCGCTGGCGCATACGATCTACGGATCGCGCGAGGAACCGGGGGCGCATGAGTCTCTGATCGGCGCGGAGCAGCTTGATAAGGTGGTGCGCATCGATCAGTCGCCGATTGGTCGTACGCCGCGGTCGAATCCTGCAACGTATACGCAGGTTTTCTCGCCGCTGCGCGATCTTTTTGCCATGCTGCCCGAGGCGCGTGAGCGCGGCTACAAGCCGGGGCGCTTCAGCTTCAATGTGACCGGCGGGCGCTGCGAAACCTGCACCGGCGACGGCCAGCGGCGCATTGAAATGAACTTCATGCCCGACGTGTATGTGCAATGTGAGGTCTGCAACGGACGGCGCTATAACCAGGAGACGCTGGCAGTAAAGTTCAAGGGACACTCCATCGCGGATATTCTGGATTTGACCATTGAAGACGCTCTGACCGTGCTGGCTGACGTGCCGCAGGTGCGGCAGAAGCTGCAAACGCTGGTGGATGTGGGGCTGGGCTACGTGCATCTGGGGCAGAGCGCGACGACCCTGAGCGGTGGCGAGGCGCAACGCATGAAACTGGCACGGGAGTTATCGAAACGCCAGACGGGGCGCACGCTTTATCTGTTGGACGAGCCGACCACGGGCCTGCACTTCGACGATGTGCGCAAGCTGCTGGAAGTGCTGCACCGGCTTGCCGATCTGGGCAATACGGTGATCATCATCGAGCACAATCTGGACGTGATTCGCAATGCGGATTGGATTTTGGATTTGGGGCCGGAGGGCGGCGAGGACGGCGGGCGCATTGTGGGCGAAGGGCGGCCGGCAAGAATTGCGGCGACTCCCGGCTCTTATACCGGACAGTTCCTCGCTCGTTACTATCAGTCGAGCAACGGAAAGCTGGAGGAGGTGGAGGATTTCTGCGAGGATTCGAGCGATTCCGCTATTCCGGCTCCAGCCGCATCCGATGCAAAGCCGAGTGAAGCAACCAAAAAACGAGCCGCGAAAAAGACTGCGGTGAAGAAGACCGCAGCGAAAAAGACCGCATCCCGCAAGAAGAAAACGGACCTCGCATGAGCCAGAACGAAAATTCAGATCAAGCAGCCGGACAGACGGAAGCTTCAGAATCAGTCACGACCACGCCTGACCAGGCTCAAGTCAATCAGGAGCCGCTTGCCGCCGTGATGGGTGCGCAGGCCGCGGAGGATTCCTCTCCGGAAGCCATGCAGGCATTGCTGGCAGAAGAACAGCTCGTTCATCCTGCCGCGCCGGTTACGTTGGATGAAACGCAAGACGGGTTGCTCTTTCAATCCTTCTCTCAGCCCTTGGTGGTGCCGCCGATGCGCATCCCGCATCTGGGACATTTGTGCCTGCTCAGCGCGCTGGTGGGCATGGGATCGTTCATCAGCGTTCTCTTTCTTTGGGCGGCCTCCTACTTTCATTTCTTCGGCGTGAAAACGATGATGCAATCCGCCAGCGAAGTGCATCTGATGCTAGGCACCGAGGCGATCATTTATCTGGTGGCCTTTGCGTGCAGCCTGCCGATCTTTCCACTGTTCTGGCAGAAGAGTCTCTTTGCCGGAATTCAGTGGCAAGGGGCAACCGCGATCAGATTGCGCAGTGTGCTCGGGATGATCGTTCTTGGCTGCTTTGGCCTGGCCATGCTGGACGAATGGCTGTTGCCCGGCCCCGCCAACGCTCCGATTGAGGATTTGTTCCGCTCTCCCGGCGCGGCTTGGATCATGTTCGCGTTCGGCGTTACGCTGGCACCGTTCTTCGAGGAGTTTGTCTTTCGCGGCTTTCTGCTGCCGTCGCTGGCCACGGCCTGCGACTGGACGGCTGAGCGCTTCATGCAGAAGGCTCCGCTCCCTCTGGATGCCAACGGTCATCCGAATTGGTCAGTGCCCGCGATGGTGATTGCGTCCATATTGACCAGCCTGCCCTTTGCCTTGATCCACGTTGAACAGCAGGGGCACTCTATCGGCCCGTTTGTACTGCTGGTTACGGTGAGCCTGATCCTCTGTGCTGTGCGGCTGAAGACGCGCTCGCTGGCGGCCAGCACAATGGTTCATGCCTGCTATAACTTCCTGTTATTCACGATCATGCTGATCGGAACCGGGGGCTTTCGGCACTTCGATAAAATGTAATAAACGTCTGGAAGACTCAGGTAACTGCTTCCCTCTTTTCACGAATGCAACGCCCCATGGGGCAATGAAATATAATCAAGGCTCCTTTCATGCTGGTCAGTGCGGCTCCTTTTTTCGTCTTTCTCGTTGCGGTGTGCCTGCTCTACTGGGCCGCAGCGGGGTCGCGCCGGTTGCAACTGGCCGTGCTGGTGGCCGCCAACCTCTTTTTTCTAGCGCGTTTCAGTCTGATCTACCTTGCGCTGCCTCTGGCCGCCAGCGTGGATTACCTGGTGGGACTGGGGTTGGGCAAAGCGCAGCGGACGGCCTGGCGCAGGCTACTGCTGGCGGCTTCTCTCGCTGTGAATCTTGGTCTGCTGGTGGGGTTGAAGCTGATTCCTCTACTCACCGCCGGGCGTTACGCGTGGCTGTTCACGCTGAGTCTTTCCTTCTATTGCTTTCAATCGCTGACTTATACCATCGAGTTATACCTGGGCGAGATTCAGCCTACGCGGAGTTATATCACTTATCTGGCCTCGGCGCTGTTCTTTCCGGCGATGACAGCGGGGCCGATTCCACGGCAGGGAAAGCTGCTGGAGCAACTGGCGCGTCCTTTCTCATTCACTGCCGAGGACGGCGGGCGGGCGCTGCTGCTGATCAGTATTGGACTGGTCAAAAAGCTGTTGATTGCCGACTATCTGGCCAATAATCTGGTCGGTCGGGTCTTCGATACGCCCACGCTGTACTCCAGCGTCGAGACGTTGGTTGCGGTCTACGGTTATGCGCTGCAACTGTTCTTCGATTTTTCGGGCTATACGGATATTGCGATAGGCGCAGCGTTGTTGCTGGGATTGCGGCTGCCGGAAAACTTTCACAGACCGTATCTTTCCGTGAATGTGGCCGAGTTCTGGCGGCGGTGGCACATTACTTTTTCCGAGTGGCTGCGCGACTATCTCTTCGATATGCTGCCCAAGCGCCGCAAGCATCCCTGGCTTTCGTATAGTTATGCATTTTTGATCACCATGGCGCTGGGCGGGCTTTGGCACGGGCTGAGCTGGAATTTTCTTATCTGGGGTGTGCTGCATGGGCTGGCGCTGGGCGTGGTCTTTGGCTGGAAGCTGCGGCGCAAACTGCCCTCGCCTTATTGGTGGGCCAAGCTGCTGGGTGGCTTGCTGACTTTTCATTTTGTCTGCTTCACGTGGATCTTTTTCCGGGCCAGTTCACTGGAAAATGCGCTGGCGATTCTGCGCAGTCTGGGCGCTCTGACTTGGTCGACGGAGAATCTAACCCCGATGGTGCTGGCGGTTTTGTTGCTGGCCGCCGTATTTCATTCACTGCCGCCGAACTGGTTCGAGTATTCGTCGGGCTGGGCGGCGCGCGCGCCTTTCTGGGTGCAGGGGCTGGCAATGGCCGCGCTCATACTGTTGATTCAAACGCTGGCGGGCCGCGGTTCCGCTCCTTTTGTCTATGGCAATTTTTAGTATTCCAGATCCCGAAGTTTCCCAAGCTGACGAAGCGCAACAGCGCTCGCCCGGCGGAGGATTTCCGTGGAAGACTGCTCTGGCGATCACGGTGCTGGTGGCCGCGCTGGCGTGCTGGCGCGCAGGAGTCGATCAAGGCAAGGGGCTGGACCCAGGTATCTTTGCGGATACTTTCGGGCTGCATTGGCCGAAGGCGCCAGCCGCTCCTGGCGCGGTGATTCAGCAGCATCAGAAAAGCAACGAAAAATTGCCGCAGGTCTCTGCGGTTTTTGTGGACGATTCCAACAGCCTTGATCCGTTTTTTGCGGCGCTCTGGAAACTGGAGCAATCGCGGCAGCAGGGCGGGGTGGTGACCGTGCTGCACTACGGCGATTCGCCCACCACTGCCGATCTGATCACCGGCGATGTGCGCGCGCAACTGCAAAGGCGATTTGGCGATGCGGGGCGTGGGTATACGCTGATCGCCAAGCCCTGGGCGTGGTATGGGCATCGCGGCGTGGAGATCAGCGGCCACGGATGGAAGATGCGGACGGGCGTGGGCCTGATGCGCGAGGGAATCTACGGGTTGGGTGGCGCGGCCTTCGAGGGGCAGCCAGGCGCGGGCAGCAAGTTCAAGCTGACCGAATCATCGCAGAGCGCGGTGGTGATCGAGTATCTGGCGCGACCGGGTGGCGGCTCATTTGCGGTTGCTGCAGACGATCAGCAACTGACGGAACAATCGACTGACACCGATCAGCAGAGTGCTACTTCAGTGCGTGTGCCGCTGCCAGTGGGAACCAGAACCGTTTCGATTCAGCCGACCCACGGCTCGGTCACGCTCTTCGGCGCGGATTTTCGCAGTGAGCCAAGCGGCCTGCTCTACGACAGCCTGGGTTTGAACGGTGCAACTACCACGGTTCTGGCGCGCGTACAGCAGCCGATACTGTGGAAGCAGGAGATTGAACGCGCCGCTCCGGCATTGATCGTGGTCAATTACGGCTCCAACGAGAGCAGCTTCGCCAGCTTTGTGCACAAACAGTATGCGGCGGAACTGCGCATGGCGATTGCTCGCCTGCGCATTGCGGCTCCCGGCGTGCCGATTCTGATCATGAGTCCGATGGATCGCGGCGAACGTGCGGGGCTGGATGAAATCAAGACCATGAGCACGATTCCGGAGATTATCGCGATTCAGCGTCAGGTGGCCGCCGAGACGCATTGCGCTTTCTTTGATACCTACGATGCGATGGGCGGCGATGGCACAATGGCGCGCTGGTTTACGGCTTCGCCCCGTCTGGTGACCGCCGATCTGCTGCATCCAACGCCGCAGGGGGCCAGCATCGTCGCTGGACTCTTCGTCGAGCAACTCGGGCTGGGATACAATCGATGGAAGATGCATCAAGGAATCTCTCTTCCCACAGTCACTCCCGCAGCCGCTCCGCCAGTCGTCGAGCACAAGGCCGCGCTCCACTCGAATCCCGTCGCAAAACAGAGGCGGAAGAAGGCCAAGGCAGAATGATACGTGGCATGAATCAGTTTTTTGCGGTTGTTTTGCTGCTGGTTTTCTCAGCCGGGTTTGCAAACGCCACAAAAAGGAAGCATCACGCGCATACGGCTGCATCGTCGGGAACCACGGCGCATACAGGCAAGGGCAAGGGGAAAAGAGTACGAGTTCGCCCTCACGTAGCCAGCCCGCGTCTCGATCCCGCAGCGCGCGCGGAACTCATTGACGAGGTTGGAACGCGCATTCGACAGGCGGCTCCAGAAGCGATCGAGAATCCTTCCGCGCTGGACGGCTTCTATGAGCAGTTGCGGTCGCATGAGTTGGAAGCAACCAACTCCGCCGCGCAGACCAGCACGGTCCGCGTGCTGAACTATGGCGATTCGCATATCGCCGCCGATATGTTCACGGGCGAGGCCCGGCGCGTCTTTCAGCAGCAGTTCGGTGACGGCGGAATTGGCTATTCTTATGCGGGGCATCCTTTTGCGGGTTACCGGATTCTGGGTTCGTCGCGCGCGCAGTCGGCGGGATGGAAGACGCAGGGCACAAAGTTTCTGCAATTGGGCGATGGCGAACTGGGCATGGGCGGCATCAGTATCTCCACTTCGCGCGCCCGTGAGTGGGTCTCGCTGGATGCGCCCTGCACGACGCTTGAGTTACAGTACCTGGGACAGCCCGGCGGCGGGACTTTGAGTTTTACGGATAACGGCGGCGATCCGGTGGCAATCGATACCGATGCTTCCGAAGCCAGCCCCGGCACATATACCTACTATTGCTCGGCAGGCGACCATCATTTTGTGGTGAGTACCACGCAAAATGCGCCGGTAACTCTGTTGGGATTCGTGGCCACGCGGCCTGGAGTTACCTGGGAGTCCATCGGCCTGAATGGCGCGGAAGCGCCGCTGCTGCTCAAGTGGGATCAGAAGTTACTCTCGCGCTATCTCAAGGATAACTCGCCGGCGCTGATCGTTCTGGCCTATGGAACCAATGAAGCGGCCAGTGCGCACTGGGACGAGCAGAGTTACGGCCAGGTATTTGCGAATATTATCGATAATCTTCATGCCATCGTGCCGGAGTCTTCGATTCTGGTGGTGGGTCCGTCGGACCGCTCGACGGTGCAGCATCGCGGCTGGCATCCATACGAGGGAACGGATCGCATTGTCGCGGCGCAGCGGGCTGTTTGCCGTACGCACGGCTGCGCTTTCTGGGACCAGCGCGCGCGTATGGGCGGTCTGGGCGGGATGCAGGAGTGGGTTTCGATCGGCTGGGCGCAGCCCGATCACACCCATTTTACCGGCGATGGATACCGCGCTCTGGCCGATGCATTGCTTGCCGACCTGATGAACAGTTATCATGCCTACAAAGATCACAATCTGACCGGAACCGAACCGGCCACGCGCACGGAAGCCCCTGCGCCGACGCCTGCCAAAGCACCGGAGCCTACGCAAGGAGCACCCGATGGAGCCGCAAGCCCGAATCCTTAAAGTTTTGCAGAAAGTTACTGGAAAAGAAATCAGCGTGGGAGCCGATGACTCGCTGTTTGTCTCTGGATTACTCGATTCCTTCGCACTTACCGACTTTGTTACCGGTTTGGAAGAGGAATTCGGAGTGAGTGTGCCCGATTCCGACTTATCGGCGCGCAAATTCGATACCATCCGCAAGGTCGAGACCTACCTTGCCGCCAAGGCATAACTCATGAGTTATCTCCGCGCCTTCGGCTCTGCTCTTCCGACGCGCCGCGTGGGCAACGCGGAGATTGCGGCGCAAGTGGGCGCCACGCTGGAGTGGATTCTGGAGGTTTCCGGGATCGAGGAGCGCCGCTACGCCGCTGTGGAAGACTCCGTTGCCAGCTTGGGTGTGCGCGCCGCGCAGGATTGTCTGCAAAAGGCCGGAGTGACTGCGTCGGATTTGGGTATGATTCTGGTGGCCAGTGGGTCGAGCGAGCGCTTCTGTCCGGGGCCGGCCAGTCAGATTGCGACCGCGCTGGGGTTGGCTTCCACGCCCGCGTTGGATATTCCCGTAGCCTCTGCAGGTTCGTTGATCGGGCTGCATTTGGCCGCAAAGCTGGCGACGAGCGTGGGCCGCGTTTTGGTGATTGGCGCGGAGATCATGTCGCGCAGAATCGCTCTGACGCCGGAAGGCAAGAACTCGGCAATCCTTTTTGGAGACGGTGCGGGCGCGGCCTTGATTGACGCCGAAACCGGCTTTGCGCGCATTCAGGATTCCTGCCTGTTTACCGACGGTGCTTCGGCGGAGATTCTCTCCGTCAAGGACGGGCATTTCCAGATGGACGGCTCGTCGGTCATCATGCAGGCCTCGCGCAAGATGCCGCGCGCAATCAACGAATTGCTGGCGCGCAATCAGTTGAGCGCGGATGCGATTCAGGTTTTCCTGCTGCATCAGGCCAACCTGAACCTGATTACCCGCGTCGCCGCCGCAGTGAAAGTGCCGCGCGAACGATTTTTCACCAATATTGCGCGTTATGGAAATACTTCGTCCGCGTCCCTGCTGATTGCCGCCGATGAGTGGCGCAGCGCGCAGAGTGCCCCGCTGACCGGTCCGCTGGTCTTCTCCGCGTTCGGCGCGGGGCTGAACTGGGGTGCGCTGCTGGCCGTACCGCAGTAAAGCACACAACGCTTAAAATCAATTGCCTATTGAGCCTCTTGCAAAATTCAATTGTGAGGGGCAAGAAGCGTCAGGGCACGACTTCAGTCGTGCCGAAAGATCAG
>Ga0209415_10005069_pt1 | contig 23838 bp, 17 predicted proteins | sample PeaSoiSIISIP2007_FD_187696 | JGI IMG/M metagenome (GOLD analysis project Ga0209415, IMG submission 187696) | Peat soil microbial communities from Weissenstadt, Germany - SII-SIP-2007 (SPAdes) (version 2) | ecosystem: Environmental > Terrestrial > Soil > Wetlands > Peat | place: Germany... | reverse complement strand
CGACGTAGCTCAGTTGGTAGAGCAGCCGATTCGTAATCGGCAGGTCATCGGTTCAAGTCCGATCGTCGGCTCCAACCACTGCCATCCAGCAAGCAACCGGGATTTTCCCCGGCAAGACGACAGCAATCGAGGGCCATGGAGTTTTTGGTTCTGGTGTCCGGAACACAACATTGTGTACAGTTGGTAGGCATCATCAGAGTCGCTGAGTTGAGAACGAGGCCAGGGCTTACTTGCTCCCCTCCGGAACATTTCCCCGAATTGCGCTAGCGGTCACCGTGGTTGTGGCCATCCTTCTGGTGGTGAATGTTCTTTACGCGCAGCCGCCATCATCCAGTCTGCTCAACTCCAAACTTCTCGATTTGGCAATGGTGGCGTGGGCCGCGGTGTGTTCGTTTCACGCTGCGCGGCGTTGCACCGGATACTCTCGGCAGCTTTGGCTGCTGCTTGGCATCGCGCTGACTTTGCACGGCAGCGCCGAGGCCATCCGTGTGTACCACCAGTATTTCGCCACGCAGCCGGCGCAGATGCTGTGGCTGTCTAACGTGTTGTTTTTCATCTGGTTCGCGCCGCTGGTCTTCACGCTTCTGCCCGCCCCCAAAGAAAAGAAAGACGGAATCGACGGGCAGCGGGCGCTGGATTTTGTCCAGATCGCCATCGTCACCTTAACCGCTTACGTATATTTCTTTTACGTTCCTATGGGCCAACAAAGCCGTTGGCTCTATCTGGTTCGCGACGCGGGACTGTGTGCGGCTTTTCTGATTCGCTCGAGGACCAATTTGGCGGGGCGTCTGCGCGCGTTTCTTGCCGGCATGTCGGTGATGTTCTTGGCAGAAGCTATTTCCGATTTGGCCGATCTGGCGACCGGGTCCAGCCTAACCGCGACCTGGGCGGACGTGGTTGAAGCTGTACCGTACATGGTCGTTTTGCTTTTCGTTTTACTGTGGAAACCGGATGTGGAAGAGCCCGCCACCGGCCACCAGCGTTCACGGCGCGCCGTGATTATTTCGCAAGGGCTGACTGTGTGCATTCCCTTGCTGGTGGTGCTGATGGGTTACCGCATCGCCCGGGAACAGATCATGATCGCCGGCATCGCGATTATTGCTTCGTTTCTATGTTCGTCGGGGCGCCTGGTCCTGACCAATCGCAAGCAACATAAAGTGGCACAACAGCTGCGCGAAACGGAACATGCGTTGCGGCGCTCGGAAGTGATGTTCGCTTCCGCTTTCCGGTCAAGCCCCGACGCCTTCAGCATCAGTCTCTTCCCAGAAGGACGGTATATCGACGTCAATGACGGGTTCGTTGGCATGACCGGCTATTCGCGGGAAGAAGCTATAGGAAAAACAGGGCTGGAACTGAATCTTTGGGTGGACCACGCCGAGCGCGCGGAAATCATGGCGCGGTTCGCAAAGAGTGGGGAGCTTCGCCAAGAAGAGTTTCGTTTTCGCAGGAAATCAGGCGAGGTGCGGGTGGGACAGTACTCCGGTTCGATCACAGAGGTGGACGGACGGGTGTGTGCGCTGACTACGGTTCGCGACGTAACCTTGCGCATAGCGGCGGAGAGCGTTTTGCGCACCAGCGAGGAGCGCTTTCGGTCCCTAGCGCAAAATCTGCATGTGGGTATCATGTCCATGGGGCCTTCGGGCGAAGTCCAGTTTGCGAATCAGGCTGCGCTCGACATTTTTGGCATTACCTCCGAAGAAGCACTCGGGAAGACCACGATCCAATTGGGTTTAACGACGGTGCGGGAAGATGGCACCGAGATTCCTTATGAACGACGGCCCGTGCCTTTGGCCATCACCACCAAGAAGCCGATTCATAGTCAAGTCTTTGGTTGGCGGAATGCCTGGTCAAAATCGGTGCGGTGGACACTGGCGGATGTCATACCGGAATATGCCGCTAATGGAGAACTCGTCCGAGTCTTGGTGTCGCTGACCGATATCACGGAACAAAAGCACGCCGAAGCGGCCCTGCGCACCAGCGAAGAGCGCTTTCGCACCCTGGTGCGAGACTTGAATGTGGGCGTGGTCATCTGCGGACCGGCGGGCGAAATTCAATATGCCAATCATGCCGCCCTGAATATGTTTCAACTCACTCCGGAACAGATCCTCGGGAAGAAAGGCCATGAACTGGGCCTGACGCCGATTCGCGAAGATGGAACAGAAATCCTGCCATCCGCTCTTCCCGTGGCCAGGGCCCTGCGCGACCGACAAACAGTGCAGAGTGAAATAATGGGGTGGCGGAACAGTGGCACCAATGAAGTTCTGTGGGTTTTTGAAAACGCCGTGCCGCAGTTCGATACGCTGGGAGGGATGGTTTCGGTGATCGTATCGTTTGCCGACATCTCCGGCCTGAAGAAGGCGGAGGAGGAGCTTCGCCAACTCTCCACGCGTTTGTTGAAGCTGCAGGATGAGGAGCGCCGGCGCATTGGCAGGGAACTCCACGATGGGCTGGCCCAGAGCGTGCTTGCCGTGAACCTGAATCTGGCGCAAGTCCGGAGGTCGACGTTGCCGCTCGACGAGAATTCCAAGCGCGCTCTGGACAAAGCACGCGATGTACTGCAACAGATGTCGCAGGAAATCCGCACGCTTTCCTACCTGTTGCATCCGCCATTGCTGGATGATCTGGGTTTGGCGTCGGCGTTAAAGCAATATGCGATCGGTTTCAGCGAACGGAGTGGCATTACGACGGACGTGGAATTGCAGCCGGATTTCCCCAGGCTTTACCAGGAGGCGGAGACGGCATTGTTTCGCATCGTTCAGGAGGCATTGGCGAACATCCAGCGGCATTCCGGCAGCGACACCGCCCGCATCTGCCTGGAACGCGACACAGGTCAGGTCACACTCGAAATCAGCGATCATGGACGCGGCATGGACGGCACGCAACCGGGTGAAGTGGCCCGGGACAGCGCCCAGTTGGGAGTCGGCATCCTCGGCATGCGGGAACGCGTAGCTCAACTTGGAGGCCACCTCCAGATCGAATCCAATGCTTCGGGGACCACGGTGAAAGTGACGATTCCGGCATCCTCATGAATCTCATGACGACGGTGAAAATTCTCATCGCGGATGATCATGCGGTTGTAAGAGCGGGGCTGCGCACTATGCTTGAATCGAGGACCGGCTGGGAAGTGTGCGCCGAGGCTATCAACGGGCGAGAGGCGGTGGAGAAAGCCGCGAGCGGCCAGCCCCATGTCGCAGTTCTCGATATCAGCATGCCGCTCTTGAACGGAGTGGAAGTCGTGCGGCAGATTCGGAAGGTTTCTCCACAAACCGAAATTCTGATCCTGACCATGCACGAGTCCGATGATCTGGTGCAGCAAGTGGTTCAGGCGGGCGCGCGCGGCTACATTCTGAAAGATGACGCGGACCGCATTCTTCTGGCGGCGGTGGATGCGGTGCGGCAGGGCAAAGCGTATTTCTCGACGCGGGTCTCCAATGTTATCGAGGGGCGGGAGTCGCGGGGGGATTTGCCCTACTCTTCGCGTCCACCGCGATCGCGCTTGACTCCGCGGGAACGCGAGATCGTGCAGCTTCTTGCCGAGGGCAAGAGCAATAAAGAAGTGGCGAGTCTTTTGGAAATCAGCGTAAAGACCGCGGAGGCACATCGCGCGCACGTCATGCTGAAATTGAATTTCCACTCCATTACGGAGCTGGTTCTCTACGCCGTCCGCAATAACCTGACCCGCGGCTGACTCCTCCGCACCCACCGCAAGTTTCCCGTTACTTCCGTCATAGGCGAATGTCCCTAGGAAATCAGCCCAATTTCAGTGGTGCAGAAAACCGTCCAGCATGGAAGGTACTCTCCAAGTCAGGTAGCCGCGGTTACCGATTTTCGAGTGAGCCGCCCAAACTTGACGCCAGCGCCGACATTTTCAGTCTCATCAACAAGAACAACGTGCTCACTGTGAACACACGGTTTACGCAAGCCGCAACACCCACGGCCCCTTACGACCCTCGGCAGCTGAAGCTGGAGTTGAAGTTGAGCTGGTAGCGGACATAGCCTCATAAATAAGTCATACGCGAGGCAAGAAAAGCAGTGGGGCGCTCGGTTTACGCGTCCCACTGCTTGCGATCCACCGCCGTGCGGCGCGGCTCCAGCCCTTTCAAGCGCATCTGTCCTGTCTTTGCCGCTTGCTCAATCCACGGGAAAGTGGCATTGCGGTTCCTCTAGAACGCTCCAGGATGTGCGCTAGATCACAGTTTTGCGACTTTCCGCCAGCGTACAATTGCGGCGACCATCGGCCTGATTTCAAGGCTGATCTCACCGGGAGGTTCTGTGCCGGATCAACTCTTCGGAGCGATGCGCCAAAGCATCATCGACGGCGCTCCTGATACAGCCACGGCATTGGCGCAACAGGCGCTGGCTAATGGCGTCGATCCGCTCGACGCGGTGAATCAAGGATTTGCAGCGGGAATCACATTCGCGGGCGAGCAATTCGGCTGCGGAGAGATGTTCCTGCCCGATCTGTTGGCATCGGCCGAAGCGATGAAGGCCGCCATCAGCGTTCTTGAACCGGCGATGCTGAAGCAGGGCTCGCATCGTGAGGCCCTGGGCAAGGTTGTCCTGGGGACCGCCAAGGGCGATATTCACGATATTGGCAAGAACCTGGTCGCCACCATCCTTTCCGCCAGCGGATTCCAGATCTTCGATCTGGGCACCAGCGTCGCTCCCGAGCAGTTCATCGCCAAAGTCAAGGAAGTGGATGCCGACATCGTCGGCATCTCCGCGTTGCTTACGACGACCATGGCCGGGCAGAAAGCGGTGATCGAAGCCCTTGATCGGAATGGTTTGCGGCCGCGAGTCAAAGCGATCATTGGCGGCGCCGCGGTGACCTCGAAGTGGGCGGCTGAGATCGGCGCCGACGGCTACTCGCGCAACGCCATCGATGCCCTGGAACTGGCAAAGAAACTGATGAGCAAAGTGACCAACAAAGGAACGGCCCTGGCATGAGACCCAAAATCCAATTGCTCAGTCCTGAACTTATCGGCCGCATCCTCGGCGAAGCGTTCGAACTGCTGATGAACCCTGGGGTTCGGGTAGGCACGGCGGTGGTCGAGCTCTTGCAGGCGGCGGGAGTTGAAGTCAGAGTTGATGGCAGTGACAGGGTGGCGCGTCTGCCCGAAGCCCTGGTTCGCAAGTGCCTGGCATCGGTCCCACGGGACTTCTACCTGTACAACCGGCACGGAGGGAAAGCGGTTCATTACGGCGGCGACGATGTGCATTTCGATCCCGGCTCCTGCTGCGTGCAGATGCTTGATCCCGACACGATGGAAGCGCGGTCATCGGAAACTCGAGATTTGGTGCGCATTGTCCAAGTCACGGAAATGCTGCCGCAGTTCGCCGCGCAATCTACAGCGGTGGTGTGCACCGATGCACCGAGCGCGATCGGCGATCTCTACCGGCTGCTCGTAGTCCTCGAACATTCTGACAAGCCGGTGGTGACCGGATCGTTCTCGGCGGCCGGCCTTGAAGGCATGATCGGCCTGCTCGCTGCCGACTGCGGCGGCCGGGAGAAGTTGCGCGAACAACCGCGAGCGGTTTTTGATGTGTGTCCCTCGCCGCCGCTGAACTGGTCAGAGTTCGGGTCGCACAACCTGCTTGATCTGGCCCGCGCCGGTGTGCCTGCGGAACTCGTCTCCATGCCGCTGGCTGGCGGCACCGCTCCCGTAACCCTGGCAGGTTCGGTGACGCAACATGCCGCCGAGTCGCTGGCGGGCATCGTGCTGCATCAACTGGCGGGACCGGGCTCCCCTATAGTCTGGGGCGGCGCTCCGGCGATTTTCGACATGCGTAGCGGCGGTGCGCCCATGGGCGCGATAGAAACGGTCATGCTGAACATGGCGTGTTGTGAAGTTGGCAAGCATCTGGGCCTGCCCACACACGGCTACCTGGTCGCTACCGATTCGAAGTTTGTGGATGCCCAGGCGGGCGCCGAGAGCGCGCGCTCGGCGATGCTGGGAGCGCTTACTGGCATCAACATGATTTCGGGAGCGGGCATGATCGAATCTCTCGCTTGTTTCAGCGTCGAGAAGCTGGTCATGGATGCGGAATCGATTGCCTCGGCACAGCGACTGGTGCGGGGCATTGAAGTCCGCGGTGAAACCCTGGCCACCGGCATGTTCGCGCAAACCGGGCTCACCGGAAACTTTCTTAAACTGAAGGAAACGCGCACGCTGTTTCGACAGGAGCAGCATATTCCCTCTTCTGTCACGGATCGCAGCGCGCGAGGTTCGGAGGCCCCGAGCGACGTCTTTGCTCGCGCCCGTACCCGAGTTGACGAACTGGTGAGCAAGTGGCAGAAGCCGTCTCTACCCGAAGATGTGCTGCGGAAATTTCATGCAATTGTCGACAGCGCAGCCGATCGAGCAGGTGTGACCGCAGAGCTCCCTGGGAACTGACGATCCTAAAAGGCCCCCTTTGATTTCGCTCAGGGCAGGCTCTAAAGCCGTGCCCTGCCAAAAACGAATTCGGGAAACGCTCTACCACTTCTGTGCCATTTCGCCCTAGTTCTCCACAGCTTCCACTGGCTTGCTACTTGCATTCCCGCACACAAGTTCCGGATAATCTTGGAGAGAACTCGACAGCCGTGTATCGCTACAGCCGCGCAGACCTGCTGCGCATTCTCCGGCTTGTTCCTCGCCAGCTTCAAACCTGGGAGAAGGCGGGACTGGTGACGGCGGGCGAAGATTACTCCTTCTACGATCTGGTGCAAATCAAGAAAGTGCGCGACCTCTGTGCGCAGCGGGTTCGTCCGGCGGTCATCCGGCGGTCGCTGGAAGCGATGCAGAAACAGGTTGCCGGCATGGAGAATCCCCTGCTTGAGGCTGGGGCCTATCAGAGCGGACACCGCGTCGCCTTCCGGCACCAGGGGCGTCTGCTGGAGCCCATCGCCGGACAGTTCATGCTCGATTTCTCGTCCGAAGAGAGTAAAGTTGTGACCAGTCCGCCGCGCAATGGACCGGAACTCGTGGTTACCGACGTTGCCGACTTGTTTGCGCAGGGGATAATGCTGGAAGAAAATCCCACCATGCAAAACGAGGCGATCACTGCCTATTTGAAGGTTCTCGATATGGATCCCATGCACGCCGCCGCGCACATCAACCTGGGAACGCTCTACTACAACCGTCAGGAATACGCGCTCGCTGAAAAGCACTACCGTTCGGCGATTCAGATCGACCCGCGCTACGCGCTCGCCTATTTCGACCTGGGCAACGTGCTCGATGAGACTGGACGCGTCGAGGAAGCCATCGATACCTACAAGACGGCGATTCAACTGGCGCCTACCTACGCCGACGCGCACTACAACATCGCGCTGGCCTACGAGAAGATACGCGAACCCCGCAAGGCGCTGCAACACTGGCGCTCGTACGTGAAACTCGACACCACCGGCCCCTGGACCGTCCACGCCAAACATCAGATCCAGCGCATCCTGCAGGGCGACCGCCTGAAACTGGTGCACTCCCGCAAGGCGAACTGAAGATCGCTCTTGGTTCTTTGCTTCTGGCTTCCAGCTAAAGGCCAAGCGGTAACTAGCGGCTGCTCCCGAGTTATACTCAGGCTTTACCTGATCAGGTGCAGGGGACGAATAGATGCAATTCAGCCGTAGGATTTTGACTTTGAGTCTTGCGATTACCGTGGCCGCCGCGAGCGCGGTTTGCTTTAGCCAGGCGGCTAAGAAAGAGAAGGACATTTACAACGAACTGGCGAATGCGCGCGCCGAGATCAAAGAAGCTGTGGCGAAGGCTGCAGCGGAACACAAGCGCGTCATTGTTGTGTTTGGAGCCAACTGGTGCTACGACTGCCACGTGCTCGATAAGGCCTTTCATAGTTCGGGACTGGCGCCGATCCTGGCGGCCAACTATGAAGTCGTGCATGTGGATATTGGCAAGGGAGAAAAGAATCAGGACCTGATGAAGCAGTACGAGGTTCCGATGAAGCGCGGCATTCCTGGGCTGGCCGTTCTCGATCCCGATGGGAAGCTGATTTACAGCCAGAAGAACGGTGAGTTTGAGAACGCGCGAGCACTTTCCCCAGGAGATTTCCTGGCATTCCTGGAGAAGTGGAAACCGGGGGCGCAGAGCTAGTGAGATTCTGAATTATCCAAAGTGGTCAGCAAAAAAAGAGGCGCGGCTTGCGCCGCGCCCTGAACCAACACAAGTTAGTCCACCACCAGCTTGTTTTCGACGCTGAACGCGCCCGGCACAGAGCCCGCTCGTATTCCGGCAATGGTTTTGTCCATGGCGCTTTCGACGACGCCGTAGAGCGTCACGTGACCGTTGTCGACCACGATGCGGATGGGGTCGGCGGGGTCGGAGGCGTAGCGGCCCAGCACCGAATCGCGATAAATCGCGCGCGCGGTACGCACTCGAATCGAATCGTCAAAGTTCGAGACCGGCAGAACCTTTACATCGTTCACCACGTCCTTGACGCCGGGCGTGCGCGCCACAATGGCTAGCGCCGAATCCTTCGGCACGTCCCATACGGTATCGCCGTTAAGGGTTACGACGCCATCTTTCACGCTGACGGCAACATAGTTGAAGGCATTGTCGTAGTATCCGACGCGGTCATAGGCCAGTTGCTTGGCCAGTTTCTGCTGGAGCTGGTTGTCGGGCACGGTTTCTCCCTCGACCACGATGTCGTTGCGAACACCGCTGACGTTTGCGAGTTTCTTCACCTTTTTGGCGGCGTCGAGTTTGTCCTGATAGAGGCTGACTGTGCCGGTCAGGGTCACGATGCCATCCTCTGCGCTCGAGCTCACGTTCTGCAGTTGCTTCGCTTCATGAATTTTCTGGCTGACCGCCTGCTGAATCTGCTGATCATATTGGCCGGTGGCGGCCATTGCAGTCATACTCAGCAGGACGAGCGACGCCAGAGTGCCTGTAAAAGCCACCGCAAATCCTTGTTTCTTCATGGTTGCCATCCTTACTGGATTTCCGGTTCCCCACAGGATTAACCGGTTAGTTAAATAGATGCTGGAGGGGTAGGTCGGGATGTGCCGGGAGAAGGCTTTTACAAACTATTACACTTTTGCTAACAGGCCTGAACGACTTGGGGTTGTGCTGACTCTAACGATGCACACCGAAGAGCGTGTGAAGTCCCCAACCAGCCGCTGCACCAAACGCAACGATAAACGCGATGCCCAGCAGGCGGCCCGACGCGGTGTTCTTGCTCCAGCCCTGGAGCACAGAGATCAGTCAAACGAAGAAGAGCAGGATGGCTCCGGTGGCTAGCGCTTTGATCAACATGGCAATGGTCTCCGATGCCTTGAGACTGACATGCGAGCCTGCGGAAGGGAAGTGCACGCGTCACGGTACTGAGTGATGGAATTACTGGGCGTCACTTTTGTTTCGCGCCGGTACGCTTCGTAGTACGTCTGGCGGAAGCTTTGCGAATCCGTCGCGGAAACACGCGCGCGAAAATCTTGTCTATGTTCTTGAGCTGCCGACTCAGGTCAAAAGCGCGCTCGATCTTCGCTTTCGGCACTCGCACGCGAATTTCAGGATCGTTCAGGATCAACTCGTGGAAGTCAAGATTCTCTTTCCACGCGCGCATGGCGTGACTCTGCACCAGGCGGTAGGCGTCTTCGCGGGAGATGCCGCTCTCGACCAGGTCCAGCAATAATTGTCCGCTGAAGACCAGGCCCCGCGTGCTCTTGAGGTTCGCCATCATGCGCTCGGGATAGACGAACATGGTCTCGATCAGGTTTGCCGTCTTGTTCAGCAGATAGTCGGCAAGCGTGGTGGAATCGGGGATAATGATGCGCTCGGCCGAGGAGTGCGATATATCGCGCTCGTGCCAGAGCGCGACGTTCTCGAATCCGGCTTGCGCGTTCGCCCGCACCACGCGCGCTAATCCAGAGATCTGTTCGCAGGTGACGGGATTGCGTTTGTGCGGCATGGCCGACGAACCCTTCTGCTTTTCGCTGAAGTATTCTTCGGCCTCGCGGACTTCGGTGCGCTGCAGGTGACGGATTTCGGTGGCGATCTTGTCGAGCGTTGACGCGATCGTCGCCAGCGTTGCCAGGTAGTGGGCATGGCGGTCGCGTTGAATCACCTGCGACGAGACGGCGGCGGCCTTCAATCCCAGGCGCGCGCACATCTTTTCTTCGAGTTCAGGCGTGAGGTGGGCAAACGTTCCGACCGCGCCTGAAAACTTGCCCACGCGCAGATCTTCGGCGGCAGCTTTGAAGCGTGCGATGTTGCGCCCGGTTTCCGAATACCAGTTGGCGATCTTGAACCCAAAGGTGATGGGTTCGGCGTGGACGCCGTGGGTGCGCCCGATCATCGGGGTATCCTTGAACTCCCACGCGCGGCGTTCGAGCACTTCGGCTAGACGTTCAAGGTCGCCTGCGATCAGTGACGAAGCCTGCTGGATGAGCAACGCCTGCGCCGTATCGACTACGTCGTTTGAGGTCAGGCCATAGTGGAACCAGCGGGCATGCGGGCCGACGATCTCGGCCACGGCGGTGGTGAAGGCGATGACGTCGTGCTTGACCTCGGCTTCAATCTGGAAGATGCGATCAACGTTGAAGTCGGCACGCGCGTGGATCGCCTTGGCGGCATCTTTCGGCACGATGCCGGCGGCGGCCAGGGTTTCGGTCGCGGCGACCTCGACCGCCAGCCAGGTGCGGAAGCGGTTTTCGTCGCTCCAGATGCGAACCATCTCGGGCCGGGTATAGCGTGGGATCACGGCGCTCTCTCCTGAGGGGAACTGAGGATTGTAAATCAGATGAGGGAGTGCGCACAGTGCGGCGACTTCCGAGCCCCTAAAGGGGCGTCAGATTTTGAAGAACTTGTGGTATCGCTAAAGCGATACCCTGATACGAACCATCCCTACTCCACCGTGTGCTTGGCGGTGTAGCCTTCGCGCGCGTACACGATGTACTTCACGTCCTTGCCCTTCTGGTCGTGCACTTTCAGCGGACCACCATCCGGCGCCTGGAGTTCGATTTTCAGCTTGCGGTAGGTGCCGTCCTGCTTGGCGTTGGTGGGGTGGTACGTGATGTTGTAGGCGTTGCGGATGTCAGCCCCAATCTCGTGAAACATCCCCGGCAGTTCGCCTTCGAAGCGCGGAAAGTAGGCGCGGCCTCCGGTCAATTGTGCGAACGTTCTTACCTCGTTGTCCGCTTGCAAGTAGTCCATATTGCCGACCGGTATCATCCCGCGGGTCCGGCAGTGGTGTACCTCACAGTATTCGCGCGCCTGGAAACCGACGCTGATGGGATAAATGGTGACGTCCTTTGTGGACTTGATCTTCTTGAGGGTTTGGTCGAGGGTAAGCTTGCTGAAGGTGTCCACCCCAGTGGTGACAAGGATGATGTATTTCTTGCCCTCGATGCGATCGATGCGGTCCAGCGTGTCGAACAGGGCATCGAACAAGTTGGTCTCCGAGAAACCCGGCATGCGCAACTGGTTCAATGCGGCAATAACAGCACGCTTGTCCTGGGTGAAATCGGCGAGGATGTAAGGTTTGATGTCATAGGAGATCACCGACACCCAGTCGTCCTTCTGCAGGGTGTTGGCGAAAGCGTACGATGCCCGCAAAGCCTCGACAATGAAATCATAATTGGTCGATGCGAACTCAACCAGCAGCACCGCCGTGATCGGAGCTTGACTCTGATTGAAGTTGGCGATCTTCTGCGGCGCGCCATCTTCCGCGATCTTGAAATTCTCTTTCGTAAGGCCCGGAATGGTCTGGCCGTCCTTGGTGGTCACGAGCACATCCAGGTTCACCAGGGGCACGTCAACCTTGATGGAGTAGTCGGGCATGCCTTCGATCTTTTTCGGTTTTTCGGGGGCCGGAGGAGGCGGTTCTTCCTTCTTCTTGGGGATCACATATGGACCGACGTCGTTTTGCGGCCCACCGGCTTCGGGCGGAGCCTCCTGCTTGTTTGGGTTGGCCGGGGGTTGCTGCGACGTGTCTTGGGCCTGAGTCTGAGCCCGCGCTGAAAGGATCGCGACGACCATCCAGCAAAGAACAAACGCCAGCAGGATTACACGCTTACCAGAAGCCGGCGGCACCTGGTTTGGACCGCCAAAGACGCCTGAAAACATAGGAATATCCTCGAAAACTCCTGTGCTAGTATAGATGCAAGTACTCTGCGGTTGGGATATTTTGCGGGCCATAAAAACGCCGCCTCTCCTGGCAAACCCTTCTGATAGCCCGCGGAGTCTAAGCAAGTGGCAGGGTCATTTTTTGACCTCCGGGGTTGTACATGGGTAAAGTTGCGCGCTCACTCGCCGTCTTTTTGTGTCTCTCGTCCTTGGTGTGGGTTGCCGCACAGGACAAACCGGCCAGCGTTTCTCCGGCGATCATGCCGCTCGATCAGATCCACGAAGGCATGAAAGGCACAGCGCTCACCGTGTTCCAGGGCGTGAAGCCCGAATCCATGGACGTGGAAGTGCTCGGCGTGCTGCGCAACGTGAACGGGCCCAAGGGCGACGTCATCCTGGTGCGACTGCACGGAACCAAGCCGGAATATACGGGAGTGGTTGCGGGTATGAGCGGAAGTCCGGTCTATTTTGACGGCAAGCTGGCGGGCGCGCTGGCCTTCCGCATCGGCGAATTTTCAAAGGAACCAATCGCGGGGGTAACCCCGATCGAGGAGATGCTGGAGATCAATGCGTTGGATCACAGCCCGGCCCCGGCGCCGATGCGTGCCAGTGTTTCGGGCGCTCACCCTTCAGACCAGAACGCGACCACCCAGACCGCGAGCCCCGGGGAAGGCGCAGCGCTGCCGGCTCAGAACTACAGCAACTACCTGAAGCCAATCGAAACTCCTCTGGTGTTCACGGGTTTTTCTGACGAGACCTTGCAGCGCTACGGGTCGCAATTCGCCGCGGCGGGCATCGTTCCGGTGATGGGCATTGGTTCGGCTAGCGATCGCAAGCAGCCGGAACCGATCGAGCCGGGATCGGCGGTCAGCGCCGTGCTGGTTCGCGGCGATATGGATATTGCCGCCACCTGTACCGTGACCTACGTCGATCCGCAGCGCTTGCTGGCCTGCGGACATCCGCTCTTGCAGTTTGGCGAAGTGGACCTGCCCATGACCAAGGCTGACGTGGTGGCTACACTGCCTTCGCCGCTGAATGCATTCAAGATCGTCAATACGACCGAGACGGTCGGCGCCTTTGTGCAGGACCGCCAGAACGGCATTATGGGCGTGCCGGGGCGCGAGTCGAAGATGATTCCGGTGACCGTGGCCATGCATAGTGTTGGGGAACACGGCGCGGCAACCAAGGAATTCCATTACGAAATTCTGAACAATGCGCGGCTCAGCCCGCTGGCCATGATGGCCACCGTCTTCAACGCGCTGCACGGCACCAACGAATACGGCGAGGATATTACTTACCGCATGAAGGGCGTGCTCAGCGTGAAGGGGTATCCCGACGTCACGCTGCGGAACATGTTTGCTCCGCAAGACAATGGGCAGCCCGCGGCGGCACTGGCGGCGGCTACCATCGGCGACCGCTTTGGACGCATCTATAGCAATGCTTATGACACTCCCGACGTGCAGGGCGTGAAGCTCGATTTCGATCTTGTCCGCGAACGGCGGTCGGCGCGCCTGGAAGCTGCGCGCACGGATATGACCGAAGCTCGCCCCGGCGACCAAATCATGGTTGAGACCGTGATTCGTCCGTATCGTGGCGAGCGACTGGTGCGGCAGATTCCCATTCGCATTCCGACCTCCACAGCGAAAGGAACGTTGCGCATTCTGGTCTGCGACGGAGATACGCTCGATCGTATGCGCCGCGGTACGCCCATGATGAACCGTGGCCTGGGCCTGGCACCGACGATCGCACTGCTGAATAAAGAACGCGCGAATGATCGCGTGTACGTCTCGTTGATCGGGTCCGATCCCGAAGCCATGGTTGCCGACAAAGTGATGCCGACTCTGCCGCTTTCCGTCATGAACGTCATGGACAACATGCGCGGCACCCAGGACATGGTCGTGCTCGGTGAATCGTCGGTCAGCGAAGCCTCCACCGAGCCGCTTGACTACGTTGTCTCGGGCGCACAGATGCTGACGATTAACATCAAGTAGATGGACAGTTAGTCTGGCTCCGGCGGCAGTTCGCGGGCGAGGGCGCCCGCGCCACACGAGCCGCGCAACTCCCTTAAAATGAGGTATGACTTTGTCTCGTAAGACTGTTGCTCTACTATCAGCGCTTCTTTTCTCCACATTCGTCTTCGCCGAGGGCACTCGCACCTGGGAACAATCCAAGTTCGAGGAACTGACCAAGGGGACCGCCAAAGGCATCGCCCTGCGCAGCGAGGGCGGCCTCGAACTTGCCCCGGCATTCAAGGCGCTTGCGACCACGCCTTCGACCTACATCTGGTCGATCACGTCCGATTCAGCGGGAAACATTTATGCCGCGGCTGGATCTCCGGCGCGTGTTTATCGCATCACGCCGGATGGCCAAGCCACGACCATCTTCGAGCCGCAGGAATTGCAGGTGCAATCTCTGGTCGTAGACAAGACAGGGGTTGTCTATGCAGCCACTGCGCCTGACGGCAAGGTCTATCGCCTGGAACCTCCGCGCCTCGAATCGGCGAAAGGCGCGAAGGCCGATGCGAAAGCTCCTTGGAGCGTAACGCCCTACTTTGATCCTGGTTCGAAGTACATCTGGGACATCGTTCTGGACAACACCGGAGCGCTCTATGTCGCGACCGGCGATCACGGCGAAATCTACAAAGTCAGCGGTAACGGCCAGCACTCTCTGTTTTTCAAGAGCGATGAAGTTCACATACGGGTTCTGGCGCTCGATCCCAAAGGAAACCTGATTGCCGGCTCCGATGGCAGCGGGCTGGTCTATCGCATTGCGCCGATTGGCGAAGCGTTCGTTCTCTACAGCGCGCCCAAGAAAGAAATTACCGCGCTGGCCATCGACGGCACGGGCAATATCTACGCCGCCGCAGCGGGAGAAAAGCACCCTGCAGGCACGATGCCGCAGATGAGCATCATGATGGCGCCTCCAACCCAGAACCCGCCCGTGCTTGGCGGCAATATCACCCTTGGTCCCGCGCCCGCCGCGCCTGTAATGACGGCGCCATTTCCCGCTCCCGGACTTGGCGCGACCGGCGGCTCCGAGATTTATCGCATCGCGCCCGATGGCGCCCCGTCACGCCTGTGGAGTTCCCACGAAGATCTTGTCTACGCTCTCGGCTTCGATCAGCACGGACGCCTGCTTGCCGGCACGGGCAATCGCGGCCACATTTTTGCCATCAACGGGGTCGACGATTTCACCGATCTCGCCAAAGCCAGCGCCACGCAAATCACGGCCTTTGCCGCCGCGCCCGGCGGAGGACTCTACGCTTCCAGCAGCAATCTGGGGAAGATTTTTGTGCTCGGTCCGGGCCCCGAGTCGGAAGGAACGTACGAAAGCGATGTTTTCGACGCGCACATTTTTTCACTTTGGGGACGCGCCAGCGTGCGCAGCGCCGTCAATTCCAATTTCGAGTTTTATGCGCGCAGCGGCAATGTGGACAATCCCGACCGTAACTGGAGTAAGTGGACACGCGTTAAGCTGGCTTTGGCCGGCGGCTCCGAACTCGGCATTCCGCCGGCGCGCTTCGTGCAGTGGAAGGCCGTGCTCCATGCCGGCAATCCTGCGCCTCGCATTGACGATGTTCTGCTGAACTACCTGCCCAAAAACGTTGCTCCCGAAATTGATGAGATCATCGTGCAGCCCGGTTACCACTACCAGCCGATTCCGCATGTGACGGGCTCGGAGCCGCCTGCTCCCGGCCAGCCGCGCTTCGATCCTCCGCCGCCTGCGATTCGCGATCGCGACTCGGTCGGAGTACGGTGGTCGGCACATGACGATAACGACGATCAGCTTGTCTACAACGTTTACTACCGGGGCGACGGCGAATCGCGCTGGTTGCTGCTGAAGACTGATCTTTCCGATCGCTACTACTCTTTCGACGCCAGCCTTCTGCCGGACGGTGGCTACACCGTGAAGGTGGTTGCCTCCGATGCGCCTTCGCATTCACCCGGAGAAGCACTGTACGCGGAGCGAGTCAGCGCGCGCTTCGAGGTCGATACCACGGCTCCGGTGATTGAGAACCTGACGGCCACGCTGGAGGGGAAGCAGATTCACGTGCGCTTCCGCGCCAGCGATTCGTTTTCTCCGATCAAGCGGGCGGAGTATTCGCTGGATGGCGGAGACTGGCAGTTCGTCGAGCCGGTCGGACACCTGTCGGATTCGAAGACCGAAGACTACGACTTTCGCATGGCCGTGCCGCAACCCGAAACGGCGCCGCCTCCGATGGCCGAGAGCACTGGGAATGACCACGTGGTCGTGGTTCGCGCCTACGACCGGTTCGACAATTTGGCCACGGCAAAGACCGTACTGCGCGGGAAATAAATGTCGTGCCTAGGTGGTGCCATGACCTGGTGACGGATCAAATGCTGGATGGCCGGGCGGGACGCCCGGCCATCCAGCAGACAAGTCTACTGCTGGGCGAAAATGATGGACGGATTCGTAACTGTCTTGTCCTCATCTATCATCAGAAAATCTTGTATCGCGCAAACCGGGCTTTGAGTGGTGCAACCTGAAGTGTCCTGAACGTAAATCACGTAATTCGGGGTCGTTGCCGGCGAAATCGGCACGATGGTACCGTTGCCGGTATCCTGTAGCGTGTACGCCAGGGCCAGCGGCGCGCCCGCCGGGGTAGCAGAATCGTACTGGGTTCCGTTGACGCATTCTGAGGTGCACGCACCCGTGTTCACCCATGTAAGCAGCAAGTTAGCCGCAATCGCATCAACCCCGGAGCTGCCGCTGCTGGTGGTTGCCGCCGCATACGTGCCCGGCAACGCCGAACCAGGGAAGCCAAAGGCCGCTTTTCCCTGCGGATTCATCGTTCCGGTTATCACGGACGTATCGAGCGGAGACGCCCCACCCTGCTCAAGCAGGAATCCGCGATTTGCTCCAATGGCATAAAGAACGAACGTCAACGGTGCCACCACGGGACTTGCGGTTGGATTGCCGAGCATCTGAAAGGTGTATCGGCCATTTGTGTAGGAGGGCGTTCCACAAGCCGGGGTTGCCGCGTTGCAGTACTTGTACGCAAAAGGTGACGTCGATGGGACTGAAGTGATCGTGCCGGCGTTGTTTTGATCAAATTGACCCGAGAAGTTCCCGCTACTATCGGTCGTGCCCAGCGTGAGCGAGACATTGGTGCAAGGTGGTGCCGCGCACGTGGTATTGGTCCCCGTCAAAGCGGAAACGGAGGTGCCTTTAAAGGTAGAGTTGCTGAAGGGGATCAGCGACGAGTCCTGCAGCACCATCGTTCCGGAAACCGCCGGGTTCGTTGTGTCGGTTGGGTCGGTAATGGCGTAGAGAGTCAGCGGGTTCGTTTTGCTAGCGGCTCCGGAGGCAACAAAGAAATCAAAAACCATATTTATGGGCGAAGTTAGCGTCAATTGCCAAATGCCGTTATTTTGTTGATAGGTGCCAGTAACTGCGCATGGTGGAGCGCCGCAGATGCTGTTTATGCTATTACCGTTATCGTTCACATCCATCAAGCCGCCGACAACATTTCCGTTTCCGTCCATTGGAATCAGGCCGGCATAGCCAACCCGGTTACCGACGAGGTCCACGCCGGTGAAGCCGAAGGCGAAGGTCTGGGCGGTAGCGGAATTGAATGTTGATGTCTTTTCCGCGACGCCGGAACCGATGCCATGGAGGTCGGATTCGATCATCTCGATGTCGCCAGTGCCATCGAGAACGACCTGGTAAATATTCGGATAGATTCCGGGCAAAGCCAGCGTTATTGTGCCCGCGTTGTTCGAGTTCGGATCGGTGGAGGAGATGGGAGCGTATCCTCCCGTAATTGCGCGTTGTACCCGGCCGCTCGAAATGAGTTCGTCTTCCACGCCTGTGATTGTGGCCGTTCCATTCGTCCCACTCGACGCGGTGAACGTGCCAGCCACCGCCGTGGCCTGGTTGTTGCTGTCATATCCTGAAAACTGGAATGCGTACGTGCCACTTACGCGAGATGTGACCAGCGACACTTTCGCTATGGTGCAGTTCTTGGAGATCGCGCAGCCGTTCGCATCGAGCGGGGTAATTGCTGAGATCTGAACACAACTGCCGCTGCAGTTATCCTGCGCCGTGTAGACCGCCAGGCCGAGCGAAGCTACATTCGGGGCCGGACTAAAATTCGCGCACGCCACCCCGTTTGCAGCGCAGCTCCAGTAGAAGGACTGGGTTTCCGCAGCGTCTGGGACGGCTACGGCGGTAAATGTCTGGGTCAGACCTTTGCCCACGCTCAGCGTCGCGGGCGCTATGTCGGTGGTGATGTCAACCACGGTCAACGCCAGCGGGCCCGCTATGGAGGTGTCGGACACCAATGTCGCTGTGACCGTCGGCTGCGAACCTGCCGCCGGGACCGTTGTCGGTGCCTGGTAGGTCGCGGTTGCCGAGGTCTTGGTTGCCGCATCCGGTGGGGTGGTCGACGTGATTGCCCCCGGTCCGCTCAAGCTCCAGGTAACGGGGGCATAGGCCGGGCTGGTTGTTGCGGCCGTAAGCGTCAGAATCTGGGTCGGGTAGATCGCGCTAGCGTTAGTGTCGGCGGTGACCGTGACCGATGGTGGAGGCGGAACGACACCGTTGCCGCCCTTGGCGCAACCGCCAGCCAGCGCCAGACTTGCCAGAGCCGCTGCAAACAGACAATTCTTAATCATGATCAGATCTCTTTCAACGATCTCTAAAGCATGGTGAGGGCAAGTACATAGGCCCTTCGCTCCGCTCAGGATGACAGCACAGATTTAGGCCACACCTGTGCTTGATTTTAGAGCAGCCATAAGGCCAAATTGTTATTCAAATCAGCAGGTTACAAATGTACCTCAATCCAAGGCACTTGTCTGCGTGCGGTGGGTTTAGAAGGAAGACCGACAGTGTCCCTTGTGCAAGAAATTGCAGCTTTCGGAAGGACAAGAAGTTCTCAGTTCTCAGTGGAGAACCGATTCGTTTTGACTGAGAACTGGGAACTGAGAACCGGGAGCTTTCTCTGCGGCCTCGATCAGCGGACGCAATTCGGCGGCAGTGATTCCGAGCGTGCCTCCGGAGAAGCCGTCAATGTAGGCGGAATTGATGCCCACGACTTCTCCACGCAAGTTGAGCACCGGACCGCCGCTGCCTCCTCGGGCCGTGGGCGCGTCGTAGATCAGCTTGTCGCCGGTGACGTCGCCGATGTGGCCGAAGGTCGCCGACGGACGGATCAGCGATAGCGCCGCCAATTCGCCCGCCGTCTCGGCATCATCCGGGTGCGACGAAAGCCGGTCGTACACGACTGCTGGGGACTTTGCCACCATGCCCGTAACTCCCATGGGATACGCCAGTACGCTCACCGACTCGCCTATCTGCGGCAGGGTCTGGGACAGGGTCAGCGGGCGCAGCTTCCTGGTGAAGGCGGTGGCTTCGAAGCGCAGGACGGCCAGATCGCCGTGCTTGGCCAGGGCCGCTGGCTCCAGGTTTACCGGAAGCGGCGAGCCCGGGAAATACGCCACCAGCGTTTCCAGCACCGGCGAACCACCCCTTCGCAATGCCACGGCAACTTCACGGTCGCCGTACCAGGGCTCGGCTACATGGCGATTGGTGGCCAGGAGGCCGGGCGCTATCACAAACCCGGTACCGGAGACGCGAGCACGAAAGCTCTGCCTGCTGCCGGAGACGTGATAAATACCGTAGATGTAAGCAACCGAATCGCGCGCATCGTCCACCGCCGCCGCCGAAACCGATTGCTGGCGTTCCAGATCGGCCACCTGGCGCGAGAGCTGGTTTACCTGCTGCTCGAGGCTGGAAGTCTCGGGGGGAGCGTAGTAGTGCGCCATCACTCCAGCGCCCACCAAGGCGAGCACGCCCAGCAGCCCCTGCACAAACCGCTGCCAGGTCTCAACCACGTCATCACCGCGATTTTGGCCGCCGTCGAAATTGAACATTAGCCGTCAGGCCCGGAACGTAGAGAGACGTCCGGGTAACACTATCCTGACGCATTCGAGTCAAGGCGTGTAGGGTACAGAAGTCGGGCGGTCACGGGCCAAAGGTAACTGCAAGGGTTAACTTCGTTGCCGAGGGATGCTGCTTCACGGGCCGTCGTTGGTCGTTAGTCGTTCGGGACGTCGAGCAGATCGACGCACCGCGATCGACCAACGACCAAACGACCAACGACCAGATCTTCGCTCAAACCCGCTCGAGCTCTGGCAACGTCCGTTCGTTCTTCACGTTGCCGGTATTCACGGTAGTAGCGGGTTCGAAGAGAACGATCCAGCATTCTTCTTCCGCCACCGGACGGTGCTCTACCCCGCGCGGGACCACGATAAACTCGCCTTCTTCGATCCACTCGTAGCGGTCGCGAAACTCCATGCGGAAACGGCCTTTCACCACCAGGAACATCTCGTCCTCGTGCTCATGATGGTGAAAGACGAACTCGCCTTTTAGTTTGTCGAGCTTTACGTATTGGCCATTGAGTTCGGCGGCGATGTAGGGCTTCCAGTATTCGGTGATCTTGGCGAACTTTTGGGCGATGTTGATTTTGGACATGGGACGCCTCAAGAGCTTGGATGGCGCGTCATGCCCGCACGTCGCAGGGAATCGGCTAGCGGCCGAGAAGTCTGCCGAGCTTTGCTCGGCTTGGACGGCCGGGGGCGGCCGTCCCTACACGAGCAGAGGCAAGAGCCGACGGCTCTCTAGAATCCGGCGGCTCCGGCGCTTGGGTGTCCACCGCGCAGCATTACCCGCACTCCGCGTTGGCTATTTACACGCGTGGTCGTCGTCCAGTCCACTTCATCGGTGCTGATCACGCCATTCCCGCCAGCGGCCAGTTCGTAACTGATGCGGCCTTCCTGATAGGTGTAGTTGCCGACCTCCAGAACCATGCCGCTCTTCAGCACAAACACCGGCACTCCGGGCCCGGCGCCACCTCCGCCTACCGCACCTTTGGCGATGTAGCTGGCGTAGGTGACTTGCGGAATCTCCTCAACCGTGGGCGGTTCGCTGGCTGTGACGCTTACGTTGCGCACTGCCAGTTGAGGAATGGCAGCGTCCCCTTGCCTGGCGCTGGCGCCCTGGTAAGAGTTCTGGTAATAGGAGTCATTTTCCACCCGCGGACGGCCGAAGAAATGCCAGTCCGGGCCGTTGGTGGCTGAGACCTGCGGGATCTGCACATCATCCATCAGGCGCAGCGTGAGCTGGCTCTCGCCTTTGAGCGTGGGACGGGGCCCGCGCGCCGGCAGCATGATCACTTTCCACGGCCACAGCGGCGGCAGCATCCATTCGACAATGTCGCGCCTGGCATGCCCTTTGCCCCGGATGTCGCCTTCCTTATCGACTTTGTAGCCGCGGGTCGCAATCACCTTCGCATCCAAAGGCATATCGCCCTGCGGCATGCCGATGCGATCGAACATCAACTTCATGTAGCCCTTGCCCCAGAAGTGTCCGGGGTCCTGGGCCGACTCCAGATGCCCGACCAGGTAACTGCCGCGCGGAAACGTCTGCTGGCCGAATTCGGTCACCGAGTGGAGATGACAGAGCACGGGATCTCCCACGGCAACGGTCGCGGAAGAAAAGTTCGGTTCATCCATGGTGCACTTCAGAAGAGTACCGGCGGGCAGGACCATTTCCCGCGCACTGGCACTTAAGGTTAAAGCAAGAAAGGATACCGCAAGAACTGCATAGCAGCTGGACTTCATGACGCACCTCGGTCTCACGCCCCAGGATTTTTGGTTCGTATTCCCAAGCTACTGCGTTGAAGCCAGACCCGATTGAGTGCAGTAAAACACAAGTTCCATCCGGCGGTCAATCGACCTTTGCGGGGCAAAGTGTGTCTTTTTTACAACAGGTGGCGGCACAGCTCTAAACGATGGCGAAGGCTCGTACTGGAAATGTCCCAAATCCCTTGACCTTTACCGGTACCGCAAAAAATTTGAAACCGGCGCGAGGGAGTACGGCGAGGTTCGTCATGTGCTCGACAATCGGAATTTCTTGCTGCAGAAGGATGCTGTGAACCGGGCGCCGCAAATCCTGGACATCATCGATGTTGTGCGAATCGATGCCGACGAGCGCCACTCCAGATTCGGTCAGAAACCTGGCTGCGTCTTCGGTCAGGAAGGGATGCCCCTCGTAATACTGAGGCGTGTTCCAGTGCCTCGACCATCCTGTTTCGACAAGCACGGCCTTGCCGGACAAATCTTCTGCGTGCGGAAAACACGAAATGTCGATTGACTGCTTGTGGAGCGTCGATACCTTAATGGCGGGGAGGTTGGCCAGCTTTCGCAGTTCCAGTTGCGACAGATCCTTGCCATCGGCATAGCGGTGAAATGGAGAGTCCAGATACGTGCCGGTATTCGCCACCATCTCGATCTTGCCGATCTGAAATTCGGTTCCCGGCGCGTAGTGCTTGCGGGAAGCTTCGCGGCTCAGGTAGTCGCAGATGATGGGTGCGGGAAGGCCTTTGTAGGTTACGAGGCCATGTTCGACGGTGTGGCTGAGGTCGATCAAGGTAGACAGAGATGTGAGAGGATCAGCCATCGGGATGGATCCATTTTGCCACAAGTTGGGGTGCTGACCTCGCATGGGCGCAGACCGCCAAAAACCCTGCCGAGCTGCGCTCGGCTTGGACGGGCGAGGCGCCCGTCCCCACACAAGCAGGAGCAAAAACAAAAGCCGCCAGCTTTGCTGACGGCTTGAACCTCGCTCGCTTCGCTTTGCGGGGACGGACGAATGCGTCCGTCCCCACGCGAGCTTAGCTTTCGTACAGCAGGACGCCTTCGGCCTTTTCTGAATCCACCGGACGGTAATACAGCTTGTTGTCCTCGAGGAAGACCTCGATGAACGCCGGCCTTGTGGTAATCGTGCCCTGGATCAGGGCTTCCGAGAGCGGATCTTCGATGTACTTCTGCAGCGCTCGCCGCAGTGGACGCGCCCCGTAGTTGCGGTCCGTCAGGGTCTGATTCAGAATCCAACGCTTCGCTTCGTCGGCCACGGTTACGGTGATCGAACGCTGGGCCAGATTCTGGTTCAGTTGGCTGACCATGAGTTCGAGAATCTGGATCAGGTCGGCTTCGCTGAGCGCCATGAACAGGATGATTTCATCCACTCGGTTCAGGAATTCCGGATTGAAGGTGCGCTTGACCTCGCTCTTGACGAGATCCTCGACCTTCTCGGAAACCATCTCGTCTTTCGACGACTGGAAGCCCAGGCCTTCGCGCTTCATCAGGTGACGGGCGCCGATGTTCGAGGTCATGATCAGGATCGTGTTCTTGAAATCGACCGTGTTGCCCAAGCCATCGGTCAACTGGCCGTCTTCAAAAACCTGCAGCAGGATGTTGAAGACATCCGGGTGCGCTTTCTCGATTTCGTCTAGCAGAACGACAGAATATGGAGCGCGCTTGACACGTTCTGTCAGCTGTCCACCTTCCTCGTAGCCTACGTATCCCGGAGGCGAACCGATCAGTTTCGAAACGGAGTGCTTCTCCATGAACTCGGACATATCGAAACGGACTAGCGCTTTTTCGCTGCCGAACATGAACTGGGCGAGAGTGCGAGCCACTTCGGTCTTGCCTACGCCGGTGGGACCCAGGAACAGGAACGAGCCGATGGGACGGTTCGGGCTCTTCAGGCCCGCGCGGCTGCGGCGGATGGCCCTTGCCAAGGCGCTGATGGCTTTGTCTTGCGAGATGATGCGCTTGTGCAACTCTTCTTCAATGCGCAGCAGCTTCTGCGTTTCTTCTTCTTTGATGGAGGTGATGGGAACGCCAGTCCAGCGCGATACCACATCCTCGATGTCCTCCCGACCGACTACGCCGGTGGAGGATTCATCGAGGTGGTATTTTTC
>Ga0209415_10005068_pt1 | contig 23844 bp, 15 predicted proteins | sample PeaSoiSIISIP2007_FD_187696 | JGI IMG/M metagenome (GOLD analysis project Ga0209415, IMG submission 187696) | Peat soil microbial communities from Weissenstadt, Germany - SII-SIP-2007 (SPAdes) (version 2) | ecosystem: Environmental > Terrestrial > Soil > Wetlands > Peat | place: Germany... | reverse complement strand
GTCACCGAGCGCTGGTCGTGTTCCCCCGCCCTCGCCGAACGCGCCCTCACCATCCAGCTTCCGCCCCTCCCGCCCGACCGGCGCACCGCCGAAATGGCCCTCCTCACGGCCTTCCAGGAGGCTTGGCCGGCCATCCTGGCGACTCTTTGCGATGCCGTCGGCACCGCCCTCGCCCGGCTCCCCCAAATCGACCCGGCCCCTGGAAAATTCGCCGACGCCGTCGCCTGGGCCGTCGCCGCCAGCCCCGCTCTCGGCTGCACCGAGGACGAAATGCGCGAAGCCCTAAACCCACCGCCGTCCCCGCATCCCATGGTCGAAGCCGTCCGCGGCCTCATGGAACAGCGCCGCTGCTGGAAGGGATCCGCCACCGAGCTCCGGGACCTCTTCCAACCCTTCATTTCCTGTCACACCGCCGCGGGCGTCTCCAAGCAGCTCCGATCCTGCTCCCTGACCCTCGCCGAGCACGGCATTGAATTGAAATTCCGGCGCCTGCACGAAGGTGCCCGCGTCGTCGAGATCCGCGAAGATCCGGGAGACGCGTGGACCGAAGAAGACCCTCCCCACGCGTCTCCCGATTCTGACGTACCTCCGCAACCCACAGAAACCGAAGAGGTTAAGTCGTGACAAAAAAATGCGCGCGGAAACGGCTCCAACACCGTCACCACTGTCACCGTCACCGTGGCGGGGCAGGCGCTTCCGCCCGGCTGAAGCTTGCCCCACCAAGCCGCTCAGAATCAGTGGGTTGGCCTGGGGTTTCCGGAGAGTCGGGGCTGCGCCGCGTCGAATCCAGGAGAAAGTCAAAACCCGAGGAGCCATTTGCTTACACTGTTAGAAGCGTGAACAAGCGCCTGCCATTATTGTTTCGCCACGTGATGTACAACCTGCGTGGCGGATTCCTGGTCCGTCCGCTGGCCATCGCGCTGACGTTGGGTTGCGCGGGAGCGTTCCTGTCGTGGGGGGAGGAATCCGTCCCGGCGCTCAGCGCGTGGGTGCCACGGATGCTCTTCCCGTCGCGCTCCGACCCGCAGGTGGCCCAGGTGATCCTGGCGGGGATCGCGGCCTCCATCATGACGGTGGTGTCGATCGTATTTGCCATCCTGCTGATGACGCTGACGCTGGCCTCGATGCAATTCTCGCCGCGGATCATCGTGAGCTTCGTGAAGGATCGGGTCACGCAGTGGACGCTGGGCATCTTTCTGGGCACCTTCTGTTACTGCATGGCGGCGCTTCCCGCGGCGCGATCGATTCCGCATCCGTTCGCGCCCATTGCGACGGTTCTGGGCGCGATGCTGCTGGCCCTGGCGTGCGTGGGGTGGCTGCTCTTCTTCATTCACCACATCTCGCAGGCGATCAGCGTGAACCACATCGTGGACCGGATTGCCGCGGAGACGGAGGCCATGATCGACGAGATGATGCCATGGCCGCGGCGGACAACGCGGTTGGGAGACTCCGGCGCGATCGATTCCAGCACCTGGGAGGCGGGCGTGCGGAGCGATGTCTCCGGCTACATTCGGTATATCGACACGAAGCGGCTGGTGGGGCTGGCGAAGACTTATCACGTGAAGATCCGCGTTCTGCGGCGCGCCGGCCAGTTTGTGCCAACGGGAGTCCCGCTGCTGATGGTGTCCAAAGGGGACCGGTTGAGCGAGGACAACGGCGAGGAGTTCCGCGGCGCCTTCGATTTCGGTCCGTCGCGAACGCTGCAGCAGGACGTAGAATTTGGAGTTTTGCAGATTGTGGACATCGCGCTGAAGGCCATCTCGCCGGCGGTGAACGACCCCTCGACGGCCGTCAGTTGCGTGGACCAACTGAGCCGCATCCTGATCCGCTTCGTGTCGAGGGAGCCGCCGGAGCCGGTGCTTTACGATCCGCCGGGCGTGGTGCGGGTGCTGGTTCCGTGGATCGATTTCGACCACCTGCTGGATTCGGCATTGGAGCAGATCCGCATGTACTCGAAGACGGATGTGGCGGTGAGCCTGCGCATGCTGCGGGCGCTCGGCGACATTGCGGCCAGCACGGCGGATCCGGCGTATCGGCGGACGCTGGTGGCGCGGGGTAAGCGGATCTTCGCGGGCTGCGCGGAGAGGCTGGGTGAGGAGGAAGTTCGGCCGATCCGGGCACGGATGGCGGCGCTGGAGGAGTGTGCGAGAACTTGACGCGGAGAGGAACGTGGGATTGTCGCCGTGAGACCGGGCCCAACCACCGTTCGCGGCAGCGGGACGAGGGCGTCCCGCGCGGACCAGGGGGTCCGCCCTGGGGTCCGCCCAGGGAGTCCGCCCCACCAGCCTGGCGACGCGATACATTGAAATCTCCGGGAAAGGATTGGACAATGAACACAACGTTGGGCAGGCTTTCGCTGGGCGTGGGGGATCGCTTCGCGCACCAGGCAAAGGCGCAATTGCAGGCCTGCGCGATGGCGGCCGAGCGCGGGGTCACGGTGATCCCGGTGTGGAACAAGTCGAACCGCGAGCACGGAATCGTGGGGTCGGAGCCCGGCAGCGTGAAGGCGGCGGCCGACCGGGCGGCAGGCGAGCTGGGGTGGAAACACGCCTATCACGTGGATGCGGACCACATCAATCTCACCACGGTGGACCGGTATATCGATTCCAGCGACTTCTACACGCTGGACGTTGCGGCGGCCATCGGGCAGCCGGCCGAGAAGGCGGATATCGATGCCTTCGTGAACCGGCATGCGGAACTCACCGCGAGCGGAGCGCCTTACGCCACGACGCGCGAATCGATGGCCGGGATCGCCGGCAAGTACCTGTTCGCGGTGCAGGAGGCCGGACGTATTTACCGCCACATCGCGGAAAGGCGGGGCGCGGCGGGCTTCATCACGGAAGTTTCCATGGACGAGACCGACGCACCGCAAACACCGCCCGAACTGCTGGTGATCCTGGCGGCCATCGCCGATCAGCGGATTCCCATCCAGACCATCGCGCCCAAATTCACCGGCCGCTTCAACAAGGGCGTGGATTACGTGGGAGACATCGCGCAGTTCGAGAAGGAATTCAACGACGACCTGGCGGTAATCGCTTACGCCATCCGCGAATACCAGCTTCCGGCGAACCTCAAGCTGAGCGTGCATTCGGGGAGCGACAAGTTTTCGATCTACGCTCCCATCCGGCGGGCGCTCGGCAAACACCAGGCGGGCGTGCATCTCAAGACGGCCGGCACGACGTGGCTCGAGGAGTTGATCGGGCTGGCGGAGGCGGGCGGCGCGGGGCTGGACCTGGCCAAGGAAATCTACGGCAACGCGTTCGGGCACCGCGACGCTCTGTGCGAACCGTACGCGGCGGTGATCGACATCGACTATTCCCGGCTGCCTGCGCCGGCGGAGGTGGCGGGGTGGACGGCGGAACAGTACACGTCGGCGGTGCGGCACGATCGGAGCAATCCGGGGTTCAATCCGAATGTGCGGCAACTGTTGCACGTGGGATATAAGGAGGCTGCCAAGATGGGCGACCGGTACTTGAGCATGCTGGAGCGGTGCGAGGAGTCGATCTCGCGGAATGTGACGGAGAATTTGTTTGAACGGCATATCAAGCCGTTGTTTTTGGAGGGGTGAAGATGGGTGAGATTTGGGTGCCGCCGCCAAGCGTCGACACGAGTGTCGACGCGGCACGCAGGAGTGCGTGCGCCACGGTTTGGTGCGAGACAGTATTGAAGATTATCGTAGGTTGGTTAGTGGTGACAGGAGCCATGGCGCAGGACACGCGGAATGTCACGGAACCGGCGATTCCGCGGAGTTGCGCGGTGCTGAGCGCCAACCTGACGGCGGTGGACAGCAACAAGACGCTAGCCGCCGCCGACGAGGCCAAGCCGGACACCGGACGCATCCAGAAGGCGCTGGACGGCTGCGCGAAGGGCCAGAGCGTGGAACTGAAGCCGGATGGCGCGCACAATGCCTTCCTCTCGGGGCCGCTCAACCTGCGGGCGGGCGTCACGCTGCACATCAATACCAAGGCGATTCTGTTCGGCTCGCGCAATCCGAAGGACTACGAATTGCGTCCGGGCAGTTGCGGCATCGTGGACCAGCGGGGCCACGGATGCAGGGCGCTGATCAACGGCGACAACGCCCCCCATTCGGCGGTGATGGGGGATGGCACGATCGACGGCCGGGGGTGGGCGAAGATCACCGGGAAAGACGTCTCCTGGTGGGATCTGGCCGAGCAGGCGCGCGCCGGCGGAAGTCAGAATTGTCCGCGGCTGATCGTGGTGGCTCACTCCGACGATTTCACGCTGTACCGGGTGACGCTAAAGAATTCGGGCAATTTCCACGTGGTCTACTCGGCGGGGAGCGGATTTACGGCATGGGGGGTGATTATCGACACGCCCAAGACCGGGCGCAATACGGACGGCATCGACCCCTCGGCCGCCACCAACGTGACCATCACCCACTGCTTTATTTCCACGGGTGACGATAACGTCGCGATCAAGGCGGGCGGGCACTGCTCGCACATGACCATCGCGCACAACCATTTCTACGCGGGGCACGGGATGTCGATCGGCAGCGAGACCAACGGCGGGGCCGATACGATTCGCGTTTCGGACCTGTCGATTGACGGCGCCGACAACGGCATCCGCATCAAATCGAATTCCGGTAAGGGCGGGCTGGTGCACGACATTGAATACAGCGACGTGTGCATCCGCGACACGAAATATCCGATCTACATGGATTCCGACTACGCGCACTACGGCAAGAGCGGCGACAAGCTGCCGGAGTTTACGGGAATCGTGCTGCGCGACGTGCGGGTGCTGACGGGCGGCAGGATTACGCTGCAGGGATACGATGAAAAGCACCGATTGGGAATGACTTTCGACAACGTGTATTTCGACAAGCCGCAGGACACGAAGGTGCTGGCCGAACATGCGGCGCTGAACTTCGGCCCGGGTTTTGTGAATCTGCACCTGGCGGGCACGGACGTCACGGTGAAGGGGGCTCCGGTGACGGGGACGCCGAATGCGTGTGCGGAGAAGTTCGTTCCGTTACCGGTGCGGTAGGACCGCTTCCACGCTCGCCAAGGGCGAGTCACGGTCGCGGCTCTGAATGAGCCCAGGCGGCTAATTTCGATTGGGCCTCGGTCCGCTTCTGTTCCTCTTCGGCCAGCAGAGGGCGGCTGGAGGCGATTTCGTCGAAACGGGCGAGGGCGGTTTGGATCGCTTGGAGGGCGTCGCTCGACTCGCCGGTGGCGGCGCGGCAGTCCGCGAGCCGTTCATACAGGTCGGGCTGTTCGATGAGGTACGCTTCGTTCTTCGGATCGTGCTTGCGGAGGTCGTCGAACACGGCAATGGCGGCGGTAAGGGAGGCGGCCGCGTCTTTCCAATTCTTCTGGCTGGCGTAGAGCCTGGATTTTCCAGACAGGATTTCGGCTTTGCGCGTGCCGAGCCGCGGCACACCCGGGCTCTGTTTTCCCATGCGATCCAGATATTCCCCGGCCCTGGTGAAATGATCGAGCGCTTCCTCCGGCCGGCCGGCGGCGGTCAGAAACATTCCCAGACGGTGATGGGCCTCTACCAGGGCGTCGTTCTTGTCAAAAGTCGGCGGACCGATGGCGGCATGCCGTTCGGCTGCGTCGAGCGCCTTGCGCATATGGATCAACGCGGCCTCGGTTTCCCCGCGGCCGTGCAACCAATCGCCGAACACGGACTCGGCGCCCATCACGTCCAGCAGGGCGGTGTTGTTGTTGGGGTCGGCGGCCAGCATGCGATCGGCCAGGCCGGTGGCGACGGTCATGACCCGGCGCGCTTCGTCAGGTTCCACGAGCTGTTTTCCCGAGTGGGTGCTGAACAGGTATCCGAGCAGGACGTTGTCGATGTACACCTTGCGGCGGCGGGGATTGCTGTCGGGGTCTTCGGCGGCGAACTGTTCGTCGATGGCGAGCGCGGCGCGGAGATGCTGGAGCGCTTCCCGGCCCCGCTCGACGCGGATATAGTTGTCTCCCAGCTTGCTGTGAGCGAGGCTCAGGAGGCCCCGGTCGGCGACCCGGTTGCGATTCTCGCGGGCGAGCTGGGTCGCCAGATCGAGCAGTTTCAGGTCCTGCTCGATGGCTTGGTTTTCGTCCCCCATCCGGGCCAGGAGATCGGCGTGGGCGTCATAGGCGTGGGCGAGAGCATTGCGCACCACGTATTCCCCCGTGGCTGGACCTTGCTGGCCCATGCGCAAGGTCTCGCGCAAGGTGCGATCGGCGCCCGCCATGTCACCCTGCACCGTGAGGACCTGGGCGATGCGGATGTTGGCGTTGATTCCGTCCATCAGGAACCTGGGTGAAGGGTCGGAGATCTTCTGGCGCAGCGCGACGGCTTTTCGATAGCTGGCAAGCGCCCCGGAAATGTCGCCCAGATTGGCGTAGTACGGGTTGCCCTGCGCATCGCCAAGGCGGACGTACCCGCGCGCGACCTCCTCGATCAGATCGCGGTTGCCGTGCGCTTCCTCGACCAGAGTGTCGTAGTATTTCAGGCCGGTCTCGACGACCATCTTGCGGGCAGCCGTGGCGCCGGGCAGCTTGGCGATGGCATCGTGGAAATCGAGCAGAAACTTGCCGGAGAGTTGGCGCACCTGCTCGAAGCGGCGGTCGGCGATCTGGCGCTGGGTATCGGCGGCGATGCGCTCGAGGTCGGCCTGGCGGCTCTGGGCCTCGGCGAGGGCGCTCTGGCGCTGGGCCTCGGCGGCCTGGCGTTCAGCTTCCTGGCGGCTGGCCTGGGCGCGCGCTTCACTTTCCAACGCAAGCCGGCGCTGGATCTCGGCGCGGGCCTGTTCGCGGGCCGCGCGCCGGGCCTGGATGGTGGCGGCGGTGGTTCCACCGATCAACGCGCAGGCCAAGAGGGCGGCGGCGGCGATGGCCATGCGGTTCCGGCGCACGAACTTGCGGGCGCGGTAAGCGACGTTGCCCTGACGCGCGCTTACGGGCCACCCATTCAGGTAGCGCTCTACGTCCGCGGACAGTTGGTCCACGGTGGTGTAGCGCGATGCCGGCTCCTTGCGCATAGCCTTGGAGACGATGGCTTCTAGGTCGCCCTGAAGCTGCTGCCGACGGTGGGGCGCGGCCTCGGGCGCCGCCTCGCTCAGGCGCGGCGGATCGGTCTCGCAGATGACGCGCTCCACTTCGCGCAAGCCGTAGCTCGGGAAACGGTGGGCGCGCACCCCGGAGAGCAGCTCGTAGAGTATTGCGCCCAGCGAGTATACGTCGGTAGCGGTGGTGATGGGGTCTCCGCGGATCTGCTCGGGGCTGGCGTAGTCGGGGGTCATGGGACGGAGGGCGGCCATGGTGCGGCCGGCGCCTGTGTCGGCGTCAAGCAGCTTGGCCACGCCGAAGTCGAGCAGTTTCGGCGAACCGTCCAGGGTTACCAGGATATTCCCGGGCTTCAGGTCGCGATGCACCACCAGGCTGCGGTGGGCGTACGATACCGCTTCGCAGACCTTCAGAAAGAGGCGGCAGCGGGCGTGGATGTCCAGATCGCGATCGCGGCAGTAGACATCGAGCGGCTGGCCCTCGACGTAGTCCATTACCAGAAATGGCCGGCCATCCTGGGAAGTGCCTCCATCCAGAAGCCGCGCGATGAGGGGATGTTCGAGGTTGGCCAGGATCTGGCGTTCGTGGAGGAAGCGGGCGAGCATGTCGGCGGTGTCCATGCCGCGGCGGATGAGCTTGATGGCGACGCGCTTCTGGTACTGATCGTCATCGCGGACGGCCAGGTAGACGGCGCCCATGCCGCCGGAACCGACCTCGTCCACGATGCGGTAGGCGCCGATGCGCGAGCCGAGCACTCCTTCCATGGTGAACAGCGAGCGGGCCTCCGTCTCGATAGCGGAAATGATGGCCTCGCCGTTCTTGCCATCGGCGTCCAGCAGGCGTTCGAGTTCCTGGCGCAGGCGGGCGTCGCCGGCGCAAGCCTGGTCGAGAAAGCGGCCGCGCTCGGCCGGGGGAAGATCCGCCGCGGCCACGAAGAGTTCCTTTACCTGTTGCCAATGTTCCATGGAAGCACCATGCCGGTGAAAGCCGGCGCTACCAGTTAATGCGGAAACGGGAGGGTATTTCAGTCAAAAACCCTGCACCCGAAGACCACTCCCTGACCTGACGAAGCCGGAGCCAAAGGAAACCGTGTCTTTGACGCGGAGGCGCGGAGCACGCGGAAGAAGACGCGGAGAGAGAAACCAAAGAGTAAGTCAAAACCTGAGATTGCGGAGGAGGCGGAGAAGCGCTGAGAGCCGCGCTGTGGGCCGGACGGTCGTGCCGCCGAGCGGGTCGGCGCGGACCATATTTTTGCACTCAGGGAGCGGGGGCGCCGCCGCGATCCAGCTCGCATTGCAGCCAGGCCTGGGCCAGGCGGAGTTCGCGGCGTACCGTATGGACCGGCAATTGGAGGACCTCGGCGGACTCGTCCGCGGTCAATCCCCCGAAGAAGCGCAACTCGACCAATTGCGACTGGCGCGGGTCGAGGCGCTCCAGATCGCGCAGGGCATCGTCCACAGCGATGATTTCCACGGGGCGAGCGGCACCGGCGTCGAGCGCTTCGTCCAGAGCGAGTTTGGGTTGAAGGCCGCCGCGCTTGGCGGCGTACTTGGTGCGGGCGTGATCGACCAGGATCTGGCGCATGACGTTGGCTGCCACGGCCAGGAAATGCGTCCGGTTGCGGTAATCCGGCTGTTGCTGGCCGAGGATGCGGAGGTACAGCTCGTTAACCAGCGCGGTGGGTTGCAGGGTATGGCCCGGCCGTTCGTGGCGCAGGAATCCTTCCGCGATTTTGCGGAGTTCGGCGTAAAGGAGCGGGACGAGGCGGTCGAGCGCGCCCTTGTCGCCATTGGCCAAGTCCTGGAGAAGCAGTGTGATCGGCTGGTCTTGCACCGGATCGTCCTCATCAATCTATCACAGGGGTGCGGCGCCGCAGCGTAGGCTGGTCTTTTTGTAGTACTAGTGCGGCCGGCGGCAAGAACACCGGCGTTACCATGGAGAGTGCCCCCTTTTCGCTCGTATGTGCTGGTCTCGCGCGACCAGATCGCCCGCAACTACCGCAATGTCGTTTCGGTGGTAGGTCCGGATGTCGAGGTGGCCTCGGTGGTGAAGGCCGACGCCTACGGTCACGGCGCCCTGGAGGTTTCGCGGGTGCTGGTGGCGCAGGGCGCGAAATGGCTGGCCGTCAGCTCCGTGGACGAAGGCGCCGGTCTGCGGCGCGAAGGCATTCACGAGACGCGCATCCTGGTGATGGGCGGCTTCCTCCCTTACGAAAGCGATGCCGTGGTGGAGCACGATCTGACGCCGGTGGTGCATTCGCTCGATCAGATCCGCCAGGTGGACCGCCTGGCAGTCGCGTCGGGCAAAGCGATTCGTTACCATCTCAAGATCGATTCCGGCATGGGCAGATTGGGGACGCGCGCCAGCGCCGGCGAGATCCTGGCTACTCTCGCCGAGACACGGAAGGCGCAATTGGAAGGCCTGATGACTCACTTCGCCTCCGCCACCGACTACACCAGCACACAGACCAGCGATCAGCTCACGTATTTTCACGCGATCGGCGGGGAGTTGCAGAGGGCCGGAGTGAAGGCGTTGTGGCATACTTCGAGCACTAATGCGATCGGCTATGGGCGGACGGAGGGCTGGCACACCATGGTACGGGCCGGGCATGCGCTCTACGGGTACGTGTCGCCGGCGCGCGGCGATGCGCCGGCGCAACTGCTGGACGTGAAGCCGGCGCTCACCTGGAAGGCCAAGCTGCTGGCGGTGAAGGACCTGCCGGAAGGCGCGCTGGTGGGCTACGGGGGAACCTTCCGCACGCCCCGGCCCATGCGTATCGGGATTCTGGGAGCGGGATACGCCGACGGAATTTTTCACCGGCTCTCGAACCGCGGCAAGGTGATTGCGGACGGCAAACTCACGGCCATTCTGGGCACCATCTCCATGGATTTGACGACCATCGATCTGAGTCACACCACGGCTCTGGGGCCGGGCGACGAAGTGACGCTGCTGGGCTCGGAAGGCGATGCGCGGCTGGACGCGCAGCAGATTGCACGTACGGCGGGGACCATTTCGTACAACATTCTTTGCAGTATCAGCGCACGGGTGCGGAGGGTGTACGTGTAGGGGGAGAGCTTGTCTTTGACGCGGAGCCGCGGAGGCGCGGAGTTTTGCACGCGGAGGAAGAAAAGAGGAAGGCAAACCTGAGATAACGGAGGGAGCGGAGGTTCGCCCGCCCCGAAGCGGGGCTCTCTCAGCGCTCTCTGCTTCCTCTGAGTCCTCAGGTTTTGCCTCTGTTTTCTCCGCGTCTTACTCAGCGTGCGGAGTTTACCCGTTTCGGGCGCCTCCGCGTCGTGGACTCGGTTTCCTTTGGTTGCGGCTCGTGCGAGTTAGGGTGTGCCTGTAGCCCGCCTGCGCTACCATCTTGGGATGTACGTCATCCGCGTTTGCGCGTTTCTGGCGGCGGGGGCCGCGGCGCTGCTGGGCCAGGCGCCGGCACCGGGAAAGGCCAAGACCGCCAAGAAACCGTTCCAGGCACGATCCGCCTCCACCATTTCCTATAGTGTGAAGGATGACGAGGAGACTGTCGACATCACCAACGTCACGTATGACGTCACCGGCGACCCGGCGCCGGGCCGGCCTCCCGATTCCCACCTGGTGGTGCGCACCGCCACACACTCGAACTTGCTTCTGACCGGCAAGGGCGTCGATGGCACGGTGACCATCGAGGCCTGGCCCCTGGGGGCCGATCTCGAGAGTAGGCCGCGTTACACCGTGAAAGTCCCGGGCGTGGGAGCGCAGGCCGTGGAAGGCGAACTTTGGTTGGTGGATCGCAACATCGATTCCGACGCCGGTTGGTGGTCGGTCTATAAGATAGGTACCGGCCAGCATCTTCTGGACACGTATGTGGATCTGCTCCGGTTCTCGATCTTGCGCGAGTTCCTCACGATGCGCTACGCCGGCCTCGACGTGCCGCCGGACGATATAAGCGACGCCCGGCTGAAGGATCCTCACATTGTCGCGGTCCTTATATACGCCTCAGCGGAGAAGGTAGTTCGGGAAGCGCTGATCACTTGCGACAACCGGGAACGTGCGACCATTTTTCGCTCGTCCGCGGACGGCACGCGCGCGCTCGCCCTGGTGGAGAGGCCGGGAGGCCAGCAGGGGCTGCGAGTGTCTTTCAGCTACAATTACCCGTCACCGCCGAATACGGCCGTGGTTTCGATCCCGATCGCCAAGGACGATCTCGACCTGGCGCACGCCGAGTTGCCGCCAGGGTTTCATGTGGCGGCGTTTCGGCGATAGATCGCCGGCTGCGAACACCGCTCCCTTGCTCGCCAAGGCGAGGGACGGGGTGCCCTCTGGGCCCGGCTCCGATCAGAGCCACGACCGTAAGGGAGTGGAGGTGCTGAAGCAGGCTCAAAACAAGATGGACGGCAGCCAGGCGCCGGCGGGCTCGCTATAGAGACCCCCGCTCATGAGCGTCATGGGCTGGACGACGCGCAGCCCGTTGGCGAGACACCAGCGGAAGAGGGCGTTGTTCCGTGACGGCACCAGGATTCCAGGACCGCCGAAGGAATCGACGGACGCGATCATGGCCTGCAAGTCGGGGTTGGTTTCCGCCGTGGCATGGCCGAAAAACGCCAGGGCGGTGGCGTATCCGGTGATGCGGCCGTCGCGCTCCACGACGATGGCGGTGCCTTGCTGGATGGATTGCGCCAACTCGCCGCCGCGATGGAAGCCGTGTACCTGAAGGGAGAGGGCGTTGCAGGCTTCCAGGTCCGCCGCCTGCGCGGGCCGGACGGTGCAGCCGGACACGTCCCGTTGCCGGGTGCGGCCCTGCATGCAGGAGAGCGGCTCGCGAACGTCAAAACCCAGGCCTTCGTACAGAGACAGGGAGCGATTGTGAAACGCGGCTTGCACGAGCCGGATACCGGGCGCGCCGCGCTGGCGGGCACGATCCATGACGGCATGCATGAGGATTCGGCCAATGCGCCGGTTTTGCACGCTCGGGTCGACGGTGATGGGGCCGATGCCGGCGACAATCGAGCGCTCATCGAGGCAATTGCTGCCGGCGATGCGACCCCCGGTTTCGGCGACTACACAATAGAAACCCGGGTTGGAAAACATCCGGGAGAGCAGGCCGGCGGCGACCTCCGGCGAGGGGAAATCACAGGGGAACCCGTGCGCCTGATTGATCGTACTGAACGCGTCATAGCAGATCTGCCCGCAGGCGGGCGCGTCCGCTGCGGTGGCCGGACGCACCACCACTTCCGGCAGCGGCTTGGGTGACATGGGTAAGCCTCCTTGAAATCTATTGACGAAACGGGAACTTTGATATACGCTTTACAACACTGTAACAGGCCCAGGCATTTCTCGGAAGGGGGCACCACGTAGATGCGATCTTCGAGGGGATTGACGTTCGCAACTGTTTTCTCCGCCGTTGCACTCGCCCAGGTAGTCAATACCGGCGCCGTCATCGGAAACGTAACCGACGCTTCAGGGGCAGCCATGCCCGGAGTGGTCGTGACCGCCACCAGTCCCGCGTTGCAAGGCCAACTGACCTTTGTGACCAACGAGCAGGGTGACTACCGGTTTCCCACGATGCCGCTGGGAGTGTACCGGATTACTTATCAATCGCCGGGGTTCGCCACGGTGGTGCACGAAGGGGTTGACGTGAGGCTTTCGTTCACCGACACCATCAACGTGCAGATGGCGCCGGCGGCGCAGAAAGACGTGGTGACGGTGACCGGAGAGGCGGCGCTGGTGGATACGCAAAGCGCGACGGTCCTGGGCGGATTCAACAAGCAACAGTTGACCGACATCCCCAACGGGCGCGACATGTGGTCGATCATCGGACTTACGCCAGGCATGCACGCGTCGACCCTGGACGTCGGCGGATCGGCGGTGGGCAACCAGGTGGCCTATACGTCGTACGGGTATGGCGGCCAGAACCGCGTGATGATCGACGGCATCAACACGAGCGAAGGCACGAGCGGGGCGGGCTTCTATTTCGACTACGGCTCGTTTCAGGAGTTCACGGTGGGCACGGCCGGCAACGACGCATCCGTGCCGCAGCCCGGCAACGCCATCAACGCGGTGATCCGGTCGGGCGGGAATGCCTTCCACGGAGAGATGTATTTCGACTACGAAAATCCCAACTTTCAGGGCCACAACGTGAGCCAGGAGCAGGTTCTGCAGGGCGCCGGAAGCGGGCAGCGGACCGCCATTTACTACGACTTCAACGGCAACTTCGGCGGGCCCATCAAGAAGGACCGCCTGTGGTTCTTCACTTCCCTCCGCGACCAGGCCAACGCCAAGACGGTGACGGGATTTCCCATCCAGGCCCCCGGGACCGTGAACTCGTACGCCTATGACCGCAACGCGACGTACAAGGTCTCGGGCGACATTAGCCCGAAGCATCGCCTGTCGCAGTACATCCAGTGGAACCCGATTCTGAAGCCGCAGCGCAACTCCGCTGCCGGCTTGTACCAGGACGCCATGCAATATCAGAAGGCAGTAGCCTGGGTGGGCAATGTCCAGTACACCGGCACCATCACACCCCGGCTGGTGGTCAACGCGCTCATCGGCACCTGGGGGTACAACTTTCCTTTGCTGAACTACACGGTGTTTCCGGGCGATCCGGGAACGCCCACCTGCCCGTGCTCGCAGAATCTGCCGCCGGTGGCTGTGGGGCAGCTTGCTCCGCGCATGTCGGAACTGGTGTCGGGCACCACCGCCGGGGCCAGCGCGCCGACCCGCTCCGATCCGCGCCGTTACCAATTCGAGCCGTCCGCAAGCTACTTCCTGGACAATTTCCTGCACGCGAACCACCAGCTCAAGTTCGGAGAGGTTACCGAGAGAGAAGTCGAGGAAGGTCAAACCTACGGCTCCCCGGGCAATGTGACGGAGACGTTTAACAGCAAGGGGCCGAATGGCACCGCGCTTCCGGACTTCTCGACGCCCTACCAGGTCACGATCGCCAACACGCCCCGGGTTTATACCGATGTGGTGATGCATCACGGCGCCTACTTCACGGACCAGGTGAGAATCGGAAAGCGGCTCACGCTGAACGTCGGCGCGCGCTGGGATTATTACCGTTCCGACTACCTTCCCATCAACCTCCGCACGGATTGCCAGTTCTGCCCCTATTTCTATCAGGGCGTGCCGCTCCCGAATGGCGCCTCCCTGCCTCCCATTGCGGTCAGCGGGGGCTTTCCGGGCGCCACGGTATCGCGTTTTCCGTTCCTGGTTGCGCCCCGTCTTGCCGCCGTCTACGATCTGACGGGCAAGGGGAAGACCGTTCTGAGGGTGAACTGGGGCATCTACTACAGCTACCCGTCCACCAACATTGCGAACGCAGTCGATCCGCTGCAGTCGGCCAGCGCCACCTTCACGTGGAACAATCCCAACAACCTGCCCTTCAATGTGAGCCAACTCGGAGCGATTGTGGGATCGCCGAAGATCGCGCAGGGCTCCAGCGTCCAGCCGCACTTGCAGGATGGCCGTTTCGACGACATGGGAGTGGTGATCGAGCACCAGTTGACCAATACGCTGTCCATTCGCGGGGGCTTCATCTTCCGCGAGATGCACCACGATTTTCAGACCATCAACCTGGCGCTGCCGGCCGGCGATTACACCATACCGGTGCAGGTGAAGGTTCCGGGCCTGGGATACGGGCTCAATGGCAATACCAGCGACTTCCAGACGATCACCATGTGGGATGTCCCGAAGAACCTGATTGGCCCGACGCAAAATCGATATTCGAGCCCGGCCGGGAACAACAGCGTCTACCGGAACATTGAAATCACCGTCAACAAACGGCTCTCGAACCGATTCACGGCCGTGGCGAATTTCTATTGGACCCATACCACGACCGGCAATGGAGGCGTGGCGGTAGACCCGGACACGCTGATCAACAATCACGAGAGCTATTCCGATTGGACCGCGCACTTCGACGCCACCTATCGCGGTCCCTGGGGCATCGATATCTCGCCGGTTCTGCGCATGCAGGCGGGCACTGCGCTGGGCCGCACCTACAACGTTACCGGACTCAACATCGGCACGTTCAACCTGCTGGTGGACCCGGTCGGAACCTACCGGCAGGACGATCTGTATGTGTTCGACACGCGCATCGAGAAGCAACTGCGGTTCCGTGAAAGATTCCGCCTGAACGTGTTTCTGGACGCGTTCAATATCCTGAATTCGAATGCCGCCAACGCCCAGAGCAGCGCCACCGGCATCAAATCGACCTTCATCAATATCGCCGGGAACCCGGCATACGGCCAGACGGTTCAATACCAGGGATTCCTCTCGCCTACCACGATTCTCCCGCCGCGGATTTTCCGGGTGGGCGCGCGCTTCATGTTCTGAGGTAGCACAGGCATTCCTGCCTGTGTTGCCCGGCCTTCCTGCCTGTGTGTCTTTTCAGCCAGTTGGCAAACCAACACAGGCAGGAATGCCTGTGCTACAGGACTGCGGTGATATGATGGAAGGCAGATGAGCTTACTGTCGCCGAGGTTACAGCTAAGGGTCGCACAGAAGCAGATTCTCACCCCGGGCCTGGTGCAGATGGTCACCGTCCTCCAGTTGAACCGGCTGGAGTTGAAGGAGATGATCACCCAGGAGATCGTCAAGAATCCGGTCCTGGAAGAATCCACCGAGGAGACTGGGGAAGAGATCACCGCGGAGGAACTGCAGCCGCTCCTGGAGGCGGAACCGGTAGTCGACCCTGCCGATAAGCAGCTTTTGGAGGCCGCCGTGCTGAGCGATGCGAACTCGCTGGCGGGCTCGACGGGTGACGTCGCGATCAACGGCAACCTGTTTCCCGATGCCGAGGAGACGGCTGCCGCCGTGGAACCGGAGGTCACCGGAACCAACGATCCGTTGTTGGATGCGCCGGCCGCAACCGACCCGTTCGACGAGATCGACTTCGGCTCCTTCTTCGACGAGTACCTGGATCCCGGCTACAAGAGCCCCGCTTCGGAGTCGGTCGACAAGCCCTCCTTCGAGACGTTTCTTTCCTCTCCGGTGACGCTGGGCGACCATCTGCGCTCGCAGTTGAGCGTCAGCGTGATGCCGGAGGAAGTCCGCGATGCAGCCGAATCCATCATCGGCAACCTGGACGAGGACGGCTATCTTTCCGCGTCTCCGGAGGAGATCGCGACCGCCGGCGAGCACCAGCCGGAGCACGTGGAAGCCGCCCTGCGCGAAGTGCAATCGCTCGATCCGGCCGGCGTGGCGGCGCGCAACCTGCGGGAGTGCATGCTGCTGCAGATCGAGAGCGTCAATGGCAAAGGCGGGGTCGCCTGGCAGATCGTCTCCAACCACCTGCGGTTGCTCGAAACCCGGCAGTACAAAGAGATTGCCAAGCTGCTGGGGAGGCCGCTGGAGCACGTCGAAATCGCCGTCAGCATGATCCAGCACCTGAACCCACGGCCGGGTCTGCGTTACTCCGGCGCCGGAGCGCGAGTGGTGGAACCGGACGTCTATTTCATCAAGGATGGCGACGACTACATTATCCAGATGAACGATGAGGACGTTCCGCAGCTCCGTCTCAACTCTCAATACCGGAAGATGCTGGATCGGGAGAATGGCGCCACGAAAGAGGTTCGGGATTACGTCCGGGAGCGGTACACGTCGGCCATCCAGCTCATGAAGAACATCGAGCAGCGGAAGCAGACCATCATGAAGGTCTGCCAGGCCATCGTGCGGCGGCAGACGGAATTCCTGAGCCATGGCCTGGACGCCCTGAAGCCCATGATGATCAAGGAAGTGGCCGAAGAAGTGGGCGTGCACCCTTCCACCGTGAGCCGCGCCGTGGCCAGCAAGTACGTCCACACGCCCCAAGGGGTCTTCGAGCTGCGGTATTTCTTTTCCGAAGCGGTTCAAGGCCCGGCTGGCGGGGCCACACCGCTGCTCCTGCTCAAACGCATGGTGAAGAAAATGATCGACGATGAGGACCGCAGCAAGCCTCTCACCGACGAGCAGATCACCACGATGCTGCAGACCCAGGGGATCAACGTCACTCGCCGCACTGTGGCCAAGTACCGGGAGGACATGAAAATCCCGTCCACCCACCAGCGGCGAATCCGGAACTGACCGGCGGTTAACGACGTGGCGCGGACTCTCAGTCTGCCGTCTCCGCACTCTTGCGGAGACTTCTTGCCACCGGCGAATCGGGCGGCCCCATGAGGGGGCCCGCTGGGCCCGGCACGCAGGAGTGCGTGCGCCGCGGCCAGCGGCAAGGCAGCCGGGGTTTAACACCGCAAGCAGGTCCAAAGAGTTATAAAGGAAGAGGGGCCCGTCAGACCGTCGCCGTATTTCGCGGCCGGCCGGACTCCGGCACCGGGCGGAAGGAGAACCATGAAGATCACGTACACAGGCAGGCAGGTTGAGCTGGCTCCAGCCCAATTGAAGAAACTGGAGGGCCGATTCGCTAAGATCGGCATCCTTCTGGACGGCAGGCGCGAATGCGAGGCGCATGTCATCCTGTCGCTGGAGCGCCACCTGCACCACGCCGAGGCTACCATCCGTTACTTCAACCACCAACTCGTGGGACTGGGATCGAGCAACGATCTCTTTACCGCGATTCATTCCGCTGCCGAAAAACTGGAGAAGCAGGCTGTCAAAGCCCGCACCAAGTGGCGTGACACCAAGCGTACGCCGCGCAAGGCCACCTCCGAAGTGGAGGGAGAGCGCCCCGCGGAAACCGACATCGAACCCGAACCCGAATCCGGCATCGAGCGCCGCGTATACCGCATCAACCATCATCAGAAGCGCAAGCCCATGACGCTGGAAGAGGCCGTGCTGCAGATGGACAAGAATCGCGACTACCTGGTCTACCGCGACGCGGAGACCGATCGCACTTGCGTTGTGGTGCGGCGGCGCGACGGCGACTTCGACCTGGTTGAAGCATAGTGGCACGCAAGACCCTTCCCAAACCCAATCGCCACCGGAGTGTCGGGCGCAAGCCCGAGCTGGTGGTCATCACCGGACTGAGCGGATCGGGGAAAGGTTCGGTCTTGAAGGCACTCGAGGACCTGGGATTCTACTCCGTCGACAACTTGCCGGTGGAGCTGATACCCAAGTTCGCGGAGCTGACGCGCGACAACCCGAGTATTCAGGCGGCCTCCCTGGTGGTCGACATTCGGGAAGGGGAGGGGCTGAAGAGGTTTCCCAAAGTTTTTTCCAGCATCCGCAAATCCGTGGACGCCAAGCTGGTTTTCCTGGAGGCGGAGGACGCGGCCATCGTCCGGCGATTCAGCGAAACTCGACGGCCTCATCCGCTGGGGACAGACAACTCGGTCGCCAAGAGCGTGCGTTCGGAACGCGCCAAGCTGGCGCCCATCCGCGCCATGGCCGACCTCATCATCAACACGTCGAAGTTCACCGTCCACGAGCTGCGGGAGTTCATCGGGGAGCGGTTCCGGGGACAGCGCGACCAGTCGAACATCGTTATCTATGTCACCAGCTTCGGTTACCGGAATGGCGTACCGCCAGACAGCGACCTGGTCTTCGACGTCCGGTTCCTGCCGAATCCCAATTACATCCCAAAATTCAAGAATCTGACCGGCAGGCATCCCAGCGTGGCCCGCTACATCCGGTCGTTCCCGCAGACGGTGGAGTTCATACAACGCATTTCAGACTTGTTAGTCTACTTGCTTCCGCACTACATTCACGAAGGGAAGAGTTACTTGACCATCGCGTTTGGGTGTACGGGAGGGCAGCACCGCTCGGTGATGATGGCCGACCAGATCCGCAAGAACCTGGTGGAATCCGGGTTCAAGGCGAAAGTGACTCATCGCGATATCGTGCAGCGCCCGCACTGACGAAGCGCGCTTCAGCGGTCACCTGGCCAAACACGGTGGCAGGAAGAGTTCCAAAACTTTTACCATCGTTGTGATTTTTCCTCACACTGTGGAATTCGTGTGACCCATTACATTTCAAGCCATCGATATACCGGTAAATCAGGTGAATACCCCGCGCTGAAACCAAAATGACTCTAAATGACTACTCATTTGTGAAATAAACGGTACAACAATTTCCGCGCCTCTACGTTTAAAGATAAGTAGGCTCTGCGCCATGAAAAAAGCGACGGTCTTGCTGTGGATCGCGCTAGCGGCTCCTCTGTCTTTTGGGGCTCAGTCGATCTTCGATCCTCAGCAAAACACCTGGACGATTACTAACGGTTGGATGTACGCGGTCTTTCAGTTGACTCCGGACGGCTATTTCCTGGCCGAGGAGGTCTCCGACTTGCATTCCGGAGACCGTTGGACCGCCTCGGCCAATCAGCCCTCCACGCCGATACGGCTGCAGGCTGGAAGCGAGCAGTTTGACGCCCAACGCCAATACTCACTGCTCAGCCAGTCAGTCGACATCCCAACTCCCTCGGGAGTTCGTCAAACTATCGTATTGAAGGACTTGAAGGGTATCGCCCAGATTACCCTGGTCTTCACGGTTTATGACGATCAGCCCGTGCTGCGCTACAGCCTCACTTACCGGAATCTCACCGCCTCTACGGTTTACGTCAGCTCGATCGACATGCTGCCCTGGACATTCGACAGTGTTGGAAAACGCTACACTGCAATTCGCGTCAACCAATGGTCTGTCGTATCGCTGCCCGAGGATTTCGAATCCTATCAGGCGGTTCTAGATACCGACGGCACCGCCTTCGAGGTGTACTCCGGGGCCCACGGGCAACAATGCGGCTGGCTGGCATTGCGCGATTCCGACACGCGCGGACTTTTCGCCGGATGGGAGTTCGATGGCCGCACCAAGGCTACCGTCCGCCAGGTGGGTTCGAACGGCTACCTCGATTTTTCCTCCGCGGTACTGGATCTGAATCATCCGGTGGCGCCGGCGGAGGACTTTGCGATGCCCTCCGCATTCGTTGGTCTTTTCCACGGCGATTTCGACGAAGCCGGATACCGCACGCAGCGTTTCGTGGAGGCCGTTCTTGCCAAGCCCGCGCCGGACGGGAAGACGTTCCCCTACGTGTCATGGGACTCCTGGGGCTACCAGGACCAGATTAACGAGCAGACCCTGCGCCTGAACGCCGATGTCGCCGCATCATTGGGGGTGCAGGTGTTCATCGTGGACCTGGGCTGGGCCCGATCCATCGGCGACTGGTATGCCAACCCCGACAAGTTTCCCAGCGGTCTGGCGGCGCTCTCCGATTATGTGCATGCTCTCGGAATGAAATTCGGTCTGCACTTCCCTTTGACCGAGGCGGATCCCGCGAGCCCGGTACTGCAGGCCAACCCGGACTGGACGTCAACGGAGAACGATAACTACTACGGCGCCGTTTCGCTGTGCCTCTCGAACCAGCCCGCAAGAGATTGGCTGATCCAGCAGGGAATCCGCATCATCGACGATTATGGCGTCGATTGGATCGTGCAGGACGGCGAGAACATGGTCAAGCAGTGCACCAAGACCACGCACACGCACGATCCCGCCGACAGCAACTACTCCAACGCGGTGGACGGGCTGAATGCCGTGGTTTCCGCCATTCAGGCGGCGCGGCCCAACGTGTACTGGGAGAACTGCGAAGACGGCGGCAACATGATGACCTTCAACATGGTGAAGAGCTACGTGACCTCCATTACCAACGATGCTTCCGGTTCGCAGGACTCGCGGAAGGCGGTTTTTGGCGCCACCTACCCGTTTCCTCCGCGCTTCGCCGAGCGATACATGCCGGATACCGACGGTCTCGACCCGTATGCCACCCACAGCTACCGGTTCGGCGGCCCCTGGGTACTGATGAACCACCTGGCCGACCTGACTCCGGATCAAAAGGGCTTCCTCGCCCAGCAGGTCGCCAATTACAAGAGCCAGCGCGCCACGATATCGAGCGGAAAGGTGTACCACATCCAGGCTCCCGCCTCCGGCGCAACAGACGTGATTCAGAGTTACAACCCGGACACCGACAGCGCCCTGGCGGTCATCACGCGGGCGCAATCGGACGGCCCGGAATACATCTTCCATCCCAAGGGGCTGGATCCTGACCAGCGTTACACCGTCTGGTTTGAGATCGACCCCAGTGTCTATTTCCTGCCCGGCGCCCAGTTGATGGAAACGGGCATCCGCGTGGACCTGCCCACCCCATACAGCTCCGACATCGTCCACATCGACCATCAGTAGCCGGGGCTTTCCAGCTCACACTTCCCATTTTCCAGACACCCACGACGCCAGATAGAACACCCCCGCCACCAGCAGCAGCCACTGGAACCCGATCAGCAGCGAACTGGTTTCAGCGATGCCTCCCAGGATCGCCCCTGCTGTGTTGTAAGCCAGCGCCTGGTCCGGCTTGTTCGTCCTGGAAATGGATTTCGCGAAGATGACGCCTGCGCACAGAATCGGGCACACCACGAGCGCCCCGCCGGCCACTCCCTGCACCCACCGCGGCAATCCCAGGAAGCTATCCAGTGGAACTGCGACATTCAGCGCCAGCAAGAGCAGCAACGCCACGTAAAACGGTGCGACTCTGCGGGGATTCCGGTTCAGCACCCACAGATTGGCCGCAAGAATCATCACCAGCACGCCGCTGAATACCACGGTGTTCACGATCCAGGTACTGCCGAAAACCAACGCCATATGCACCACCGCCTTGGTCTCCAGCAGCATGAAACCCGCGCCCAGGAACAGCATCCGGGCATCCGGGCCGGAGAATCGTCCGCGGCCGATTCTCCAACCGAACATCCATAGCAGGCCCAGCGAAATCGCTCCGATTACCGCCATGCCTCTCCAGGAAAGGTCGGGAATCATCGGATTGCGAAGATAAAGGAACGGCCATGCGTCGCGAGCTACCCGCAAATCCGCGGGCGTTTCGACCTCTGCGGGACCGAATCGGGTCGCGTCCTTCTCCGTCCCCGCTCGAAACCCGCTCGGCGAAGACGGAGCTGGAGCCGCGCCGGTCTCCACGAAATACGCACCGCGATCCCGGAAGGCGCGGCCGATCGCATCCGCTCGCGGCCCTTCGAAGAATAGCGTGAATCCCTCCGCTTTCTGGCCGGAGGAGATCCTCTCGCGAAACGGCATCGTCAGCACGACCGCCGGCCGGCCAAAAGCGGCGCCCACCGTTTTTGCCAGGCGCGAGACAATCCAGCCCTGCCGGAAATAGTTGTACATCACAAACAGCCCATCCGGCTTGAGACACCGCCGCACGTCCTCCATGGACTCTTGCGTGAACAGGTAGCTTTCCAGGCGGATATTGCTGACGCTGCTGTGCAGCACCAGGGAGTCGATCAGCGCGAAGACCACCAGGTCGTACTTCTTCGCGGTGGAGCGAAGGAAATTGCGCCCGTCGCCGGCATGCATCGCGACCCGCGGATCCTGGTAGGGATGGTCGGGATGATCCCTGTATCCCAGGTCCATGATGACCGGGTCGATCTCCACCGCATCGATCCGCGCGTCCGGCGCCGCCCACTGGAGCGCGTAGCTCACGTCATTGCCCGACCCTGCGCCAATGATCAGCACATCCTGAAACGCCGGCTGGCCCGCATCGCGGTTCAACAGGTACGGAATCGCGTACCCCGGGAATACACCGTTCCGGCTGACCATGGTCTGCTGCCCGATGAGGTTCACGACAATAGTCCGGGTCGATGGCGCGTAATTGATCCGGTAGTACGGCGACCACGATTCCTCCGGATACTTGTCGCGGATTACGCCGATCGAGAAGTGCTCCGGCACGATCAAGAGCACCGGCGCCGCGATCGCCAGGCCGGCGGCCCACCACCTCCGTGGCACATCGCGCATCAGGAAGTACAACAGCCCGGCCGCGACGATCGAGAACCACCAGACCGGCGGGAGCCACCACGAGCAGATGCTGAAGAGCACCAGGCCGGCCAGGCTGCCTCCGATATTGACCAGGTACGCTTCGACGGCGTTTGGCAGCGCCGCAAAACGCCGCCCTAACACCTGCCCCAAGCCAATCATCGTGGCCGCAACCAGGAGGAAAAACAGACCGGCCACCAGCTCGATGGGGACTGCGAACGAAGCTACGTCGCGGACGCGAACCTCGGTGCTGAAATACACCATCTGCGGCGAGGTGGCGTTCTTCCCGACGTCAATGATGTCTTGCAGCGCCAGCCGAATCGACTCCATCGCCGCGCCGGCGGCGATCGTCACCGCCAGCAAGGCCGGTGTGAGCGGCAGGTAGTTCCGTCGATGCCGCGCAGCCAGGCAGCCCAGCGACAATCCCAGGAAGGAGGCCAACAGCACGGTGTTCGTGAAAAACGTGAGGAACAAGACCTGGGCCGGCAGCCAGCGGATGAAGGCGAGTTCCAGGAACAGAAACAGGGAACTGACAAGGAACAGGTCGAATCGCGTGGACTGTGTGGCTTCGACGGGAGCCGGGGAACCGCTGTGCACCATGAAATAGTATCCTGTTTCTTATGCCTGAACCAACCGCTCCCGCCCGCCAGATGGGTCTCGCCACGAAATCCCTGCACGCGGGCCATACACCCGATAAGGCCAGCCTCGCGCGCGCGGTGCCGATCTACCAGAGCACGTCGTTCGTGTTCGAGGATACCGCGCACGCAGCCCGGCTGTTTGCCCTGCAACAGTTCGGCAACATCTACAGCCGCATCATGAACCCGACCACCGACGTCTTCGAGCAGCGGGTGGCGGCGCTGGAGGGCGGGGTCGCCGCGCTGGCCACATCCAGCGGCCAGGCCGCCCAATTCCTGGCGATCTCGAGCCTCATGGAGCAGGGCGATGAAGTGGTGGCCGCGAGCACGCTCTATGGCGGCACCTACACGCAGTTCGACGTCAGCTTCCGCCGCATCGGAATCAACGTCAAGTTCGTGGAGCCGGACGATCCCGAGAACTTCCGCAAGGCCATTACGCCGAGGACGCGCGCGCTTTACGGGGAGACCATCGCCAACCCGCG
>Ga0209415_10005067_pt1 | contig 23845 bp, 25 predicted proteins | sample PeaSoiSIISIP2007_FD_187696 | JGI IMG/M metagenome (GOLD analysis project Ga0209415, IMG submission 187696) | Peat soil microbial communities from Weissenstadt, Germany - SII-SIP-2007 (SPAdes) (version 2) | ecosystem: Environmental > Terrestrial > Soil > Wetlands > Peat | place: Germany... | reverse complement strand
TCGCCGGATCCGCGCGCAGCGTCGGAGGGCGGGAGGGGCCCCCGCCAAACCTGGCGGGGATTGCCCGCCCTCCGACGCGAGCACGGATCCGGCGACGGATGGCGATCGCCCCCTTGCAGCCCCCCTCAGTCGGCGAGCGATCCCTTTGTGGAGGGAATCCCGCTCGTCCGCGGGTCGATCTTCACGGCTTCTCTCAAGGCACGCGCGAGCGACTTGAAGCTCACCTCGACGATGTGATGCAAGATCTCGCCACGGTGAAGCACGACGTGCAGGTTGCACTGCGCACCCCGCGAGAATGCTTCGAAGAACACGGGAGCGAGCTCCACGTCCCACGTGCCCAGCTTCGCGCCGGGAGGGAGCGGGACCTCCCAGACGAAATGCGCCCGGCCGGACAGGTCGAGCGTGCACGTCGCGCGCGCCTCGTCCATCGGGAGCGTCGCCCACCCGTACCGGACGAGCCCGGCCTTGTCTCCGAGAGCCTTCGCCACCGCGCCCCCGATGACGAGGCCGACGTCCTCCGTCGTGTGGTGGCCGTCGATCTCCACGTCACCGGTCGCGCGGACACGGAGGTCGATCAGGCCGTGCCGCGCGAGCTGCTCGATCATGTGCGTCAGGAATGGCAGCGGCGTCTCGATGTCCGCCCGCCCCGTCCCGTCGAGATCCAGCGTCACATCGACGCTCGTCTCCTTCGTCTTTCGCGACACGCTCGCCGATCGGCTCATGGGTCCGACCGCAAGTATCGCGCGCGCCGCGCGGCGGGGCCAACTGGGCCGCGCGGACTGGTGATATCTTCCGTATCGATGATGGACGACGCCGACGCGGCGGACAGCACCGAGCCCGGGCTCGCGTTCCAGGGCGTCCCCCCGCAGGAACGGGCGCGCCTCCTGGGCCGGCATGGGCAGCAGCTCGCCGCCGGGACGGCCATCTTCCACGAGGGCGCGCCGGCCGAGGAGACGTATCTCATCGAGGTCGGACGCGTACGCCTCCTCAAGCGCGTCGGCATGACCGACCGCAGCCTCGCGGTGCTCAAGGGCGGCGACCTGTTCGGGGAAGGCGCCCTCGTCGACGGGATGACGTACGGCTCGACCGCCATCGCCCTCAGCGATTGCGTCGTCCTGGCCCTCGACCGGCCGACGTTCCGCGCTCTCATCGGCAATCAGCCGGCGATCGCGGCGCACGTGATCGAACAGCTCGTCCGCCGCGTCCGCGACGCCGAGGACCAGATCGAGATCCTCATGATCCGGGGCGTCCAGTCGAAGGTCACGAGCGCGCTCATCAAGCTCGCTGGCCGCGCGTCGGGCGCGGCCGAGGTCGTCATTTCCCCCGTCGAGCTCTCGGCGCGCGTAGGCCTCGACGTCGAGGCCGTGAAGCGAACGATCCAGCGCCTGCGCGATCGCCAGTACCTCGTCATCCGAGGCGAGCGGATCGAGATCCCCGACGTCGAGGCATTGCAGCGGCTCTATTCGCTGCTCGGAGCCAAAGACGAGCTCGCGGGTCCTGCTGAACAGGCGTAGAGGCAAAACCGTTCCTCGCCGTTGACGCGGACGAGCGGCCTGGGGTAATCCCGAGGGCCCTTGGAGGTGTGGCTTTTTTGCAACTGCCTGGTGTACTTTCGTTCGTAGCCCTCACCTTGCTGTTCGTCGCGGTTGCCGCGTGCAGCACGAGAGGGGCAAACGCTCCCAGTCCAGAGCGTCAGAGCCAGGCCGAGTACGACGTCGCCAACGATTACTTGCACAAGATCCAGCCCCGGCTGGCCCTCGAGCACTGCCGGAGGGCGGTCGAGCTCGATCCCGAGAACGCCAAGGCCCTCTACCTCGCTTCGCTGGTCCACCTCTTCTTTTGCTCGGGGAAGCTCGAGCTCGCCGACCCGGATTGCCACTTGTCCGACGCGGAGACATTCGTTCGCCGCGCCTTGAAGGTCCAAGACAACTTTCGCGAGGCCAAGAACACCCTGGGACAGATCCTCATTCTGGAGAAGCGCTACCCCGAGGCGATCGCCGTCCTCGAGCCGCTCACGCGAGACCCCGCCTTCGAGTCCAGCTACCTGGCTTGGGGCAACCTCGGGTGGGCCCAGGTGCTCGCGGGCCAGGTCGACCGGGGGATCGAGTCGCTGCGGAACGCGGTCACCGAGCCTCGCTTCTGCGTCGGCGACTACCGTCTCGGCGTCGCGTTCGAGACGAAGGGCGACCTCAACGCCGCCGAGCAGGCCCTGACGAGCGCCATCAACGTCGACGCCCCCGAGTGCAAGGCGTTGCAGGTGGCCTGGCAGGTCCGGGCACGCGTCCGGGCCAGGCTCGGCAAGGTCGCCGACGCGCGCGCCGACTTCGAGAAGTGCCGCGACATGTCGGCGGAGACGTTCGCGGGGAAGGCCTGCGTCGAGGCTCTGGCGAGGACCCAATGAGCCCCATCGATCCGGAGACCCAAGTGACCGACTTCGCGAAGAACACGGTCGGCAGTTATCTGAGGCAGCAGCGTGAGCGCCGCCGGATGAGCGCCGCGGAGCTGTCCCGCGTCACGCGCATCCCGATGGCGTCCATCGAGGCCATCGAGGCCGACCGGTTCGACGAGCTGCCCGGCGAGGTGTTCGTCCGCGGCTTCTTGAAGTCCTACGCGCAGGCCGTCAGCGTCCTGCCCGCCGAGGTCCTCGCTCGCTACACGTCGAGCCGCCGCGTCGCGTTCGTCACGCCGCTGCCGCTCCAGACCCCGCTGACGGCGGCCCGCGAGGGGCAGGGCCGTCGCTTCGGGGTGGCGATCGCGTTCGTCCTCCTCTTGATCCTGCTGTCGCTCGCGCTGTCGATCGTCCTCAAGCCTCGCGGCCACGACATGCCGGCAGAGCTGTCGCAGCGCTCCGTCCGCGCCATGCTTGCGGGGTGAGCCTCGTCGAGAGCGAGGCGCTCGTCGTCCGGGCGGTCGAGCTCGGCGAGAGCGACCTGGTCGTCACGCTCGTCACCGAGCGCGCGGGCAAGCTCTCGGCCATCGTGCGCGGAGCCCGGAAGGGATCGCGTCGCCTGGGCGGGGCGCTCGAGCCCGTGCACACGATCGCCGTTCGCGTCGACGACAGGGGCGGCGACCTCGCGACGCTCAAGGAGGCGCACATCGTCCGGCTCCGATCCGCGGTCGTCGAGAACCTCGACGCGCTCGATGCCGCGGGCGTCGCCCTGCGCTGGGCCCGGCACCTCTTCCCTCCACGCACGGTGGAGCCCGAGGGGTGGCGTCTGCTCGTCGAGCTGCTCGACGCGCTCGATAGCGGTCGGGTGCCTCCGAGGCGGGAGCTCGCGCGCGCGGGGCTCGCGATGCTCACGGCCGTCGGGTACGCGCTCGACCTGGAGCGGTGCGTCGTCTGCGGTCGCCCGTGTCCCCAGAGCAAGCCGGCTTGCGTCGACCCGGCGCGCGGAGGGCTCGTGTGCCGGTCGTGCGGCGGGGCGGGCAGGGTGCTCGCGCCCGGGGCCCGCGAGGCCGCGCGCCTCCTCGCGCGGGGAGCCTCCGCGGACGTCACGGACAGGAGCGCCGAGGCGGTCCTCGGCCTGGTCGACCTCGCGATGGCAGCGCACGCCGGCTTCGAGCGTTAGAAGCGACACATGAGCAAAGACCCCCGATTCAAGCCTCTCGCCATCCGGTCGCCGCGCGGCGCGAGGACCACAGAGATCGACTGGGCGGACGGGCACAAGGGGACCTACCCGCACGAGGTCCTCCGCGGGTACTGCCCTTGCGCGGGGTGCCAGGGCCACTCGGGGGACATCGGCTTCGTCGAGACGCGAGGGGACCAGCAACAGCTCGAGGACATCGCGCCCGTCGGCGGCTACGCGCTCGCGCTCACCTGGTTCGACGGGCACGCGAGCGGGATCTACTCGTACAAGTACCTGCGGGCGCTCTGCCAGTGCTCCGAATGCGGCGAGTCCGATCGCGGCGTCAGGCCGCGCCTCTAGCGAATGGCGCCGGGAGAGGCCGTCGTCGAGGAGGGGACGCGCGAGCGAGCGCGGCTCGTCGCCCGCGCGGGCGTGGTAGGCGCGGGGACCCTGGCGTCGCGGGTGCTCGGGCTGCTGAGAGACGTCACACTGGCCGCGGTGTTCGATCGCGCCGCTACCGACGCGTGGTGGGTGGCGTTCACAATCCCGAACGCCCTGCGGCAGCTCCTCGGCGAGGGCGCTGTGGCGAGCGCCGTCGTGCCGGTCCTGTCGGAGAAGCTCGCAAAGGACGGTGACGACGCCGCGCGACGCTTCTTCGCGCGCATCCGGGGTATCTCGCTCGTCGCGCTCACCGTGGTGACGGTGCTCGGCGTCGTCTTCGCGAGCCCGCTGACGGAGCTCTTCGCCGGCGGGTACCGCGCGCGCCCGGGGGAGCTCGAGCGCACCGTCACGCTGACGCGGGACGTCTTTCCGTACATCTTCTTCATGGGCACCGCCGCGCTCGGGATGGCCGCGCTCAACGCGAACCGGCGCTTTGCGGTCGCGGCGTTTGCGCCCGGGCTGCTCAACGTGGCGCTTATCGCGGCCGCCCTCGCGCTCCCGGGGGTCCTCGCCCGGGCGGGGCACGACCCCGTCCTCGCGCTGGCGGTGGGCGCGCTGGTCGGCGGCGCGCTCCAGGTCGCGGCGCAGGTGCCCGCGCTGCGCGCTCTCGGGTACGCGGGTGCTCCCCGCTTCGTGCTCGACGACGACGTGCGCGCGGTCTTGCGCCGAATCGCGCCGCTCACGTTCGGCATCGGCGTCTATTACGTCGACCTCGTCCTCTCGAGGCGGTTCCTCTCGGAGCTCGGCGTGGGCGCGCAGAGCTACTTCTCGTGGGCGATGCGCCTGTGCGACTTCCCCCAGGGTATCTTCGTGATGGCGCTGTCGACCGCGGCGCTTCCGTCGCTGTCGACGCTCGCCGCCCGGGGGGCGAAGGACGAGCTGGCGAAGACCTGGGCGCACGGCATGGGCCTCGCCATGTTCGTCGCGCTGCCGGCGAGCGCCGCGCTCGTCGCGATCGGGGAGCCGATCGTCGTCGCCCTCTTCCAGCGCGGCGCGTTCGACGCGCAGGCCGCGCACGAGACGGCGCGCGCCCTCGCGTGGCAGGGTGGCGCGATCTGGACGGTCGCCGCCGTGAGGCAGACGGTGCCGGCGTTCTATGCAACCGGCGACACGCGGACGCCCGTCGTGGTGAGCGCCCTCGACCTCGGTGTCTTCATCGCGCTGGCGACGGCGCTGCGCGGCCCGATGGGCCATGTCGGGATCAGCGTCGCTGTCGCGGGCTCGAGCGCGGCGCAGATGCTCCTGCTGCTCGCGGCGCTTCGGTGGCGTCTCGGGACGATCGGCGGGGGCGCGATCCTCCGGTCGACCGGGCGCACGCTCGCCGCGACCGTCGCTGCGTCGGCCGGGGGCCTCGTCGCGGCGCGGCACTTCACCGCGCTCACGCGCTGGGGGCTCGGCCCGTCCCCCGCGGCGCGCGCGCTGGCGCACGCGCTGCCGGGGGCAGCCGGGATGGCGGCGTTCACGGCGGTGTTCGTCGCGACGGCGTGGGCCTTGCGCTCGCCGGAGCTGGGGGAGATCGTGAGCGCCGTGCGACGGCGGCTGCGGCGACGAGGTGCGACGTGAAGACGGGCGAGACTCGCGTCGAGACTCGCGTGGTCGATGCCGCGTTCGTCGCGGGCGCGGTGGACTCCGCTTCGCTGCCGCCGCCGACGCTCGTCGAGGTCGCGTTCGCCGGTCGCTCGAACGTGGGCAAGTCGACACTGCTCAACGCGATGATGGAGCGGCGTGGCCTCGCGCGGACGAGCAACACTCCCGGCTGCACGCGACAGCTGAACATGTTCGAAGTGCGCTGCAACGACGGCCTCCACCTGCGCTTCGCCGACCTCCCGGGCTACGGGTGGGCGAAGCGATCCAAGGCAGAGCGGTCGCAGTGGCAGGAGATGATCGAGGGGTACCTGAAGGGCCGCGCGGGGCTGAAGGCGGTCGTCGTCCTCGTGGACGTGAGGCGCGGCGTCGAGGAAGAGGAGCGGCAGCTCGTGGATTTCCTGCGCCAGCCGCGTGACGTGAGCGGCAAGGTCGCGGTCATCCTCGTCGCGACGAAGGTCGACAAGCTCGTCACCGCCCGGAGAAAGCCGGCGCTCGAGAAGGTGAAGAATGCAGCGGGCGGGCCGGTGGTCGGATTCAGCGGCGTCACCGCAGAAGGCAGGGAGGAGCTCTGGGCGAGAATAAGGGCGGCGCTCTGACGGCGGCCGAAAGTCGAGGCGTCCCGTCACGTCGCCACGGAGAGGCGCCTGCGCAGCCTCGCGCACGGCTTCTCGATCACGCGGTAGATCGTCCACGCGAGCACGAGAGACACGACGAGCGCGATGGCCGCGCGCGCGACGGCGGAGAAGGAGGAGCGCTGCTCGATCTCGGTGAGCACGACGAAGTGCACCAGATAGAGCGAGTACGACAGGGTCCCCACGAACCGCACGGGCCGCCAGTTGAGCGGACGGAACACGAACCACCGCGGCCACCGGACGGCCGCGACGAAGACCGGCGTCAGCCCGATGCCTTGCAGCGTGTAGCGTACGGTCTCGCGAAATGCGGGCGCGCGCACGATGAACGTGACGAGCAGCAACGCCACGCCGGCCGGGAAGAGGACGTTCTGCCAGAACCGCGACTCGGCACGGCTGCGGACGGGATCGAGCGTCGGGTTCTTCCACATCGCCAGCGCGCAGCCGAACGCGATCGAGTCGACGCGCGTGTCCGACGCCATATAGGTGCGGTCGGCGGGCACGTGGAACCGGAAGACCAGGAGGCAGCGCCAGAGCGCGACCGCCGCGCACAGGCCCCATAGTGCCATCGCCGTCGCCCGACCCGTGAGGCGTAGCCGGGACGCTGCCACGAACGCGATGGGGAAGAGCAGGTAGAAGTGCTCCTCGACGGCGAGCGACCAGTACACGTTGGTGCCCGACGCCATCCCGTTCTGGCCGTGCCAGGCGATCCAGTAATTGGAGAAATGCAAGAACTGGGACGCGACCGGCATCACACGAAGCGGCGCCCCCGCGTCGAGGACGCCCAGGAGCACGAGCGCGCTGGCTCCGACGAGCACGACGTAGAACGGTGGCAAAATGCGAAGCGCGCGCCGGAGATAGAAGTTCCGCTGGCTGACGTGTCCGGTCTCCGCGGCCTCGACCCGCATGAGCGTCGTGATGAGGTAGCCGCTCAGGAAGAAGAAGACGGTCACCCCGAAGCCCCCGGGGACGATGCTCTCGAGCCCGGCATGTGCGGCGAAGACGATGAGGAACGAGACCGCGCGTAGGCCATCGAGCGACGGGATCTGCATCGCCCCCGCTGCGATGCGGACGCGGCTCGCCCTCCGTTCGATGCTGGGAATTGCGACCGCGACCATCGTCGCGGTGTCCGTAGTGCAACCCGCGGGCCAACTGGGCGAGAGCTACTTGACGTCGACCGTCACGTTGTCGAACTCGACGTCGATATTTCCGGTGCTGGCCAGGCCGCCCGCGTAGTCACCCAGAATGACCGAGACGATGCGCGACTGGATCAGATGCGGCGGTAGCGGAAGAGCCGGCGACAAGAGGGGGGCGCCCACGGCGTTGTAGAGCTGCACGGTGGCGCCTGCGGACAAGGAGTAGTCGACCTCGAGGGCGTAGGTCCCGGCCCAGACTCCGCTGCTCGGAAACTGCCCGCTCGCCGCCGCGGTCTTGAATGTCCCCCCGCCGTCGGTTGCTCCCGCGTCCGCGGTGTCGCTCGTTGCGGCCGTAAGGCTCGGGCCGCCGCCGATGGCGAGCGTCGCGTAGCCGTCCGAGATGTTGTTTCCGAAAGCGATCGCCACGATCCCGGCAGCCGAGAGGAACCCGACGCTTCCGCTCGAGTTGATGCGCAGATCGAAGGCGACGCGCACCTGCACCGGCGCCAGAGGAAGAGTGAACGCCTTCACGACGACGACCTGCGCGCCGCTCGCGCCCGTCGCCTCCAGCGCGTTGGGCGGCGAGGGAGGCATCGCCGTGTCGAAGCGGAACGTCCCCCCCGACTGGTCGTAGGTGGACCAGGCGCTGAAGAGCTCGTTGACGTTCGGGTACTCGTCGAAGTCCTCGCAGAACGTGTGCTTCGCGGACTGCGTGCTGCACCAGCTCGAGCCGTTCGCGTCCGCCGGCGATGCCTCGCCCGTGGCAGGGGCCTCGTTCCCCGCGTCGCCCGGGCCGACCTCGAGGATCCCGGGGCCTGTCGCCGCGTCGCTCGCCACCGTGAATGCCGAGCCCCCGCACGACGCGAGGGTCAGCCCTCCAAGGACGACGCCGAGCGTCCCCGCGGCGGCCACCCGGTAGCGACTCACCATCCAGCCAGTGTAGACCGTTCCGGAGAAACGCGTGCCCGAACTCCCCGATATCGAGGTCTACGTCGATCACCTGCGACGGCGCATCGCCCTTCAGCCGCTCCTCGGCGTGCGCCTGGCGAGCCCGTTCCTGGTCCGGTCGTTCGACCCTCCCCTGGGCGCGTGCTCGGGGCACCGAGTGGAAGCCGTGCGGCGGATGGGCAAGCGCATCGTCTTCGACCTCGACGAGGACCTTCACCTCGTCCTGCACCTGATGATCGCCGGGCGCCTGCGATGGCGGCCACCCGGAGCGAAGGTGCCCGGCAGGGTCGGCCTGGCGGCGTTCGACTTCGCGCCCGGGACGCTGCTGCTGACGGAGGCCTCGAAGAAGAGAAGAGCGTCGCTTCACGTCGTGCGTGGAGAGGATGGCGTTCGCGCCCTCGACCGCGGCGGCGTCGAGCCGCTCACGGCCGACCTCGAGACGTTCGCCGGCGCGCTCCGCCGCGAGAGCCACACACTCAAGCGCGCCCTGACCGACCCGCGCCTCTTCAGCGGGATCGGCAACGCGTACTCGGACGAGATCCTTTGGCGCGCGCGCATCTCGCCGGTACGCCTGACAGGGTCGCTGAAAGACGACGAGGTCGCCCGCCTCCGCGACGCCACCCGCGCGACGCTCCTCGAGTGGGTCGACCGGCTGGCGCGCGCGACGGGCGACGCGTTCCCCGAGGAGGTCACCGCGTTCCGCGAGGGGATGGCCGTTCACGGCCGGTACCGCCAGCCGTGCCCCGCGTGCGGCACGCCCGTCCAGCGGATCGCGTACGCGGACAACGAGGCGAACTACTGCGCGCGCTGCCAGACAGGCGGCAAGCTGCTGGCGGACCGCGCGCTCTCGCGTCTGCTGCGCGGCGACTGGCCGAAGACGATCGACGAGCTCGAGGAGCGAGCTCGAGGAAGCTCGAGGAGCAAGTCGGGTCGGCCGCGTTGAGATCCGCGCCCCCGCCGGCCTGCTTGCCGCGGCGGTCTCACTGCGGTATTCGAGGCACTTCCCGATGAATCGGGGCGCATAACTCAGCGGTAGAGTGCGTCCTTCACACGGACGAAGTCGGGGGTCCGAATCCCTCTGCGCCCACACGCCGCCTTCCGCCTCTGCGGAAGGCTCCAGATGGGGGGAGCGCCGCTCCTCCCCAAACCCCCCAGCCGGAGGCGTCACGTGCGGAGATCGTGGCTGCAGGGCGTCGCGATTGGGGCGTCGATCGCCTGCACGAAGGCGCCGGCGCCGCGCAGCGGACCTTGGGAGGCCCCTGCGCTCGCGCACCACGAGATACGGTTCGACGATCTGCCCGCGCCGTATTTCACGCCGAGCGTGACGAATCCGCCGGTCGTGGTGGCGAGGCCGGCGGATGCCCGGCTGCGGCTGCTGGAGGGCTTCCGCATCGAACCGTACGCGGAAGGCGGATTCGAGAAACCGCGCTGGGTCGTCGTCGCGCCGGACGGAGATGTGTTCGTCAGCGACTCGGACGCCGGAACGATCGTCGTCCTGCGGGGTCTCGACGAGAGAGGGCAGGCGGAGGGGCGAAGCACGTTCGCCACCGGGCTCGACAAACCGTTCGGGATCGCCTTCGCGCCAGGGTTCGTTTACGTCGGCGACACGAACGCCGTCGTACGATTCCCGTACCAGGCCGGCGATGTGACGGCCCGCGGACCGGCCGAGACGATCGCGCCGCTCCCCGGTACCGGCTACCACGAGCACTGGACGCGGAACCTGCTCTTCTCGAAGGACTTCACGAAGCTCTACGTGTCGGTCGGATCGTCGACGAACGACGGCCCGGAGGCCGATCCCGAGCGGGCGACCATCCTCGAGATGAGCCCTGACGGCAGCGGCCGCCGCATCTTCGCGAGCGGGACGCGCAATCCCGTCGGCCTGGCGTGGCGTCCGGGGACGAGCGAGCTGTGGGCGGTCGTCGAGGAGCGCGACACGCTGGGGGACGACCTCGTCCCCGAGTACCTGGCGCACGTGACCGAAGGCGCATTCTATGGGTGGCCGTACGCGTACCTCGGGTCGCACGAGGACCCGGTGCACCGCGGCGAGCGCCCGGACCTCGTGCGGCGCACGGTCGTACCCGACCTGCTCGTCCAGGCGCACACCGCGCTCCTCGGCCTCGTCTTCTACGACGGCGCCATGTTCCCGGCGGACTGGCGCGGCGACGTCATCGTGTCGGCCCACGGATCGTGGAACCGGGCGCGGCGCGTTGGCTACGGCCTCGCTCGCGTCCGCATGAAGGACGGGCGGCCGTCGGGAGGCTACGACGACTTCGTCGGCGGCTGGATGCTGGCGCCCGATCGCAAGGAGGTGTGGGGACGGCCGGTCGGCCTCGCGGTGCTCGGGGACGGGTCGCTGCTCGTTGTCGACGACGGGGCGCGCATGATCTGGCGGGTGACGTACCGTCAGCCGTGAGCGACCGGCCGAGGACAGGGTGTTCAGTTCCCGCCGGCGCCGCGGCGTGCCAAATCATGACCGTGATCCGCGCGGTGCCGATCGTTCTCGTCGCGGCAGGGTGCAGCCCGGCGATCACCGCCACCGATTGGACCTGCGACTTCGACGCCAGCGAGTCGCGCCCCCTGTCCCAGCCTGACGCGACGGCCGGACCCGACGGGACGCTGCCCGCGGCAGTCTGCGAGGACACATGCGGCCCCCCGGCAAAGTACTGCACGCTGACGGTGCTCGACGGCGGCGAGCCGGGCGCCGTCTGTCCCGTGTGCACGTTCTGACGCGGGATCCGGTCCGCGGGCCCGTGCCGCGGTCGAGACGGGTCCGGCGGGGGCCGGCTGTGCTATGGCCCGTAACCCTCGCGGGAGAGTACGTCTAACCCGCGCACGACGGAGGATGATCCATGGCGGAAATCAATATCACCGGACCGGCAGACCTCGGCAAGGCCGTGGAGGGCCGGTCGGACGACGAGATCAACAAGGCGCTCGAAGGCAAGTACGAGGCGACATGCCAGCAGGTATTCGACGGCATGAAGGACCACTTCCTGCCGGAGAAGGCCGGGTCGGAGTCCGCCGTCATCCAGTACGACGTCAAGGCGCCGGACGCCGTTCACACCTTCCAGCTCAAGGTCGCCGGCGGCAAGTGCGAGGTCATCAAGGGCTCGGGCGGTCCTGCCCGCGTGACGCTCTCGCTCGCGTTCCCCGACTTCCTGCGCCTCGTGTCGAACAAGCTTGACGGGATGCAGGCGTTCTTCAGCGGCAAGCTGAAGCTGACGGGCGACATGATGTTCGCGCAGACGATGCAGGGCTGGTTCAAGCGCGTGTGACCGGTGCGGCGGCGATGGCGGCGGTCGCGCTCTCGCCCGCAAGGCGAGCGCCGATGAACGCCGCCATCTCGTCGATCGTCTTCTGGCATCGAGGGAAGGCGCTCGCGAAGAGGGGCCAGGCGTGGATCATGTCGGGCTCGATCTCGAGCGTGACGTCCACGCCGTCCTTGCGGGCTCGGGCGGCGATCCGTCGCGCGTCGTCGAGCAGCGCCTCGGCGCCTCCGGCCAGCACGAGCGTCGGGGGAAGGCCTCGGAGGTCCGCGTGGAGGGGCGAGGCGAGCGGGTTGCGCAGGTCCCCCGTTGGAACGAAGTAACGCGCGTATTGGTTCAGGACGGCACGCGGGACGTAGTCGAACCGCGCGTTCTCTTCCATCGACGGGCCCGTGACCTCGAGGTCGACCCACGGAGAGACGCACACCGCCGCAGCGGGCAGGGGCGACCCGGCGTCGCGCAGCGCGACCAGGAGCGAGAGCGCAAGGCCTGCCCCCGCCGATTCGCCCGCGACGACGACGCGCGACGCAGGGACGCCCTGGCCAAGGAGCCATCGATACACCGCGACCGCGTCGTCGAGCTGCGCTGGGAACGGGTGCTCGGGCGCGAGGCGGTAGCCCGGAACGAGGCCGCGCACCCCGGCGGCCACGCAAAGCCTCCCGACCGGGTCGCGGTGCGAGTCGATGGATCCAAGGCAGTATCCGCCGCCGTGGAAGTACACGACGACGCGCGATTCGTCGCAGCCCCTCGGCGTGATCCATTCGCAGGGGACGCCTCCCGCGTCGACGGCCTCGTAGCGAATCTCGGACGGGTCGCGCCGCGGCACGACGTCGCCCACCGCGCGCCGCTGCGCCGACAGCGGAAGCCAGAGCGAGCGCTTCGCGTAGTGGTGCAGCAGCGTCGCCCAGGTCTCGAAGCGCGAGTCCCACGAGGGGCGCATCGGTCCGCGGATCTTGCGCCGGAGCTGCACGAGCGCGTGAACCGAACGCAGGACAGGCTGGATGCTCATGGCGCTCACGGTACCGTGCAGAAGGGAAAGGTGCCGCACGCGCGGATCGGGGTGGTGGTGCCGCCGACCGTGCAGTTCTGGAGCACGCACGCGGCGCCGCCGCACTCGCTGCTCGTCGCCGCGCTGACCGCGCAGAGCTGGATGCTCAGCGGTCCGGGGCACGCCTTCGCCGCGCACGACGTCCCGCTCACCGACGTCGACGTCACGTCGAGGCAGCAGACCCCGGCGCCCGCCTCGCCGGTGCAGTCGGCGGCGGAGGCGCACTGGATCGCGGAGACGAGGCACGCGGCCGCTTCGCACGAGGACGCTTCGACGCCGGCGTCGACCAGCTGATAGCCGCTCGTGCTCCCTGTGAAGAGGACGCAGCCCGGCAACCAGGCGACGACGATCGCGACCCCGGTCCTACGCGAGCTCATCAGAACTTCCACAGCAGGACGCCTCCGGTCCCGAGGCCGGCGGCGGCGATGATCCAGGCCGCGGCGTTCCATCCCGCGAGCTGCGTCAGCGAGATGTTCGCGTCGAGGCCCGCCGGCGTGCAGACCTTCTGCGCGTTGCAGTCAGCGTCGCGCTGGTTCTTGTCGTGCAGCATCACGGCCGACGTGATGACGGCGACCACGGCGGCCTCGGCGCCGATCGCGACGCTGACCCAGCCCCACGTCCGCGCCGAGCGCGCCGACCGGTTCGGGACCTCCGGAGGCTGGCTCGAGGAGTCGGACGTCGCCGGGGCGCTCGGCAGTGGCAGCGAGGAGGTCGCGCACCCCGCGCTCGCGAGGAAGCCTGGGGCCGCGGCGAGGATGGCGAGCAGGGCGGGGGCGCGCCGTTCGCGTGGCAGAGGCATGGCGGGGGGAGGGTAATGGTGTGTGCGTTGCTGCGCCAGAACGCTTCAGCGATACTGGGTCACTTCCAGCTGACAGGGAGGCGATGATGCGGAACGCGGGCGTGCTCGCGGTGGTCGTGGGGCTGGCGGTGATTTCGTGCGGGGGGTCGTCGGGCACCGCCGGCGGAGCGAACGGTCACGGCAGTAGTGGTGGCGGCAGTGGTGGCGGCAGCGGAGGGGGAAGCAGCGGCGACTTCGGCGGCAGCTCCGGCTCCGGGTCCGGCGACGAGGGCGGATCGGATGAGGGCGATGGCGGAGGAGGCGGCAGCAGCTCGTCGAGCGGTGGGGCGGTAGCCCTGACGGATGCGGCCAGCTGGGAGTGCTCGAGCGTCCTGAGCGGCTATCCGGCCGCGTGCGTGAGCTGCCTCGAGGCCATGTGCTCGCAGCAGCTCGCCGCGTGCGAGACGGGCAGCTGCTCGACTTGCGAGGGTCCGGTGTTCACGTGCGAGGGGCAGAGCTGCTCCTCGGCCTGTGGCAGCGAAGGCAGCAGCGGCAGCAGCGGAGGGACGACGGGCGACGGCGGCGCGTCGGCCGGCTCGTGCGCGCAGCTCAGTGGGTGCTGCACCCTCATCGCCGCGGCCGATCCAATGTACGGATCGGCCTGCACGTCGATCGCAGCGAGCAACAACCAGTCGGAATGCGCGACGATCCTCGCGATGACCGCGGGCGCGTGCCCGTAGCGCGCGGCGATCCGCGGGGCCGACAGCGTCAATGCACCGCGGGGACGAAGGACCCCGCGTCGCCCTTTCGGACGACGACGTCCTTCGTGTGCGGTGTCGCGCCTGCCTGGGATTTCCATTGCTCGGCGGTGTCGCGCTGGTCGTCGGAGGTGGCGAAGACCACGCGGCGCTTCGGTCCGTCCACCGCCTCGGCCGAGGCCCAGCGGTCGAGCAGGTCGCGGTAGGCGATCTGCTTCGGGTCGAAGACGACGCGGACGGAGTCCGTCCGGTCGGTCGTTCCCGCCTCCGCCTCGAGCACGCCCGGGACCTTCTCGAGCGCAGCCTTCGTCCGGACGCCGCCGCCTAGGAGCGCGGTGTCGAGCGTGGCCTCGCAGCCGGCCTGCTCGCCGGGCTTCGGCGTCGCGCACGCGTTCACCGTCGCCGCGGGCGGAGGAGACGCGGAGGTGCCGGCGGCGAACCGTCGCGCGTAGGCGCCGTAGCCCTCCGCCGCGAGGCGGTCGACCGGGATGAAGCGCAGCGATGCCGAGTTGATGCAGTAGCGCAGGCCGGTTGGCGCAGGCCCGTCGTCGAACACGTGGCCGAGATGGGAGCTGCCGGAGGCCGACCGGACCTCGTTCCGCGTCATCCCGAACGTCGTGTCGGACTTCGAGACGACGTGGCCGTCCTCGATCGGGCGCGTGAAGCTCGGCCAGCCCGTTCCCGACTCGAACTTGTCGAGCGAGCTGAAGAGGGGCTCCCCGGTAGCGACGTCGACGTAGAGCCCTGCCGCGTGGTTGTCCCAGAACTCGTTGTGGAACGGCGGCTCCGTGGCGTCGTTCTGAGTCACCTCGAACTGGATGGGCGACAGCTTGCGCTTGAGGTCATCGCGCGAAGGCTTCGGGTAGGCGTTTCGAGTCACGGGTGCGGACTCCTTCGTGGTCGGGGTAGCGGGAGGCGCCGGCGCGGTCCCACTGGAAAGATCGGTTCGCCCGGCCGGCGGATCAAGCGGGGCCGTGGGGAGCGGAGACGATGAAGATGGCCGGCAAGCGATCGCGCCCGTGCACGCCAGCGCAACGAGCACGCCCAGCCCTCCCATTGCACGCACGCTACGCCGTCGGAACCCTGGCACGTTCGTCCTCCGTCAGAGGATGGTACGCCCCCCGTCCCCTCCGGTTACTCGGGTCACTGCTCGAGTGCGCCGATCGTGCAGGGGTTGGCCCGGGCCTTCCCCGTCTGGTCGGTGGCCGGGCACCCTGTCCCCACCTGGATCACCGCCGCCGCCGCGGATGGGGCCATCGTCAGCGTCGGACCGCCATTGTTCGTGAGCGCGCCTAGCATGGGATCGGCGAACGTGATCCCCGTGACGCACGCCGTGTCCGCGCCGCCGCCGACCGGCTTGTCCATCGGCCACTGGAGGTCGTGGGTCCCCGTCTCGACGGCGCCGCACGCCATCCGGGCCAGCGGGTTGTCGGTGGTGTCGTTCGCGATGATGCAGTTGTTGAGCGTCAGGCCGCCGCCGAAGATCGCCGCAGCGTAGAAGTTCGAGTAGGTGCTCGCGTCGTCCCCCGCCGGCGCGCCCGCCTTGTTGCCGGCCACCGTGCAGTTGGTCAGCGTGCCGCCGTTCGAGAAGATGCAGATGGCGCCGCCGACGCCGTCCGTCGCGGCGTTGCCGCTCAGCGTGTCGTTGGTGAACGAGAGCGTGGTCGAATCCGCCTGCAGGCCTCCGCATCCCGGGGATGAGTTGTTCGAGATGGTCGAGTCGTTGATGTTCAGGTCGGTGTTGTGAAAGTAGAACGCGCCCGCGCCCGGTCCGGCGCCGTCGGTCCCGACCGGCCCGTCGGCGACGTTCGAGTCGACGGTGCAGACGTCCATGTCGACGGCGTGTGTGGCATCGTCGAAGACGCGGAAGATGGCGCCACCGAGCGCGTTCGCGTGGTTGCCCGAGAAGACGTCTCCGCAGAACACGGTGTCGCCGTCCGAGCCGCCGTCCACGTAGACCGCGCCGCCGCTCCCGCCGTCGCCGATCTCCGTGCTCGTCGTGGTGCAACTCGACGACGTGTTGTTCTGTCCCGTCCCCGTGGCGGTGTTGCCTTCCAGGGTGCTCGTGTAGATCGCGAGGTCGCTGTTCAGCGATCCCACCGCGCCGCCGTTGGAGCACGTGTTGTTCGCGAACCGGCTGCCGATGATCGTCGTCTGGAGGCTCCCGTTGACGTAGACGGCGCCGCCGGCGACGTCGGGCCCGGGGGACTCGCCCGAGTTGTCGGTGAACGTGCAGTCGATGACGCGCAGGACGCCGTCGAGGATCTGGACGGCGCCTCCGCCGGCGTCCGTCTCGTATCCCTGCGAGCATGGCGCGGGGGCGGCCGGGATCGCCGTCCCCGTGGCGTGGCCGTGCTGGAACGTCAGGTTCTGGAGCGTGATGATCGTCGACGTCGTCCGGTAGCCCCCGCCGTTGAAGTACAGGATGCGCGTCGTCCCGCCGCCGTCGAGCGTGACCATGCCGCCGCCGTCGATCGTCGTGTTCTTCCCCGTCGGAGGCTCGAGTTGCGTGGTGAGGGTGATCGTCGCGGGCCCTCCGCAGTCGAACGTGACGGTGCCGCCCGTTTGCACCGCGGCCGCCAGGGCCGCTGCCGTGCACGTGCCGGTCCCGGAGCCGACGACCGTCGTGGGATTGGATGTATTGGCGGGACCGAACGGCAGCGTGCACGCGAGGCTCGGTGGGATGGCTGGCGCGTCGACCAGCGATGCGTCGCGCGGCGTGCCGCCGCCATCGGACACCGTGGCGTCGCCCTGGCCTCCGCTGCTGCTGCTGGTGCTGCTGCTGCCGCTACTGCTGCTACTGCTGCTACTGCTGCCGCTACTGCTACCGCCGCCACTGCTGCTGCTGCTACTACCGCCGCTGTCGCTGCCGCTGCTACCGCTGCTCCCGCCACTGCTGCTGCCACTGCTGCCACCGCCGCCGTCGCCGGGCTCGCCCGCCTCGCTCCCCGCGACGCCGCTGCTGCCCCCGTCCTCGCCAGGCTCGCCCACCTCGCTCGCCTCGCCGTCGCTCGAGCCGCCTCCCGAGGAGGCCCCGCCCTCCGCCGCGCCGTCGGCGCTCTCGGAAGCCTTCGACCCGCAGGCGACGATTGTCGCTGCGACGAGCACCAGGGCGCGGATCCTCACGGACCGAAAGATAGGCCGTCAGGACGCGCGTGCGAGCGCAAACAGCCTCTCACCTTCGTACACCTCGACGCCTCCCCCGTCGCGAGTGGCCGCGGCGTGCATCGCGCGCGCGACGTCCAACGCGTCGATCGCTCGGTACCGCGCCAGCGGACCCGCGAAGAGCGGGCGGGTCGCGCGCATCAGCAGGGAAGCCGCCTGCTCGCCTGTCCTGGGCTTGGCCCGCTCGCCGAGCAGGAGCGACGGGTGAAAAATCTTCAGCCCCCGCGGGAAGTCGATCGCGCGCAGCGCGTCTTCCGCCTCGCCCTTGACCCGGTTGTAGAAGACGCGGCTCCTCGCGTCCGACCCGACGGCGGTCACGACGAGGTACTGCCCGGCGCCCGCGGCGTGCGCCTCCCGCGCGACCGCGACGGGGACCTCGAGGTCCACCTTGCGGAACGCCTGCTGCGATCCCGCCGCCTTGATCGTCGTGCCCAGGCAGCAGAACACGTCGTCCACCCCGGCGAGGTGGATCCGGTAGCTCTCCGCGATGTCGAAGTCGACGACCACCTCGCGCACCGTGCCGCGAGAGAGATCGAGCGGCCGTCGGGTGAACGCCTTGATCGTCCCGTACGCGGGATCGCTCGCGAGCACGCGCAGGAGGTGGCCGCCCACCAAGCCGCTCGCGCCGAGAATGACTGCGGATCGGGTCGTCATCGTGGATCCCGGAGAGGGCTCGTAGCACGCGAACGGCCCGGCGGGCTCGGGACCGCGCTACAATCCCGGCACGTCCCCATGCGAGTCGCGCTCCTTTACCCCCCACCCTGGAAGGTCCCGGCGCGCGGCGAGTCCGCGTACACGGACGGCGACGGACCGCCGGCCGAGTACCAGGAGGGCGATCTGGACGGGGATTTCTTCCAGACGCCGTACGGGCTCTTCGCGATCGGCGCGCAGGCGCTCCGCGCCGGACACCAGGTGAAGGTCTTCAACCTCTCGGGGTTCGCCTGGTCGAGGGTGGTCGAGGTGCTGCGCGACCTGGACGCGGACGTCTACGGCCTCTCGTGCTGGACCGCGAACCGCCGGGGGGTCGCGCTCGTCGCGCGCGAGATCAAGCGCCTGCGGCCGGGGGTGCCCGTCGTCGTGGGGGGGCCGCACGCGACTCCGTTCGCGCGCGAGATGCTGGCGCACCATCCCGAGATCGACGCCGTGGCCGTGGGCGAGAGCGAGAACACGTTCCTCGATCTCCTCGACCGCTTCGCGCGAGGCGAGGGGAGCGCGAGCGTTGCGGGCACTGCGTACCGCGTCGCAGGCGGCGTCGCGATGGGCCCGGAGCGAGCGTCCATCGAGGATCTCGACGCGCTCGCGTCGCCTCACGACTACTTCGACACGCACATCGTCATGACGTCGCGCGGCTGCCCGTGGCGGTGCACCTTCTGCGGCGCCGAGGCGAGCTGGGGCCGCAGCTACCGCGCGCAGTCGGTCACGTACGTGCTCGACGCGCTCGAGAAGGCGATCGCGCGGGCGCCGGTGAAGATGATCCAGATCAAGGACGACACCTTCACCACGAACCGCAAGCGAGTGATCTCCCTCTGCCAGGGGATGCGCGCGCGGAACCTCGGTTTTCTGTGGAGCTGCGACACGCGTGTCGACGTTCTCGGAGAGGAGCTCCTGCGCGAGATGCGCCTCGCGGGGTGCCAGCGCCTCAGCCTCGGCGTCGAGTCGGGGTCGCAGAAGATCCTCGACGCCATCGACAAGAAGATCACCGTCGACGAGATCGTCGCCTCGACGGAGCTCGCGAAGAAGTACGGCATCAAGGTCCGCTACTACATGATGCTCGGCAACCGCGGCGAAACGCGCGAGACGTTCGAGGAGACGCTGCGCTTTCTCGAGCGGGCGAAGCCGCACCAGTACATCTTCTCGTGCCTGTCGGTCTACCCGGGGACGCGCGACTACGACGAGGCCGTGACCGCGGGTTGGCTCGACGCCGAGTTCTACTTCGAGCGCGACTTCCAGGAGCTGAAGACGACGTTCGACTCCTCCGACGAGGACACCGAGCTTTTCCGGGAATGGTTCCAGCGCAACAAGGGGCTGCGCGAGGGGTTCCGCGAGGGGGTCGCCGAGTACCGCGCGATCCTCGAGCGGCTCGGCGACCACCACGCCGCGCACATCGACCTCGGTGGCGCGTACTACCGCGAAGGAGCGCTCGACGAGGCGGAGCAGCACGTGACGCGCGCGCTCGAGCTCGGGTACCCGGCGCCAGGCCTCGCGCTCAACTATCTGGCGTGCATCGCCGCGCAGCGCGGAGACTTCGGCGCGATGACGGCGCGTCTCGACGAGGCGATGCGCCGCGATCCGCAGCACGCCGCGCTGACCCAGAACGTCTTGGCGGTGCGCGCATGGACCGCGCGCGGCGCGCCGCCCGGTGCGCTGCCGGACCTCGTCGCGGAGCACGACTTCCAGCTGCTCGAGCGCACGGCGCAGCCGACGCTCCCCGGCCCCCTCCCGGTGGACTTCGCGGCGTGGGGACCGCCGCCTCCACCGCCCGAGCGCCCGGTCGGCGGCGCGCGACCGGGGGCCACGAAGAAGCTGCGCGTCTTGACGGCGTGAGCGCCGCCGCCCGGATCAGGGGTGCGGGGCGTAGCTCTGGGCGAGCATGCCGAACAGGCCACCGAAGACCAGGAGAAAGAAGAGCGTGGCGACGACCACGTTCCGTCGTCGCCGCCGCCGGCCGTCGAGGGCGGGGTCGATGTCAACGTGCACGGACCGCTCGATTTCGGCGAGGCTCAGCGACGGTGGGCGCGCCTCGATGACCTGGGCGGGGACGGCCGCCGTCGCGGGTGCGCTTGCCTGCCCCCACGCCGCGGATGCCGCGGTGGGTAGGCCCTGAAAGACGCTGGTTGGGCCGCCGCCAGGCGCCGCGGCAGGCGCTGCCGCCAGCTGCTGTTCGAGCTCCTGGATGCGCCGCTCGAGCCTCTGGGTCACAACTTGGCTCTCGGCGCGCGCCGCCGCGACCGCCTCCGCAACCGCCGCCCGGATGAGCGCCTGGACGTGTTCGCTCGACTGCTCGCTTGGCCGCTCGTTCGACCCGACCGCCGGGCCGGGCGGGGTGTCTGCCGACTGACCGATGCCAGGGGCCGTCGCCAGCCGGGGACGGATCCCCTCGCGGGGCGCGGACGGCGCCGCGACGGCAGGTTCGGGAGGCGATCCCGGCGACGACGGCAGCCGGGGACGGATCCCTTCGCGGGGCGCGGACGGCGCCGCGACGGGAGGTGCGGCAGGCGATCCCGGCGACGACGGCAGTCGGGGACGGATCCCTTCGCGGGGCGCGGACGGCGCCGCGGCGGGGGGCGCGGCAGGCGATCCCGGCGACGACGGCTTTGCGGGTGGCACGGCCTTCGCGGGCGACGGGGCGGCCTTCGCCGGCGCCGCAGCAGCCGTCGCTGGCGGCGCGGCAGGCGTCGCTCCCTTCGCGGGGGGCGCGGGCGGTGGCCTGGGAACGTTTGCGGGCCCTCGGGGACCGGCTTGGCTCATATCCTCACGCTTGCACGATCCGTCGACGGAGCGCTAGTGGCCCGATTCGGACGAACGGAAGAGTATACGCGCCGGGCACATAGACCGGCGCAAGCCGGTCAGTACCGCGAGCGTGAGCGAGCGGTGAGCGCTCACCGCTCCCTGACGGTCGCGGTACTGAGCCGCTTCGCGGCTCCGCGACCACCCACGCCGGACGCGAGGACTACCCGGAGGTTCCACGGAATCGAGTTACTAGTGCGCCCGGCACGCCAAGGGATCTCCTCACATATTTGCCACGCGGGGCCCGGCCGAGCTCTGCCCGAGGATGACCTCCTGAGGGAGGAGCACCGCGTCCAGCACCCAGGCCGTGGCGCCGGCGGCGAGCTCGGCGCCGCAGTGGTCGCACCTGGTCGAGTCGCTCTCGACCAGCGGCGCACCGCAGGCCGCGCAGACGAGCGCGGTCATCGATAGCTTGCACGTCGCGCCCGTGCGGCGCGCGAGGCGGAGCACTGTCTTCGCGGGGGTGTAGTCCCTGGCGCCGCCGTGGCGCGCGGACCAGAGGATCTCGACGTAGGCCCGATCGAAGCCGTCCTGGCCGTCGAGCTCACAGGCGACGAGGTCCGCGCCGCCGACAGCCACGTCCTGCGCGGACCGTACCCAGTCGAGCCGCGCGCCGCTCTGCAGGAGCGACGCCACCGCGGATTTCCTCAGCGGAGCGAAGCTGCCCGCGCGCCCCGCCTCCACCCATTTCCAGAACAGGTACGACGCCCGGTCCTCGAGGACCTCCTTTGCGATGCCAGGATCGCGCGCGTGCAGGTCCGCGAGGCCCGGCGCCTGCGATGCGCCCGGCCGCCACTCCTCGACTTGCGTGATCTCCGCCAGGACCCAGTCGTGCTCGCCGGAGCACGCGAGCGCGCCGCAGTACCGGCATTTCATCGTCTCGCCCTCGGCGAGAGGAGCGCCGCACGACGGGCACGTCCTGCCTACCTGATAGCCCTCGGGCTTGGTCTGCGCGCCGGTCTGCCGCACGAGCGACCAGACCTCCGTGTACGGCGCCACCGGGGCGCGCGCGAGCGCGGCGCGCACCTGCTCATCGGTCGCGTCGGGGGGCACCTCGGTGTCGCGCGCCTCGGCGGTGACGCGCACGTGCACGACGTCGAGCGGGTCGGCGCGCTCGACGCCTGCGACGCCGAGCTCGAGGACGCGCGCGTCCGCCATCACGTTGCGACGGTTCTCCTGCCGCATCACGCGGAGCTGCACCTCGTACCGGCTGTAGACGCCGTCGCTGACGAACGGCCGCGCCGGGCGCATGTCGCCTCGGCACCAGGCGTCGCGCAGGATGTCCGCCATCTGACGCGTGTGATCGAAGATGCTCTGCTCGGTCAGCGCGGGGTCTCGCGCGCGCAGCGGCTCGAGGGAGGCTGCGGCGCCTCCGTACGGACCGCCCTCGAAGACCGCCCCCGGCCGACCCCCTGCGCCGGCCGCCCGCCGGAGGGCCACGACGACGATCCAGATCACGAGCACGATGAAGAGAACGAAGAGGAACCCGCCGAGGCTGCCGGACGATCCGCCCAGGCCCGGACCGAACGCGAACCCGCCTCCGCCCCCGCCGCCGCCGAAGCCGCCGCCGCCGTGACTTCCACCCCCGCCTCCGTGGTAGCTCCCGCCGCCCCCCGGGCGCGCGAGCGCGTCGGTCATGCAGAGCAGGGTTGCGACTCCCGCCGCGACGCCGAGGGTGGCCTCCCGAAGCTGCGGCCATGCGCGCATTGCTCCGATAGTATCATCGCCCCCGCATGACCTCCCGTGAGACCGCGGAGCACCGGCGCATCCGGGAAGCCCGCGACGCGGGCACGAAGTGGCGCCGCTGGGGCATGTACCTCGCCGAGCGCCAATGGGGCACGGTCCGCGAGGATTACTCCGCCGACGGCGAGGCGTGGGACTACCTACCGTTCGAGCACGCCGCCCTGCGCGCGTACCGCTGGGGCGAGGATGGCCTCCTCGGGCTCTGCGACAACAGGGGGCTCGTGTGCTTCTCGGTGGCCCTCTGGAACGGCGCGGACGCGCTGCTGAAGGAGCGGCTCTTCGGCGTCTCGGGCAAGCAGGGCAATCACGGCGAGGACGTCAAGGAGCTCTACTGGTACCTCGACGCGACGCCGACCGGGAGCTACGCGCGCGCTCTCTACAAGTACCCCCAGGCGGCGTTCCCGTACGCCGACCTCGTCGCGCGCTCCGGCGCTGCGGGGAAGAACGACCCGGAGCCCGAGATCCTCGACACGGGCGTGTTCGACGGGTCGCGCTACTTCGACGTCGTCGTCGAGTACGCGAAGGAGGAAGCGAACGATCTCGTCGTCCGGATCACCGTGACCAACCAGGGTCCGCGCGCCGCGCCGATCGTCGTCCTGCCGCAGCTCTGGTTCAGGAACACGTGGACGTGGGCATCGGACGGTCCGCGCCCGGAGCTCTTTGCGATCGAGCCCTCCAGCGACGTCTTGGTCGTCGAGACGCGCCAGGAACACCTCGGACGCTTCTGGCTGTACTTCGAGGGTGAGCAGGAGCTGCTCTTCACGGAGAACGAGTCCAACGGAGCGCGCCTCTGGGGCATCGAGAACCGCACGCCCTACGTGAAGGACGCGTTTCACGACGCCGTCGTGCACCGGCGGCGCGCCGCCACGAACCCCGCGATGCGCGGGACGAAGGTGGCCGGGCGAACCTCGCTCGTGATCGACCCCGGGGCGAGCGTGACCGTCCGCCTCCGCTACAGCGATCGCGCGCACTCCCATCCGTTCGACGACCACGACGCCATCTTCCAGCGCCGCATCCGCGAGGCCGACGAGTTCTTCGACGCGATCATGCCCCGGGAGCTCGGCGAGGACGAACGGCGCGTCTTCCGCCAGTCGGTCGCGGGCCTCATGTGGGGCAAGCAATACTACGCGTACGACATCGAGCGCTGGCTGCGCGGCGACCCCGGGCAGCCGCCGCCGCCGTCCGGTCGCAGGGGCGGGCGCAACCACGACTGGCGCCACCTCTACAACAGCGAAGTCCTGTCGATGCCCGACAAGTGGGAGTACCCCTGGTACGC
>Ga0209415_10005066_pt1 | contig 23846 bp, 16 predicted proteins | sample PeaSoiSIISIP2007_FD_187696 | JGI IMG/M metagenome (GOLD analysis project Ga0209415, IMG submission 187696) | Peat soil microbial communities from Weissenstadt, Germany - SII-SIP-2007 (SPAdes) (version 2) | ecosystem: Environmental > Terrestrial > Soil > Wetlands > Peat | place: Germany... | reverse complement strand
GGGAATTCTCAGCGGCGATATCGTGGCGATCCACACCGGCGACGATCTGCAACGGTATGAATTACAACTTGACCGCTCGTCCAATTGAGCGTGATTGCACGAGTGAGTGTGATCCCACGAGGCGCGGTGAGGACGAAGATTTTTTTTGACGGGTTAAAACAATACGAATGCGCGGTTTAAGTTTTCGGGATTGCTGAGACAGAATTTTTCTCGATCAGCCGCAGGAAAATCAATTATTTTTTGAATGGCGAATTTTTTGAGGCGAAACCATGCAGACGAAATTGCAAACAGACTCAAGGCGTGCGGATCCGATCCAGGAGAACTTTCTCTGGTGGAATTTCGAGAACGCCACACAATTCGTGGGTGAGAGCGACATCGTCCAAATCGAACCCCTGCCGGCCCCTCAAGGATTCGCCCCGGACCATTACGTCGCAGAGTTTTGTTGTCAGGGCTTCATCCATGATGGCCAGCGCGTTCGCGTCGCGGACCAATTCTTGTGCGGAATTGCTTTTTCACCGGATTATCTGGTGGCGCCGCCGAACGTCGCACAGATGTTTACGTTGCTGACGCCAAGAATCTGGCATCCGAACATCGCCGCAGGAGCGCCGATCGTGTGTCTTGACCATATCACGCCCGGTACCCCATTGGTCGACTTGCTGTTTGCGCTTTACGAAGTGTTTTCGTGGCAGAAAATTGCCACACAGGACCCCTTGAATCCTGCCGCGGCGCAATGGGCGCGTGATCCGGCCAATCGGGCTCTTTATCCGGCGGATACACGTCCGCTGAAACGCCGCGCCATCGCGGCTGAGGCAGGTGCGGCATGAATTGCGTCGCCGAAATATCCGGTGAAACAGGCGCTAGCGAGGATCAGGCCGTTGCGGCCCTGGAACGTCTGGGCGTGCTGGGCCGTGAGGTGGGACCCTCGTCGTGGGAGATGACCCTTCCTTCCGATCAGGTGTCCACCGGCCGGGTGCGAATCGACGACGGCGTGATTCGGTTGGGTGCGCCATTGGTCGGGCCTCAATGGCCGCAGGATCGATTGTGGGAACTTCTCAACCGCAACGGCTCAATGGGTCCGGGGGTGCGGCTGGGATTGTCCGCTGGGCAGCGGATTCTCCTGATCGGTGAACTCGTGCTTGAGAACCTCTGCGAAATCGAATCTCGCATCGGCCGTATCGTGGCGGATATGACCGCCCTGGATCGGACTTGGAACGAGGAAGAAGAAAGCGCCGCTACAGCGGCTGATCCAGCCTCTTTATGTGAAGAAGCGGGCTGGGAGTACACGCGCCGGGACGACGCGGTCACCGTTCGGTTGGAAGCCAATCGACACGGCACGGGCATGCAGGCCGCGGCAATTCCGTTTTCGGCAATTATCAGCGTCCGGAGCGGGATTTTGCATTGTATGGCCGAACTGATAAGCGACGACGCCCCGCCTTCGGAGCCGAACTGCACGGCCATCGCGGCGTTGCTGTTACACGTAGCGACTCAAATCCGCTTGGTCCGCCCAGCCGCCGTGGTAGATGGCCGGACGAGCTTGGTGTTTGAGTCGCTGTTACCGGGCGTTTCCGCGTGGGAACTTGGACAAGCGCTATCTGCGATGTCGATAGCCGTACGCCTATGCGGACCCGAGATAGCGGCGCTATATCGCGACGCTGATTTGGCACGGGAGTTTTTACGCATTCGATTTCCGGGCTTCGTTGGCCCGGGGATTTCATAAGTGTCTTGCTTGAAAGGAGATTGTTTTATGGTTGCCACTGTTGCACCACCGAAAACCCGCTCGCGTTTGACGATTCGGGCGACCGACGTGACCGGCCAACGCATTGTTCGTTTGCGCGACGTCGGCGAGGAAACCATCGCCCAACTTGTCGATCGCCTTTTGCCGGCAATGGGTTTGCCTGCCGTCGTGGACGGGCGGGAAGTGTCGTATTCGCTACGGCTCGAACGTGAAGCTCGTCATTTGCATGCCAGTGAGGATGTCGACAGCGTTCTCAGAGAGGACGACGAGGTTTTGGTGTCGCCTAACATAGACGCCGGTTGAGGACGGTGGCGCGGTTCCGACCGGCGCTAGAGGGAAGGGCGCCGGCGGAGCCGCGGGGGTTGCACTCAAGCGGTTTGTTCGTGGACCTTTTATGCCGGATCGGACGCATTACCAATTCGTTCTGGAACTATTCGACGCCAACGGTACCGCCCTGGGCTCTGATCCATTTGAGCCGGACTGGGTGCCGGCTCGAGAATGGACAAGATTCGAAGCGATCCGACTGCAAAAAGTGCCGCCGATGACCGCGACAGCGGTCGATTTCGAGCCAATTTGGGAGGATCGGGCGCGTGGGCCGTACGTCCGCGGAATGCGGGGATGCATCTCTGGCGGTGACGGGCAGACGTTTTGCGTCGATTTTCCCAAATCCTATTTCCATCAGGACGCTCGGCGTGCTTCGACAAGATATGTTTCTGCCGGGCGACTACGTGATGGGGATGTGTTCTACTTCAAGGTGATGGCGTTTGCCGTGTCGGGACCGGGATCCGACGCCTCCACGGTGGCGATTGAGGAAATCCCGCAACCGGTGGAAATCCTGGATACGCCGATCGCGCAGTTTCGCGCGGACTCGGTTGCGGTCGGGCAATCGGTTGACGGGGACGCTCCGGTTTTCCTATCTAGCGAGGCCCTCAACCAGGCAAAGGAAATGTGCGCCGCGGCCGGCGACGTGGAAGTCGGCGGAATCCTGCTGGGCAGGCTGCATCGGGATACCCTCGACCGCGAGGTGGTTTTCATCGAGATCACGGCCCAGGTACCGGCGGAGCACACGGTCCAACAGTTCACCAAGTTGACGTTTACTCCGGAAACCTGGGCGGCGGCGAGGGCGGCGATGCGTCTTCGGGATCGCGGCGAGCGAATGTGCGGGTGGGCTCATTTCCATCCCGATTTTTGCAAAATCAGGCAATGTGACGCCGCCAAGCGCGAGAAATGCGAGTTGGCGGGAATCTTCTTCAGTTCTGCTGATTGCGCGGTTCACAGAACCGTTTTCTCCATTCCGTACCACTTGGGATTGCTGATCAGCGACCGAAACGGATCGCTCGTCCCGGCCGTGTTCGGATGGAGGAAGGGGCTGATAGTCCAGCGACAGTTTCATGTCACGTATTTGCCATCCGCGAATTTCCGCGGGCGGCAAATTTCCGGCGGCGCATTGGCCGCCGTGGGAGGAAGTGAAAATGGCGACCGTTGAAAACACGCAAAAGAAGGCTAACGGCCACAATGGCGAACCTGACGAATCCAAAGCCTCGCGCCAGGTGCGGGATTTGCTCGACAGTATTGGGTCGATCGTTTCCTCGCCGCAGGATAAGGCGAAATTGTTATCAGCAGCCCGGCAACGCTCTGGGCAGATGAGCCAGCAGCTTGACGTGTGTTTATTCGAGCAGATTGACGTGCTGCATGACGGTCTGGCCAGCGCCAAGCACGCGCAAGAAGAACTGGGGACGGTCCTGAGCAGGTTGGTTGCGCCGCCGGCGTATCCGGCGGTATATCTGGGTCCGACACAGCTCTCGGCACCGGAAGATTCCGAGGAGGAAACCGTCCCCGGCGCCGTGGTGCAGCATGGCAACAGCCGCCGCCACGTGCCGATGGCGGTTGAGGTTGACGAAAATTCACTTGCGATCGGGGATGAGGTCCTGCTGAACTCGGATCTGTCGGTCGTGATCGGCAAATCGCCGGCCCCGCCGCCGCCGGTGGGGGAACTAGCCATTGTCGAGCGAGTGCTGGAAGCGCATCGATTGCAGGTGCGCTGCGGGAGCGAGCAGCGGGTGATCGGAATCGCCGGGCCGATTCGCGGCGAGCCGTGGCACGGCGGCGATCCGGTCCGTTGGGACCGCAATGCCGGTTTGGCATTCGAACGGCTGACGCGCGACGACGGGCTGGAATTCCGGCTGGAATCGATTCCGGATATTCCGCTGAATCGCGTGGGCGGGCTGTCGGCGGTGCGCGACCGGATGATTTCGGTGCTGAAATTGGCGCTGGCTGCCCCGGACGTGGCCAGGCGATACCGGCTCGGCGGCCAGCGGACGATCCTTCTTGCCGGACCGCCGGGCGTGGGCAAAACGATGCTGGCCAAAATCGCTGGCGCGGAAGTGCAGCGAATGCTTGGCCGGCAGTGCAGCATTCTGGTCGTGAAGCCATCGGCGTTTGAAGACCCCTTCGTTGGGGTAACTCAGCAAAAAATTCGGCAATGCTTTCAGGCTTTGCGCGCCGCGAAAAATTTTGGATTGCTGTTCCTGGACGAAGTGGAATCGATTGGCCGGGCGCGCGGCTCGGCCGGCGTCGCGGGATTCCACGGAGATAAATTTCTCGCGTCTTTGCTCGCCGAGATCTCAGGATTTGAGACCGATCGTGCTGACGGCGACCCCCCCACCGCGTTGATCGCGGCCACCAACAAAATCGAAATGCTCGATCCGGCCCTGGTGGAACGGATGCAGGTGCAGATCCGGGTTCCGCGGCCCGATCTCCGTGCGGCGCGGGAAATCTTTGAAATTCACCTTCCCGCGGATCTTCCGTTCAATCCGAACGGAGAACTCGCCGCGAAAACCCGGCTGGAACTCATCGAGCGGGCGATCTCGCTGATGTATAGCCAGAACGCCAGCGCGCTTTGCACCGTGCGTTTTCGCGACAACACGCAGCGCGTGGTTTATGCGCGAGAGCTGGCGAGCGGGCGGTGCATTGAAACAATTTCCCGTGCGGCGAAACAGGCGGCGGCATATCGCGAGGTTCGCGGCGGTGAGCCGGGTTTGCGCCTGGCGGACATTGAAGACGCCGCCGCGGGCACTATTGAAAGCCTCGCGGCAACGCTGACGCGGACGAACATCCATCAGTATCTGGGCGACCTTCGGCAGGACGTGGACGTGGTGGCGGTTGAGCCGATCGTCCGCCGGGTTTCGCGGCCGCACCGATTCCTGAACAACGGAGAGTCTGATGAGCAGATCAACCGATAACGCAAATTCAACGACGGCGGCTCTTTGCCCGCCCCTTGGCGGCGGTGACCTGGAGCTCTGCAATTTCATCCTCGGTCGCGGCGACGAACGGGATACGGCCATGGAAGCGGCACGCAAATTGGTGGCCGAATTCGACGGGATTCCGGCGGAAGGCAGGGCCGAATCGGCTTGGACGGATAACCGCGATTATCCAGGCGTGTACCGAGACAACGCTCTGTTTCGCAGTTACGGTGCGTGGGATCGGCCCGCTTCCGACCGGAAAAACGCGATCAATCCGCAGGATTGGTCCCGCAAATTCACGCTGAACGGCGGGAGCGCTTATATCGATCTGTCTCACGCGGAAATCTGTATTCCCGAAGTCCGGTCACCACAAGATTATGTCAAATATCACCATGCCATGCTGCGCGTCGCGGCTGGCGCACAGGCTTCCGCCAACGAAAAGCTTCGCCTCTACGGGCGGCAACTCCAGGTGATGGCGAATAATTCGGACGGCCCGGCGTCCTGGGGTGCCCACACCAATTTTCTAATCCCTCGCTCCACGTTCGACGACATCGCGTCGCGCAAAATCCATTATCTGTCCTTTCTGGCGTCGTACCAGGTTTCCAGCATCGTCTTCACCGGACAGGGGAAAGCCGGCAGCGAAAACAATGAACCGGCGGTTGAATATCAGATCACGCAGCGCGGCGATTTCATGCAATGCGTATGCGGGACGCAGACCACCTTCAATCGTCCGCTGGTGAATCTGAGGGACGAGGCGCACTGCGGCAGGAAAAGCAGTCCGTGGGCTCGGCTGCACGTCATTTTTTACGACGCGGCGCTGTGCCACGTCGCGAACTATCTGAAATTCGGCGTGATGCAGATCGTCCTGGGCATGATCGCGTCGGGGCGCGTCAATTTGAAGCTGATCCTGGACGATCCGGTCGATGCCCTGCATGGATGGGGACACGACATTACGCTGAGGCGGCGATGCCGCACGATGCTGGGCGAGGAGCTTACGGCGGTGGAATTGCAATTGCGTTTTTTGCAAGAGGCCCGGCAATTCGTGGATTCCGGAGAATGCGATCTGGCGGATGCGCCGCGCATCATGTCGCTCTGGGAAGACACGCTGATGAAATTGAAAGCCGGCGATTTCGAGGCCCTGGCCGGGCGATTGGATTGGGTGCTGAAGTTGCTGGCCATTCGCGGGGCAATGGAGCGGAAGCCGGAACTTACGTGGGATTCACCGGAAGTGAAATGCCTGGATATGTGTTACTCCAGCCTCAATCCGGGCGATGGGCTTTTCTGGGCATTCGAAAGAGCGGGCTCGACGCAGCGGATTGTGCCCGAAGAGGAGATATTGCGGGCGACGACCGAGCCGCCCCAGGACAGCCGCGCCTGGACGCGAGCGATGCTGCTTCGGCGATTTGGCGACTCAGTTGAGTCAATGGACTGGGACCGAATCCGGTTCCGATTGGATCGAGGGGGATTCGCCGGCTCGGAGTTTCGCACGCTGGAGATGCCCGATCCGTTGGGCATGACTCGGGAAAAGATGGAGCGGGTTCTTACTGACGGCAAATCGCTTGTTGAAGTTCTCGATGAACTCGGCAGCCGGGCGGACGTTCCGTCATCGGACGTAGTGCAATCAAGTTGTTATGAACAAGGAGAATGGTATGGAAGCGCTACAAAATATTGAATCGATGCGTAATTCCCACATCGGCGGTCCGGACACCGGGGACGGCCCGCGCGTGGACTTGCAGCCCGTTCGGGACCAGGCCGGTCGATTGCTGCGCAGTGGGTTGGAAGCGATCGATCACATTTTGTCCGGCGACTCGCAGCGGTTGTTGCGTGCCAGCCGGCAGGACGGCGGGCAATAGCGACGAACCGCATGATCCGCCGTCCATTTGGTATCGAGACGGAATTCGCCGTATCGCTCTCGGAGGGGCGGCCGGCGGGCGAACGTATCGACCCCTGCGAAGAGCTGATGCGGCTGGCGCGATCGCGCCTTCAGTATTTGTCCATGGAAGGCGGCGGCGGGATCTTTCTGAGCAATGGAAGCCGGCTGTATCGCGACGTCGGCGGGCATATCGAATTGGCGACGTGCGAAGTGGATTCGCCAGACGATCTGGTTCGATATGCCTCAGCCGGGGACGCGATCGTCGCCTCGCTGGCGGAGGAGTTTAACTCCAAGGGTCCGGCCCGCCGGATTGTGATTTCCAAGCACAGCATCGATTACCTTCAGCCTGGAATTTCGTGGGCTCAACATGAATCGTTCGGCCATGCGGCGACGCGGACTAACATGCCGGAGCAACTGATTCCGCATCTGGTTTCGCGAATTTACTGCTTCGCCGGCGGACTGAATCCACTGTGTCCGGGCATTCAGTTCACGCTTTCGCCGAGGATGCATATTTTCTGCAAATCGGTTTCCGACAGCACGACGGGCGACCGGGGGATATTCAACACTCGGGACGAATCGCTGGCCGGCAACGGCTCGCGGCGGCTGCACGTGATCTGTGCCGATCCACTCAACAGCCAGCGAGGATTGTGGCTGCGCGTGGCGACGACGGCGGTGGTTGTCGCGATGGCCGAGGCCGGTCTGCGGCCGGCGGGAGCGATCCGGCTGAAGGATCCGGTAGCGGCGCTGCACGCGTTCGCCACGGATCCCTTCTTCAAAACGCAGGCGGAACTGGCCGACGGACGCCGGATGACCCTCATTGAGATTCAGCGGCAATATCTCCAGTGCGCATCTCAAAACCATGGTCATTCGGAATTGCCGCCTTGGACGGGCGAAGTCTGCCGGCGCTGGGCCGAGACGCTGGAACTGCTGGCGCAGGGCCCCGCGGCGGTGGAGGGAATGTTCGACTGGTCGATCAAGTATCCGCTGTTCATGGCCCACGCCCGGCGTCGCGGGGTCGATCCGGAATCGTTTGCGATCTGGAACCATTGCCTGACCAGCCTTCGCGATCATCTGCGCAGCAGGCGGCTTTCGGCGGAATTATCGTCCGACCTGATATTGAAAAAGCCGGGCGTACTTGCGGAACACATTGGATTTCTGGCCGGCAGTTTGGCGCAGCGCGGGCTTTGCTGGGAACAGGTTTGCGATGTCCTGGCGCTGCGGAACGAGCTGTGCGAGATCGATCTTCGATTCGGGCAGATCGCCCCGCCGGGGCTTTTCTCGGCATTGCAGGAAGGCCTGCGTCATCGCGTGATGGATATCGACGGCGGCGGCGACCCGCGATTCGTTCCACCAAAGACGACGCGCGCCCGCTTGCGCGGGACGGCGGTGCGGCGATATGCCGGGCAATTGCAGGTCGCCTGCGACTGGAGTTACGTCCGCAACGGATCGCGCGTGCTGGACCTATCCGATCCGCTGGGAATCGACGCGCGATGGATTGACAAACCGCGCGAACCGTTGCGGCGCGATCTCGCCAGCGCGATCTCTATGCTGCGCGCGCCGTTCTTTGTCAGTGACCAATTCGACGCGTGCTTTTCCCGGGGAGAATACGATCGGGCATACGAGGTTCTGCGCTGCTCGGCGGCGGCGATATGGGATTTGGCCACGGGCCGGGTGGCACCGCGGCCCAGGGGCGAAGGCGACACGGTCGTCGCCTTGACGGTGATGCTTCGGCTGGCGATGGTGCAGGCGCGGCGAGGATTTTCGGCAGACGCCGTCGCCGCGCTGGAGCGTCGGGAAAGGCTGCGCGCGGGTCTGCCTCGGGAGCACCCCAATGCGCCGGGTTCCGAATTCCAATTTGCGGTCGAACACGTCTGCATTTACCGCCATCGCGGCCTGGTTCCAAGCGGACCGGAATTGGGGCAGTGGATCGAGTTGGCCGATCGCGCTGGAAACAGCACGGGGATCGCTTCGCTGGCCGAAGCGGCGCCATTCGTTGGATATAAGGCGTTCGCGCTGGCGCGATGCAATCGGCGAGAAGAAGCGTGTGAGCTGCTCCTGCCGGTTTGTGAAAACGAATCGGCGAACGTTCCCATGAGGGTTCGCGCCCGAAACATGGCGGAACTGGGCGAGATTTATCGTGCGATGGGCCGATTGAACGAAGCCGCACATTGGCTGCAGCGGGCCGAACAAATACAGACCCGGCTGGGGTTTTTCGCGGACATGGCGGACTACACGGACACGTATCGCTTCAAATGCGACCCGACGTCGCGCGGTTCGGCGGCTCTTTTGCGCGGCATCAAACGAACGCAACACGCGGCCAACAGCCGTATTGGATTGACCCGAACGATGCTGCTCGAAGCGCGCTACCGCCCGTCGCGCTGGCTGGCGACACGCCGGCGGCGGATGATCGTCCGAGTTGCCGAAGAGGCCCCGGATTTGATGACTTGCCAGACGCTGACGCACATCCTCGAGCATTGGCCAAGCTGGGTGGGGGGTTGTCCGGATCCGGCCGAGGCGCATCCGGCCGGGTCGGATCCGGTTTGGGGGCTGTGAGGACACATGCAGCTGGCGTTTCTCTGGCCGCGAAGCGCACGAGGCTATTGCGGCTAGCGCAAAACTCGCTTTCCCCCGCCCCACCCCTTGCCGTGTCACCGCAGGCGCCGCTTCCGTCTCCATGCCCACAGCGCGTTTCGGCCCGCTCCGCATTTTTTGCATCTCGGCGTCGCAGCGGCTCTCAGAAGACGGATGGCTGGTTTCACCGCGCGCGGGCCACGCCTTGCGGTGCTGGGCCATTCTAGATCCGGTAAAATCGGGATTGATTCCCCACGGTGCGGAAGGACTGATCTGCGTGATTGCTGACACCAAGGCGCGGGGACGGGTGTGTCGCCTTATCACTGGTAAAACATTTGTGGCGGTTTTGTGGCGTTTGCATTGATCACAAAAATAAATGATGCCGGCGTAATAGATCTTGAAATTCACGATCAGCCCGGATATTTATGGGTTTATCGCAAAGCGCCGGGTGCCTTGGCAAGCTGTTCAGAGAATCTCCCCCTCTCCGTTTTCCCTAGCACGCCCTCCATAACACGATCTTTTTCAGCGTGTTATGGAAGCTATCCGGTTGTGTCCCAGTCGCTGGGACGATAACTGGGACACGACCGTCCGAGAGCGGTCATAATACCTTAATCGCGTTTTCGATCGTCGGACTACTGAACCTAAGGTTGCAAATTCGACTCTTGCAAGGTGCGATCTGTCAGAAGTCGAACACCCAGCGCGTTGCCGATGCCAAACGGCTTAAAGTGCCAGGCACTCATTCGCGTGTTGGCGGGGGCATCGGGACGGTCGGCGAAGTTCTTGACGTATTGGTATTGGGCGGGGGAAACAATTGGGCGGTCGCCGTCGACGTGGTGATGAGGGCCGTAGCGATTGAAAGTGCTCGGCGTGAGGTGAATGACGATTTTGTGGCGTCCGGCGGGTAACGGAGCAGGCATCCGAACGGTCCAATCGGGTCCCCAACACCAGCCGTCGAAGCCGTTCAACTGCATCCGAACGCAATCGGCGTGAATGTCCATCGGGCGAATGGCCATGGCGGAGGCGGGCAATTCCAAGACGCCGTGGAGGACGATCGGGGAGGAACAGAACGGATATCCGGAGGCGATCAGATCGCGCGGACTGACGGATTCAACTGCTTCCAATGTGAACGGACCATTCGTTGCGATAGTTCCGCCGGGGCCGGAGATGTACGGGGTGCGGCTATGGACGGCAAACATCCCACGAAGAGCAAGAAAGGGCGTTTTTTCGCCGGCGCAGGTGAAGCGAACCACGTTGGCGCCGGTGATGCAGCGGCTAGGGCCGTCGCGACCGATTAACTTTCCGTTCAGCGTCACCTCGCGCACGTCATCGGCGAACTCGAATTGCAGTTCCATTACCTGGGCGGCCTCAAAGCTGGCGGTGAATTGCGATGGGCCGCTGCTTTCGGCTTCGAGGACGAAATCGTTTTGCACGCCGGGTTGAAGCTGCCATTCGATGGGATGGACCGACATGGTTTGCTCTTGAAGGCGTTCGACGATCTCAAGGGAGCCTGAATCGCCATTCACATTGCATCGCGCCAGCAGCCGGCGGGTCTGGTCATTGAAAATCGCGGAGTCGGGGATTACCAGCTTGTCATAGGCGCAGTGGCCGATATGCAGCGTTGCAGCGTCGATTCGGCCGTGCTGCTCGACGGTGCGCTCGTCGCTGACATGGTAAGCCGAACCGCTTTGGTGGAGACGGTCAAGCAGGCCCAGAAAATCCCGGTTGATGCGCCCAGCCGGGCTGTCGGGATAGGTCGATGCATTGTGGATATTAGTTTGACGCAGCTCGCGGGGCTCGTACTCGGCCATGATCGCCCGGTACGGAGTAACGAGCAGAGTATCCGCCGGTGGATGAGGCGAGGCGGCTGCGAGCCGGACCTTTTGGAGCAAATGGGGGAAGGCTTCTCGCCAAGTGACGTTGGAGGGAATGGACGGGGGCCAGTCGCGCATTGCGTGAGTCGTGAGCCGGTACTGATTCAGGTGGAGCACGAAATGAGTCAGACCGTGACCGCCGAGCCAGAGTAGATAGCGTTCAAGGTCTTGGGGCGTCGCGCCCCAGCCGGCGCCGCCGAAGCACTCGACCATGCACCGGCCGTCGCCGAACTGTTGCGCGGCAGAAGCGACCTGCCGCGGGAAGAAATGTCCGGAAGGATATCGCTCCAGGGCGTCGATGCCGGGCAAGTCCAGCTTCTGGAAGACCTGATGGCACGATCCGACCATCGGCACCTGAAACAGGGGATGTTCCTCGCCCTTCACGTGCGCGGTGAAGCGCTTGCCTTGCCGACGGCACCATTCACTGACGGGCGTGATGAACGATTGGCAAAACAGGTCGGTCAGCAGTTCCCAAAATCGGATTCTTGCCTGGCGATGACCGTCGCCGGGGAAAAAGAGCAGGGGCAAAATAACGTCTAAATCTTCGCCATATTTCTGGCGGTAAAATTCCGGCAGCTTCGGCGTCCAGGGAATCGCGCCGTATTCCGAGATTTGGTCATAGGCGTGTCCCAGCCCAAACTCCGGCTCATCGCAAAAAAACGTCGTGACGTGCTCGAACGCGGCGGGACGCAGGCCGGTCCGATAGCGCTCGTAGGTCATTTGCAGGAAATGATCGGCCAGTTCCGGGCCGAGATAATCGACACCGGCTCCGCGGCGAGGAACCATTGCCCATCGCCGGCCGCCGGGTGCCGCTTGGGGAATCGCCTCCAACCACTGCTGAACTTGGTCGGGGTGTTGCCGCAGGAGTTCGCCGCCAACCGTTCCACTGGGCCAGCCGTTTTCATCGTAAATCCAGAACTCAAGCCCGAGCGACTTGGCGTGAAGAATCGTGTCGGAGACGATGGCAAGATACTCATCGCCGAGGTACGGTGGTTGATTGGGGTAAAACCGCGGGTGAAATACCACGCCGTCGAAACCGAGCCGTTGGATCTCGTCCAACTGACGGCATAGTCGGGTCAGTTCGAGCCGATCATTGATTGCCCAGAGCGTATAGAACCGTGGTTGCGACATCTTTCCCCAGGCAAGTTATTTCGAAGCGGAGTCGGTCCGTCCGATCAGGAAGGTTTGTTCCACCGGGTCCGCGGTCCGCACGAGCGGTTCAATGGATCGTCCCCACTGCCAGGCGACTACGGTGACCTTCACCGGAAGCCTGGCCCGAGGCGGAATCGGAAGGAATCTAAGGGTATCTCCGTCCACTTCAGCGGGGCCTTCTCGAACGAAGAAATGCACGGTTAATCCCGAGCTGGACGTGGCCGACAGTTTCATGAAACCCGCGGTTTGACTCTGATCGGGAATCGTGGGGAAGTTGATGGTCTGCTCGGCGCCTGCGTCGTTGCGCGGGACGGGCATGACCGCCTGCTGAACGGCAGATTTGTACTGGTCGTCGCCGGGATGGGTGGCGCAAAGCCAGATCGGATCGCCATTGGAATAACCGCGGTAAAGGCTCATTCGGAACGTGGAAGGGCCAATCTGTTCGACGGGACCCTCGATTCGTTGAAACCGGATCGGTCCGCCGCCGGTGGCATGACCGATCGAACTGCCGGCGGACATCCCGGTCCAGCGGACGTGGTTGTTCTTTCCCGGCCCGTCCTTGTCGCCGCCCATGCTTGTGACCCGATCAAGAAACTTCGCCTGGAGCGTGAAGGTTTCGCAGTCCTGGTTCGGGAGAAATTTAAGATGGACCATCGGATGGTCGGGAACCGCGGGAACAAGGCGTCCATCCTGATAGAACCCGATCAGTTGCGGAAGTTTACCCACCTGATCGGCGCGATAATTTTGCGTGTCGGCGGCCATTTCCTGGTCGAATGCCCAGAAGGCATCCACGGCGTCGCCGGCATAATGGTCGAATGGTCCGGCCGGGACGGTTCGGGCTTGGCCCGGCGTCCATCGCTGAACGAGCCAGCCCGCGCTCGGGTTGATCGGCCGAAGTTGGGGCGGTTTATGCAGCGGCGTATCGGCCAACGGCGGGAGGCGCTGCTCGACACACTTGCGCACGAACATCGCGAGGAATTCGATCAATTCGTCGCAGGCCGCAAAATGTCCCACGCCCGGCTCGGCCAGAACGGCGATGGGAGTCTTGGGATGGGCAAGCTTGTAAACGGTCGCCGGGGCCAGGCGGGCGTCGATCCACTCGTATTCCCCCACGACCATCAGGCCGGGCACGCCGTCGATCGCGCCATCGGGCCAATGCACGTCTTGATGGCCGAATCCCGCCAGCGGAGTCTGGGGCGCATCGCCGTGAATGGATAGGATGGCGAGCGTTCGCCGTGGTGCCCAGGCGGCGAAGTTCCACGGATAGCTGGCACAGGCGGAATGTCCGATCGGAGCGACGGGTGCAAATTCCAACTCCCGATAGCCGGACTCGGCCGCCAACGATTTCATCATCGCATTAAAGCGATCGCCCGATTTGCCCGGATCGAACGGCGCATCCATGATGGGCGTGATCCAGACGATCGCCACGCCCAGATCGGTCATCGCCTTGCGAAAATCGGGGTGTTCGAGGATGTCCTCCTCCAGCATGTTGTGCTGTCCAACGATCACGGCTCGGACCTGGTTGCAGTTGGTGGGAATCCAGAGAAAGGCGCGCGGGTTTGGGCGTTTGAATAGCGTGTCAACCGGCGTCAGCGGAACGCTCCACTGATACTCGGCCGCAGCCGCGAATTGAATCGACACAGCCGTTAAGCAGGCAATCCCGGCGATGCAAAATCGCCGCCAGCGGCGTTGAAGCGACATGTTTTCTCCGTCGCAAAAGGATATCCGGTGAAGACGGTTCGAGCCAGAAAGGATCACCGTTCCGCGCTCAAGGGTACAGGTCATGATCGCGGTCGTTTCGGGTAAGATATTGCCGGATATCTCATTCAGGCTTTTGCAGATGGCGGAATTCGAAACCCGCGAGGGACGGATGGAAACAATCGCTGACATTACCTTCGTGGATACCACGGCCCGATACGTATCCGACTCCTCCGGTCGCGTCGGGCTGGTGTTTTTCCCCAGTGCGATGGCTGGCCAGTTGGCATCGCGCCGCGCGACGCTTCGGGGCGAACCGTTCATCGACGCACTGCCCGGCGCACCGCAGCCGGCGATCGCTGTGGACCCGCTGGTGCATTTGAAGTTGTTGGGTGATGCGTATCCCGGCGGGTTCGCGCAGGGGCGCACGATGCGGAACGCCCCGTCGATCGATCGGTTCAGGTTCGCCGGGCAGGAGCGGGAGCACGACAGCCGCTGTACCGCCGTCGTCACTCGGTTGACGAGCGCGGAGGGGCTGCGGCTGGAGCATCGGCTGTCGTGGTATTCGGGTGAAGCGGCGGCGGAGATCACCACGACGGCGGTCAACGACTCGCCACGGCCGGTCACGCTGGAGATGTTGAGCAGCTTCGCGATCGGCAGCATCACGCCGTTCGACACGGCCGATGCGGCGGGCCGGCTGCGCGTGCATCGCTTCCGTAGCGTGTGGAGCGCCGAGGGACGACTGCAAACCCAGAGCGTGGAGGAGTTGCACCTGGAGCGAAGCTGGAGCGGCTCGGGGCTGTTCAGCGAGCGGTTCGGCCAGCTTGGCACGATGCCGGTGCGCGGTTGGTTTCCATTCGTCGCGGTGGAGGATACGGCGGCGCGCGTGAGCTGGGGGGCGCAGTTGGCGTGGGCAGGCTCGTGGCAACTGGAAATTTCTCGGCAAAACGACGACCTGTGCCTCAGCGGTGGACTTGCCGACCGCGAGTTCGGCCACTGGACCAAGACCCTTGCCGCCGGCGAGTCGTTCACCGCCCCGCCGGCAACGATCGGCTGTGTGCGGGGCTCGCTGGACGATCTGTGCGACCGGCTGACCGCCGTGCAGGCTCGCCCGGTGAATTTGCAGCCGCGGGTGGAGCAGGACCTGCCGATCGTGTTCAACGAATGGTGCACCACCTGGGGCGACCCGCGGCACGACCGCGTGGTGGGGCTTGCCGAGCGGCTGGCGGGGACCGCGGTGAAATACCTGGTGATTGACGCCGGCTGGTACAAAACGGAAGGCGGCGACTGGAGCAATGGGCACGGGGACTGGGCCCCCAGCGCCAAGTTGTTCCCGGACGGCCTGGCTGCCACCGCCGCCGCCATTCAACGGCGCGGGCTTATCCCGGGGTTGTGGTTCGAGATGGAAACGGTGGGCGACGCATCCACGGCGTTTTCGCTGGCCGACCACCTGCTCACGCGCGATGGCATCCCGATCACCGTGGGCCGCCGGCGATTCTGGGACCTCGACGACCCGGCCGCCATCGACTACCTGGCCCGGCGCGTCATCGGCACGCTACGGGATTGCGGCTTCGGTTACCTGAAGGTGGATTACAACGAGACGGCGGGCTTGGGCTGCGACGGCGCCGAGAGCCAGGGCGAGGGCTTGCGCCGGCAAGTGATCGGCATCTACCGATTCTTCGATCGCATACGGGCCGAGTTGAAGGATTTGGTGATCGAGAACTGTTCGAGCGGCGGCCATCGGCTGGAGCCAAGCATGCTGGCGCGAACGGCGATGAGCAGCTTTTCCGACGCGCACGAGTTGCCGGAAATCCCGATCATCGCGGCGAATTTGCACCGGCTGATGCTGCCGCGGCAAAGCCTGATCTGGGTGGTGTTGCATGCCGCGGACGACGAGCGGCGGCTGGATTACAGCCTGGCCAGCGCGTTTCTTGGGCGCATGTGCCTCAGCGGCGAAATCGATCGGCTGAGCCAGGCGCAGTGGGCGCGAGTGCAGGGGGCGATGGCGTGCTATCTCCGGGCGGCGCCGATCATTCGCGAGGGAACCAGCCGGCGGTTCGGGCAAATTGGCCAGAGTTGGCGACATCCAAGCGGCTGGCAGGCGGTGGTGCGCACAGCGACCGACGGCGGATCGGCCCTTGCCGTGCTCCACGCCTTCGCTGCTCCGCCGTCGGCGGAGTTGCCCGTGCCATTGCCACCGGGAGACTGGAACATGATCGACATGCTTGGCAAATGCGGATCAATATCGCGCGCCAAAGGCGTGATGACGTGGAACGGCGCCGAGCCGTTCAGCGCAAAGGTGGTGTTGCTAGAGCGCGGCGGCAGCATTGCCGGCAAACCTCGCCAGACTGGGAGGGGATCGTGAGTGCCCGGAACCAAGGGACGATTCGGCCGGGGCTGGTGTCGGTTACGTTCCGAACGCACTCGGCGAAGCAGATCGTGGAGTTGGCGGCCGGCGCTCAATTGGCGGCGATCGAATGGGGCGGCGACGTGCACGTGCCGCACGGCGACCTTGCCGCCGCCCGCGCAGTGCGGCGAATGAGCGAGGATCATGGGCTGGCCATCAGCGCCTATGGCTCGTATTTCCGCTCGGAAACGCCGTCGGCTTTGAATCCCTCGGCAATCGCGGTGCTGGATACCGCGGCGGAGTTGGGCGCGCCAGTCGTGCGCGTGTGGGCAGGCGCGCGGGGCTCGCGCGAGGCAAGTGCGGGCGATCGGGCGGCGGTGGCGGAAGAACTGGCGCTGTGTTGCGACGGGGCGGCGGAACGAAATCTGATCGTGGCCACCGAATTCCACGGCGGCGCGCTCACCGACGACGCGGATTCGTGTCTGCGTCTTCTGGACGAAGTGAACCGCGCAAACCTGCGAACCTTCTGGCAGCCGCCAAATGGGATGGATCCATCGGCCGCCCTCTCAGGATTGCGACGGGTGCGCCATCGCTTGGCCCACATGCACGTGTTTCACTGGTGGCCCTACCACCTGCACCGGCATCCGCTGGCCGAGGGCGCGGACCGCTGGCCGGCGTACCTTCAGGCGGCTGCCGAACAGTCGGCGGCCGATGGGGAATTGCGCTATGCCTCGCTCGAATTCGTGCGCGACGACAATGTGGACCAATTCCGCCGCGATGCGGCGACGTTGCACACGTGGCTCGGCAACATCGGCGGGAGCGGCACAGCCGTCGCTTGACGTGCGGGTCGTCACTTGGCAACCGGCGTGACCAGCGTCAGGAGTTGGTCGGCGTCGGCGGGCAGCGTGAGCGTGGCGAGCACAGTGTTTCCGTCGGGGGAGATGCGGAACTGGGCGGGGCAACTCTTGGCGGAGCCGCCCCGGCCGCGGAGAACGCCGAGACCGTCGACCGTCGTCATGCTCGGAGGGGCTGGGAAGGAGATCGTGACGCGTACAGGCGCCGACGCCGAATATCGCCACCCCGCGCCGTCGGGCCACAAGGCGGCGCTGACCGTCGCGGGAGTCTGGCCGGCGGTGATCGGGATGGCAGCGAGGCTCTCCTGGCCTGAGGAAAGCATCGTGCCGCTGCCGAGGTAAAGCTGCGGCGCGCGATCACCGCTGACGATCACGGCACCAAAGCGGCCTTGGAAGCGGGCGCCGTTCACGTCGGAGTGTGGGAAAGCGGGACGATCGTCCTGGAGCAGCAGCGCGGTGTAGGCGGACGACTTGCCGTGAACCACGCAGGCAGCCAGGCCGCCGTCTTGCGCGGATAAGCGCGGGGTCTCGACGGATTCGATGCTCGACGGCTGGTTGTTCGTGGAGGGCTCGTAGACCGCGATGAACGGGCGATCCCAGGCGTCCCCCCGCTGGCGGACGATGAGTGTGGGCATGGGCCGCTCCGAGAGTTTTTCGTCCCGCGCCTCGTGGTCCGGCGGCGCATCAACGGCAAATAGCGTCCGGCCGCCTTGGCCGGGCATCCAAATATCCATCATCCGCGGCAGGCCGGCGAAGGTAATGCCGAAGCGGGCGTGCCAACCGTCGGCGGTCTCGGCGGAGCGCTCGTTCTTGAAATAGGCGTACCCCGTTAGCAGCGCTCCATCGGGATCCAGTTGGTTCGATGCGGCAATCGGCAGCGGCTGGCCGGCGGCATCGGCGAGCGATAAAAGCTGGCCGACGTTGTGGTAGAGGTAATCGTGGAATTGATTAGATGAATTGGCGGGTTTGGCGGGCTGGGCGCGAGAACGGAAGACGTCAAAGTAGAAGCCGGTTTCGCCATCGGCAGGCCGCACCAGCGCGAGCGTGCGTTGCTGTTCGGCGGCGACCGGGGCGGCGTAAACAAAGCCACATTGGGCGAATCCGACGTTCGGATAAATCGCCGCCACGGGTTGGGTTGGGTCGGACCAGGCAGGCTCGGCGATTTGCACCGCCATAGGGATTTGCTGCTTGGGAGCGATACCGTAATCGGATCGGCCGTTCACGATCACCGTGTTGTGTGCGGGCGGTTGACTGTAGTACTCGGCCTGGTCCTTGGTCCAATAGCTTTCGCCGCGGCCGGGGTCGGCGCCCATAGTGAGGCCGGCGCCGTAGAGTTCGATGGCCAGGCCGTTGGCGTGGATATGACCTCCGGCGGTGCCGTAGATCGCGGCGGCCAGGGAAGTCTCGGGCCGGCTGGTGAGATTGCGCTGCACTAAAACGTTCAGCGGCGCGCCGAAGTAGGTTCGCATCAGGGAAGGCGCGCCGCCGCCGGAGGCGGGCTTGAGCCGATCGACGTACTTGGTCAGCGCGACCAGATCGTCGGGCGAAGCGGCCCGGTCGTAGTTGTGGGAACTGATTTCCTGCTGGAGGATCGCGGTGAGCTGCGCCTCGAGCATTGCATCGCTTCGGCCGCGCGCGGCGGCAATCAGCAGTTCCAACTGCTCGGCGTTCACGCGCGTGTCGGTGGTATCGCCGAGGCCGACGGCCAGGCCGTTCGGATAAGTCATGTTCGCCTGCGCCAGCAGGTTGCGCGGCAGGATCGGATCGCTTAAGACGGCTTGCCCGGCGGAGCTGTTGCCGACGAGCGAGGCGATCAGCGTGATATCCTTGACCGCGCCGAAGCCGTACCCGCAGGCTTCGGGCCAAAGGGCCGTTTTCTCGTCCAGCCCGTGGTGAATCACGCGAGTGATGCCGAGCTGGTTGGGCAGGTCGGCATTAAGAACGACGTCGACGTAATACGGGCGTCCCCTGTGGTCGGCGTAGGCGTCGTTGTCCTCCAGCGCCAAGCCGCCGTAGGCGATGATGCGCGCCTGGTTGAGATTCCAGTTGCCTTCCCGGCTGCCGCCGTCGATGACGCGGTCGATTATCCGCTTCAGGCCGGCTTGGATGACGGTCAGGTCCCTGCCCTGGCGGGCGAGGTAACCGTGGAGGAAGTCGTAGCTGAGCGCCAGCGGCGTGACGATATCCTCGTGGATCACTTCGAAGGAGGTGCGCCCGATGATGCCGCTCATGCTCCTGTCACCCGGCGGCAGCTTCGGCGGATTGACGTAGGCGAAGCCCTGCATGTACGTCCAGAGGGCGCCCGCGGCAAAGCGGGCGTATTTCTCGTCACCGGTGATCCAGTAGACGAACGACGCGTCGGCCGCGGCCTGGATGACGCGCTGATTGATCGATTCGATGGTCCGCCCGGTGAGGCCGGGGGCGACCCACTCGTCGCGGTTCGTCTGGCGATTGTGCAGGAAGATGCGCCCTTGATCGTCGTCATTGTCGGGAAGAAAGTCGGCGAGGTTCTGCGGAGCGGAAAAGTTGGTGGCCCAGTCGCGCGCACCGGCAAACCGCGGCGTGGGCACGGGGGCGTGTCCCTCTCCCCCTACGAACCGGCTCTTCTCGCAAACCGGCGTGGTGTAGTGCGTTTGCCAGTTCATGGCCAGACGCGACGACAGCCACGCCGGGTCGTCGTGACTTTCACGCAGGTATTCGTCAACGCGCGCTTTCAGCTTGTCATACTTGGCCCGCGCCCAATCCGCATCGCGCACCTTGGCGGCGACGGCGTCGTGGTCGCTGGGGCGAACGAGCAACTCGGGATGGTCGGCCCGGGCGGCGCCCGCGGCAAGCAATAACGCGCACACAAATGCACTGATCTTCATTGGTTCATCTACTTCCAGGAAAATGTTTCCGTGCTTTGTCGCGCCATCACCGCTTGTTTCCGTATGGAAACATGCTGCAACAACCAGCCGACAATAAAAACCATTCCACCACAGAACAAAAAAGCCAGTCGTTTCACTCCTTCGTTGGGAACCAGCATGAGGAGCAAAACAAAAGTCCCGAAAATCACGCACAACTTCCCGATGGCGGCGACCACCTTGTGGTTTTCCTTCACCTGCTGGTCCGTCAAGTCTTCCACCGGCGTCCTCAGCCGCGCAAAAAATCCCTCCACGCTCGCCTTGTATTGGGGCGAGGACGATTCGTAGAACCGCGAGGTGAAGAAAAACCACGCAACGCAGACGAAGGACACGCCGCCCACGGTCGCGATGAGATAGTATTGCGTCACTTCCTCAGGCTTGAACGGCCCGTGCAGGCCGGGAATCCAGTTGAACATCTCCGGCTTGGTGCAGAACTTCATCACGCACGACATCGCCAAGCCGATCAGGATCGTCGTCCAACTCGACCAAGGCGGCGTGCGCTTGTAGAAAAGGCCAAGACACATCGGGATCGCCAGCGGCAGCCAGAGGCTCACCCCGAGCTGATTCACGAAATCAAACAACGGCAGCGTCCGCACTTCGCTCACTATCAGCCCGATGGCGATGATAATGACGCCGAAGATCGCCGTGGCGCCTTTGCTGATGATCAATAGTTTCTTCTCGGGACATCGCGGGTCAATCACCGGCAGATAAAAATTGCGGACGAGGATGCCGACGCCCTGATTCACGCTGGCATCCAGATTTGAAAGCGTCGCGCCGAAAATGCCCGCGACCAGCAGGCCGAGCATCCCTTTCGGCAACACGTCATGCGCCGTCAGCAAGAACGCGCCTTCATCGGGATGTCTGCCGAGGTTCGGAAAGATGTTGTGAATTTGGCCGGGGGTGTATATCGCCGATGCCACCAGCGGCGGCAGCATCCACATCAGCGGCCCGATCAACGTGCCGAATAACGGGAAGATCAGCATTTTGCGGGCGTGGGCGTCGCTGCGCGCCATCAGGTATTTGGCGGACTGCTCCATGGTGTTGTTTCCAAAGAGATTGTTCAGCAACAGCGCCAGAAACCAGAGAGTGATGAATTCAGGCCGGGCGAATTCGCCCCAGTGAAAATCGTGCGACGGCAATTTCTGCAACAGGCCATGGAAGCCGCCGACCTGCGGCTGCGCCAGTGCCAACGCCGAGATCACGAGCGTAATGGTCACCACCAGGAACATCTGCACAAAGTCGCTTGCCGCCACGCCGAACGCGCCTCCCACCAGCGAGACGAACGTCACCAGCACGCCGAGAATCACAATCACCGTCTGCAATGGAACGTTGAACGCGCCGGACATGAATACGCCCACGGTGTTCAAGCCCACGCCGCCGAACAACAGCAGGAAAGGCAGGCGGAGCCATGTCACAAACTGCTGCGTCGCCGCCCCGTAGCGCATGCGGATCGCCTCCAGCGGCGTCACCACGCGCATCCGGCGGAAGCGGTAACAGGTGAACAGCAGCAACACCAGCAGCGGCACCAGGGAGGAGTAATACAACAGCAGCCCCCAACAGCCCTGGGTGAAAATTTTCCCGGCCGTCCCAGTGAACGTCCAAGCGCTGAAACTGCCCATCCATGCCGAGGCGCCCGCCATCCACCAGGGCATGATGCCGCCGCCGCGGAAATAATCCGAGGTATTCTTGTTCCGCCGCGAAAACACGACGCCGACCGTGATGACGAACGTGAAGTAAAACGCGATGCTGAGGTAGTCAAAGGCCGTGATCATGTTGTCGGGGAAGCCAGGCAATCGAAATCCGCCATGGCGCGTCCGGTCGGCGGATTGCACGCCGTGTTGCCTGCTATGCAACTGACGGGCTAGACCTATGGTACGAGCGCCTGGACCTCATTCAAGGCATTACACCCTCCACCGGGCCGCCGTTGGGAGGTTTGGGAACGAGGATTTCGGCGGCGCGTGGCGAAGCCTGCGGGTACCAAGTCGAGTCACCCGGTTTCTTTAATTCCGTGCCAGCCGATACGGTATCCGCAATCTGTTGAGCGACCTCGTTGTAGGGCCGGGCCATTAGCTGCTGAAGCCTCGATCTTGCGCTATCGGTGTACCGTGTCAGATAGCCAACGAAAATCGTTCCATCACTGCTTTTGAAGACACAAGCGCGATAGGCCTGCTTACCGTTATGGTCAAACGGGACAAGCTTATCGATCGAATCCACGAAATAGGTTTGGCCGTCATCGTCGCTGTAAAATGCCTTATCTATTTTCTGTAGACTGGCCGGCCGACATTCATAAAAAATGATGACAGCGGCGGCGACGATAACAAGCCCGCAAACCACCACCGTCACATTCTTGCGCCTGTCCAGTGTCTCACGTATACCCATAAATAGTATCAAGGAGGTTGCGTCGGATCGAAGGCTGTTCTGGGAATGATACCGTCGACGCCCTGAAGCACGAAGCCGGCGCCACCGCTGCTGGGGTCTTCTACGAAGGCGTCTTTTATATTGGAAGAGTTGCTGCCAACTGTTTGACCTTGGACCACGGGGACATCACGTACAGACCCATCGCAATACGCGACGTTGATCGTGCCTTGCAGTGCCGGGAACGCACCAATCGGAGTGTTCGGCACCTTGGCGTTCGAAACGTAATGGACCGGAGCAATGTCGCCGATGGACTGATAGTGATTTGTGTCCGTCGAATTGAGAATTTGTTGACGAAAACCGCCCGGAGCAGTGGCGGGAAAGGCGCGGAACACGCCTGACCCTCCTTTAAACCCGCGATTATCAGGACCGCCGTTTGCCTGCGTCTTGGAGGACAACGAGCAAACTTGCAATTGCGGATAGTCAATGAACATTGCGGTGTTGGCCGAGTTCGGAACGGTTCGTAGCGGGCGAGGGAAGAAAAGAGGCGTGGTTAGCGCCCCATCGTAGATGGGATGTCCGACATTTACTACGGTGGAATTGGTATCGCACCCGCCAAGGATATAGTTATATTTGTAAGAGTAAACTGCTTGTCCCTGAGCAGGATTCAGGTTTACCCAACCGCTAGGAATGCCGCCGAAGAGATCCAGCACCGCCGGACAAACGCGGACATTTGCGAACTGCGGAGCGCTCTGAGGCAAGCCAAGCAAGAGCGTATAGAGGCAAGGGGGTTGGGTATGGCTGAGGTCTGGCGAAGTTGCCGAAGTAGCGCCACAAGCCGACCATGGGGGGGGATACGATCCGTTGTTCTCCGACTGATAAATAAATACGGCTGCCGCCAATTGCCGCATGTTCGAGGAGCACTGGACAAGCTGCGCGGCCGCCCTCGCCTTATTCAGCGCCGGCAGGAGGATTGAGATCAGCAGTGCAATGATGCCGATTACAACCAGCAGTTCCACCAATGTGAAACCGTTCATGGGCCGTCGATGAATTCGGTTCATTAACATTCCTTTGTCACTGCATCTCAATACATCGCTATTCGACTCGATGTTCTTTACGCCGACGGCGCGCCAACATGCCGACGGCGCCCATGGCGAGCAATCCCGTTGTTGCCGGCTCCGGTACGCTGGACGTCGGCAAGGATATTCCATTGGCCGCGGCAAAGGCGTCCAAGGCCGCAATGTCGCC